>OGIL01001788.1_pt1 | contig 11052 bp, 5 predicted proteins | sample 1571751 | NCBI WGS metagenome assembly OGIL01 (sample SAMEA2581964, study PRJEB24529) | metagenome | biome: Human gut stool | place: China | collected 2011 | reverse complement strand
GTCTGCCCGGCGGGCCGGGTCGGCGAGCTGGGCTTCTTCCGGCTCGTTCAGGAACTCGAAGACGCGCTCCGCCGCAGCGGCCATGCTCTGCAGCATGTTCGACACCTGCGCGAGCTGCTGGATGGGCTGGGTGAAGTTCTTGACATATTGGATGAACGCCTGAATGTCGCCGATGGTGATGACGCCGTTGGCGGCAAACACGCTGCCGACGATGGCCACGGCCACATAGCCCAGATTGCCCACAAAGTTCATGATGGGCTGCATCAGGCCGGAGAGGAACTGGCTCTTCCAGGCGGATTCGAACAGCTTGTCGTTCGCGGTGTTGAAGTCGGCCAGCACAGCGGCTTCGCGGTTGAATGCCTTGATGACGTTGTGGCCGGAGTAGACTTCCTCCACCTGGCCGTTCACGACGCCCAGAGTGGCCTGCTGGGCCTTGAAGTATTTCTGGCTGAATTTGACCACCAGCAGCACCAGCGCCAGCGAAACGGGCAGGATGAGCAGGGCGATGAGGGTCATTCTGGGGCTGATGGAGAGCATCATGAGGAGCACACCGATCATGGTGGTCACACTGGTGATGAGCTGGGTGACGCTCTGGTTCAGGCTCTGGCCCAGAGTATCGACGTCGTTGGTGATGCGGGAGAGCACCTCGCCGACGGTGCGCTTTTCAAAGTAGGCGAGGGGCAGGCGGTCGATCTTCTCGCTGATCTGGCGGCGGAAGTCGTAGCACACCTTCTGCGAAAGGCCGGTCATCAGCCAGCCCTGAATGAAGCTGAATGCGGCCGAGCAGAGGTACATGGCCAGCAGGACCAGCAGAATTTTGCCGATGTAGCCAAAGTCGATGCTGCCAACGCCGCGCAGTCTGGCGATCCAGCCGGTGGCAAGGGCCGTGGTGGCCTTGGCCAGGATCTTCGGGCCTGCGATGTTGAAGATGGTGGAGAGGATGGCGAAAACAATGACGACGATGAGGGAGATCTTATAGGCGCCCATGGTCTTGAGCAGCTGCAGCAGCGTGCCCTTGAAATCCTTGGCGCGTTCCGTCGTCTGGCGTCCGGGTCTCGGCATGTTACTTCTCCTCCTTTCCGGTGTTCAGGTCTTTCAGATCCAGCTCTTTCTGGCTCAGCTGGCTCCGCGCGATCTCCTGATATTCGGGGCAGGAGGCCATCAGCTGGGCGTGGGTGCCACGGCCCACCAGACGGCCCTCATCGAGGACCAGGATCTGGTTGGCGTGGAGCACCGTGGAGATGCGCTGTGCCACGATGATGACGGTGGCGTCGCCGGTCTCCGCCTTCAGGGCGCGGCGCAGGGTCACGTCGGTCTTGTAGTCCAGGGCGGAGAAGCTGTCGTCAAACAGATAGATGCGCGGCGCTTTTGCAATGGCGCGCGCAATGGAAAGGCGCTGTTTCTGCCCGCCGGAGACGTTGGAGCCGCCCTGCGCGATGGGGCTGTCGTAGCCTTCGGGCTTGGCGTCGATGAACTCGGCGGCCTGTGCGATGGCAGCTGCTTTCTTCATGTCGGCGTCGGTGATCTGTTCGCCGCCGAACTTCAGGTTGCTCGCAATGCTGCCGCTGAACAGGATACCCTTCTGGGGCACATAGCCCAGCAGGCTGTGCAGCGTCTCCTGCGGCATGTCGCGGACGTCGATCCCGTCCACGGTCACTTTGCCGCTGGTCACATCGTAAAAGCGGGGGATGAGGTTCAGCAGGGTGGATTTGCCACAGCCGGTGGAACCGATGATGGCGGTCGTCTGGCCCGGCTCAGCGGTAAAGCTGATGTGCTCCAGCGCGTCGCTGTCGGCACCGGGGAAGCGGAAGCTCACATCCTCGAATCGCACCACACCGTTCCAGTGGCTGCGCTCCCGCGCAGGCTGGGCGGCGGCTTCGTCGGGGTCGTGGATGGAAGCGGTGGTGCGGCACACTTCGTCGATGCGGTCTGCGGCCACACCGGCGCGGGGCAGCATCACGGCCACCATCGCCAGCATCAGGAAGGACATGACGATCTGCATCGTGTAGGTGATGAAGGCGATCATCTCGCCCACCTGCATGTTGCCGGCATCCATGGCCTTGCCGCCGAACCAGACGATGAGCAGGCTGGTGCCGTTCATGATCAGGGTCATAAAGGGCATCATGGCCACCATGGCGCGGTTGGTGAACAGCTGGGTGCCCATCAGCTCCCGGTTGGCCTTGTCAAAGCGCTGCTCCTCAAACTTTTCGCGGCTGAAGGCGCGCACCGGCATGATGCCGGTCAAAATTTCGCGGCTGACCAGATTCAACCGGTCCACCAGCTGCTGCATCACCTTGAATTTGGGCATGGCAACGCTCATCAGGAAGAGCAGCAGCAACAAAAGCAGAGCCACGTCCAGCACCACGATCCAGGAAAGGCCGCTGCTGCTGCCCACAACGTGCAGCACGCCGCCAATGCCCAGAATGGGCGCATAGGCCACCATGCGCAGCAGGATGACGCAGACGAACTGCACCTGCTGGATATCGTTGGTGGTGCGGGTGATCAGGGAAGCGGTGGAGAAATTCTCGATCTCCGCGTTGGAAAAGTGAATGACCGAGGAGAAGGTATATATGCGAAGCTACAGGAAGATGGAAGCTGAGACGCGGGAGGCGATCAGGCCCACCAGAATGGCAACGACCACCATCAGCAGGGTCAGGGCCAGCATCTGGCCGCCCACCCGGAAGAGGTACTGCATCTGCACATCCCGCGCAACGCCCTGTGTCTCGTATTCCAGCTGCACCAGCAGCAAAGACTGGCTTTTCAGGTTTTCCAGCAGGGTGCTGTCCAGTTGGCTCATGGCACTGTCCAGCTGCTTTTGCAGCATACTGCGGTCAAAACCGGACATCTGGCTCATGGCGGCAAACTGGCTGCAAACGGTGTCCAGATCTGCTGCCGTGGGGGCAACAGTTTCGGTGTCCGCAGCGGCAGAGGGCATCTCGGCAAGGCCGGTCAGGCCCATGCTGCTCTGCCCGGCGGGGGTGTTGGCGGCCTGTGCGGCAGCCATATACAGCACGATGTCCGGGGTGGTCACGGCATCTTCCAGCGCAGTGCGCTCGTCGGCGGTCAGGTCGGTGCGCAGGCGCAGCACATCGCCGTCGGCGGTGTAGGCGTTCTGGAAGGCAGCGGCGTCCTCCTCGCGCATCAGCAGCGAGAGGGCATCCAGCGTGCTCTGCCGCACTGTGGCAGGCAGGGGGCTTTCGATGCCGCCCTGCTGGATGCCGGTGTCCACGATCTTGCTGGTGTAGTCCGGCAGCGACAGATCGCAGTAGGCCTGCACGAACAGCAGTGCGAACACCACAAGGCAGACGGCCCAGTGACGGGCCAGCTGCTTAAAGATCTTTGTCATGGTTTGGTTCTCCCTTCGGTTTGGTGGTACGCGCAGCGTTTTCCGCAAGAATGGCTTCCATCAGCGCGCCGCGCAGCGCTTCCATCTGGGCCAGCTGTTCCGGCTCCAGCCGGGCCATGACACTGGAAAAGTAGTCCCCAAGAGCAGCCTCGCACTGTCGGCAGGCCTCGTATCCCTTGGGCGTGAAACGCACCAGCGTCTTGCGGCGGTCGGCAGGGTCGGCAAAGCGTTCCACAAGGCCGTCCTGCTCCATCTGCCGCACCGTGCGGGAAATGGCAGGAAGCGGTTGATGAAGCTCCTGAACAAGATCGGAGATATAAACGGCACCGTCCTGTCCATGGAGCCGAATGCAGCCCAGCAGCCCTTCCAGCATGGGGAAGTGGCGCTTGGGGCAGTCGGCCAGAGCGGCCTTCATGCCGGCCTTGGATGCTTTGCTCAGCCGGTGGATGTAGCGGCAAAGCCCACGGAAACTCAACGTAGATTCCTCAGACACGCGATCTCTCCTCTCAAAAATTACTTAACAGCTGTTAACTGTTAACGCTTGACAATAATAGGCTTTTTCGGGCCGGATTGCAACCCCCTGCAGGGATTGTTTCACAAAAGTTCACAAACGTTTGTGTCCCGCATACACATAAAGCAAAGGGGGCATCGGGCATGGAACAGCGTTTGTGGATGATCCTGCAATTGTTCGGCGGGGCGGCACTTTTCTTATACAGTATGGACACCCTCACGGACGCTTTGCAGCAGGCGGCGGGGGACACCCTGCGGCAGGCCCTTGCCCGGCTCACGGCCCACCCGCTGGCCGGGGTGCTCACGGGGGCGGCGGTCACGGCGGTGGTGCAGAGCAGCTCGGCGGTCACGGTGCTGGTGCTGGGCCTTGTGGGGGCCGGGCTGCTGACCCTGCAGCGGGCCGTGCCGGTGGTGTTCGGAGCCAACATCGGCACCACGGTCACCGCGCAATTGCTGGCCTTCCGGCTGGAGGATGCCCGGTATCTGCTGCTGGTGGCGGGGCTGCTGCTCTGGTTCGCGGGGCGCGGGCGTCTGCACGCAGCCGGGCAGGCGCTGTTTGCGTTCGGCCTGCTGTTTGAGGGCATCGCGGTCATGGCCGAGGCCATGGAGCCGTTGGCAGCGGGGCCGGTGTTCCAGCAGTGGATGGCCCAGGTGCGGCATCGCCCCGGCCTGGGCCTGCTGGCAGGGCTGGGCATGACCCTTGCCGTGCAGAGCAGCTCCGCCACCATTGCGGTGCTGCAGCAGGCGGCCGCCCGCCCCGGGCCGGACGGCGGGTGCCTGCTGGGCCTTGCGGGGGCCATCCCGGTGCTGTTGGGGGACAACATCGGCACCACCGTCACGGCGGTGCTGGCATCGGTGGGGCAGAGCCGGGACGCCAAACGTCTGGCGGCGGCCCACGCCCTGTTCAACCTGTCCGGGGCGGCGGTGTGCTGGCTGCTGCTGCCCCAGTTCACCGCGCTGGTGCGGCTGGTCTCGCCCCACGGGCCGGAGAGCGCCGTGCTGGCCCGGCAGATCGCCAACGCCCACACCCTGTTCAATCTGGGCTGCACGGTGCTGTGGCTGCCCCTGACCCCTTGCATGGTGCGCATCGTGTGCATTCTATTGCCGGAAAAGCACGCCCCTGAGTTGAAACGAACGCCCTAAAATGGTATAATGACAGTGTATCGAAAATTTTGTGACGCTTTTGTTGCACAAACGATGAACGGACCCTTCTGTGGGCCTGCGGCGGTGTGCGGCTGCCAGGGCACAGAGCAAACCAAGAGGACGTGTTTACTATGAAGGATATCATCAACGGGTTGACCGAGCGGTTCCGCAGGCAGCATGTACAGGCCCGGCGCTATGTGGCCATGATGCTGGTGCTGGCCCTGCTCACCACCCTGTTCGTCAACTGGCAGCTCCATGGGGTGGGCATCACCATGACTGCCGACTACCACTGCGGCTACGAGGAGCACCAGCACACGGCGGCCTGCTACGAAAAAGTGCTCACCTGCGGTTACGAGGAGGGCGAGCCGGAAACGCCCGTCACCTCTTCGGACAGCAGCGCCGATCTGGTGTCCGCCTACAGCGCGGCCGAGCCGGAAGAGCCGGAAGAGCCGGTGCAGACCGAGCCGGAGACCATCTGGGTGCCCCATGAGCACACCGATGCCTGCTACGAGGAGCACCGGGTGCTGACCTGCTATCAGGAAGAGCACGAGCACACCGACGACTGCTTTGACGAGTACGGTGCGCTCATCTGCGGCGAGTTCGAGCATATCCACGACGACAGCTGCTACACCACCGAGTATGAGCTGGTGTGCGGCCTGGACGAAGGCGAACTGGTGGAGGAGCCCAACCCCGCCTATCAGGAAATGCCTGCCAGCCGCCCCGTGGTGGACCTGCCCCCTGAGCCGGCCGAGACCACCCCGGACGAGCCGGTGCTGCATCACCACACCGACGCCTGCTACACCGAGGAACTGGTGTGCACCATCCCGGAGCACCACCACACCGTGGAGTGCCTGGCCGATACCCAGGCCGACGTGGAGACTGCCGAGGAATGGCAGGCCGCGGCCAACGTGGCCCTGAACGGCAACTGGGCCGAGGACCTGCTCACCGTGGCAAAGTCCCAGCTGGACTACCAGCAGAGCGACAAGAACTTCAAGCTGGATGTGGAGGACCAGCAGGTGCTGCGCGGCTACTCCCGCTATGGTGCCTGGTACGGCAACCCCTACGGCGCCTGGGACGTGATGTTCCTGTCCTACTGCCTGCACTTTGCGGGTGTGCCCCAGACGGTGGTGCCCCAGCGTGCGGGCGTGATGGCCCTGCACAGTGACCTGCGCGGCTCCCAGTGGCTCACCGACGCCGACGGCTCCACCGCAAGGCCCGGCGATATCGTCATCTACAACACCCTCACCACCGAGCAGGTGGCCGTGGACGAGAGCTCCTATGGCATCGCCCTGCTGGACCTGGACGAGGACCCCGACACCGCCGCCCAGCTCACGGCTTCCGAGCCGCAGGTGGACACCCGCACCGTGACCACCGAGACGGTGGGCGTCGTGTCCGCCGTGGACCCCGACGCCGGGACCCTGACCGTGATCTCCGGCAACGTGGACGGCAAGGTGGCCGAGGTGCCCGCTGCCATGTCCGACGTGACCAGTGTCATCTCGGTGACCGGCGCCTATGCCGCCGAGACCACCGCTGTGGCCCCGAAGGACCCGGCAGGCTCCCAGGAGGAGCTGGACGGCAGCTATGCGCTGCTGGAAGATGAGGATGGCTTTGGGGCCACGGTGGAATGGGTCGGCGAGGCCCGGCAGCAGGACCCCGATGCCCCGGCCCTGCTGGCAGAAACTGCCGATACGGAGGTGATGCTGGACCCCACCTGGATCACTAAGATAGCGTTCGAGCAGAAGGTCAATGGCTCCTGGGAGCCTTTGGTGGGGAATGAAGTGGAAAGCGGTACCAACGTGCAGGTCACCGTGACCTACAAGCTGCTTCCAGGCACCCTGACGCCGGACCGGCCGACCCTGTGCTACCAGCTGCCGGATGCCATGAAGCCCAAGCAGCCCACCTCCGGCAATATCAAGGACGAGACCGACAACAACAAGGTCATTGGCACCTATACCATCGACACCGACGGCCTGGCAAAGCTGACCTTTTATAAAAGTGATAAGTTCACCGGTTTGGATGCCAACGGCAACCGGGAGTTTACCGGAACCTTCCAGTTCTCCCGGAAAGTATGGGCAGATGATTTTGCAAATGACAAAAACATTACCTTTAAAGATGGCTTTACTCTGACCATCAAGCGGAAAACAGCGGATATAAAGATCAGTAAAGGGTACACCGGCTATTGGAGTGCCTTTGAAAATCATCCGGAAAGTGGCACCTTCATAAACCATTATATGGTGACGGTGGAGACCACCAACGGCACCAAAGACCCGGTGACCCTTACGGATACCCTGAACACGAATCAGAGTGGAATCAGTGCTGGTGATTACTTGAAGGGCGGCACCTACCTGAAAAACTCCTTTAAACTTTACAAGGAGGACGCTTCGGGTAAACGAACGGAGATCCTGCCGTTCCCCGACTGCAAGATCCAGGAGGACAGCAACGGCAACCCCCAGGTGGTCATTAAGGACCTGGAAGCATTGGGGATTGAAGAAAAGTACATCTGGTACTATGACGTTCAGCGGAACTATGCGGACTTTGACGAAATGCCCGACGGTGTCGGTATGATCTTCAATACGGCAACAGCGCAGGCAGGCTCCCAGGAGGAAAAGAAGGCTGAAGCATACTACACATGTAAAACCCCTCGCATTGAGAAGAAAGGCGAGTACGACCCCAAAACAGGCCGCATCCAGTGGACGATCACTGTAAAGATACCGCATTCTTTTCTGGGGTCCTATCTCCTGCAGGGCTGCAAGATCACAGATGCCTTGCCAGACAGTGTGAAAATTGTAGGGGATGTAAAGGTAGGCGACGATACGATATCGGCAGAGGAATTTCTGCAAAAGGGCTATACCATCCCGAAGAACTATAGTGGAACAGAGCTGAAGATCACCTTTGAGACCACCACCCCCCTGGGCGGCGGCTCGGTGAAAAACGTGGCACAGATCCTGACCAAGAGCGACCATACCTTTGAGGCCTCGGCTACCGTGAACATCGGGCAGGGGAATTGGACCCTGAGCAAGGAGCTGTCCAGCAGCAGCAAGGGCCTGGCCAAATGGAATATCTCTGCCGCCAATGCGGCTGGCGAAAGCAGCTTTACCCTGGTGGAGACCCTCCAGGACGCTGTGAACGAAAGCGGCCAGACCCAGCTGAACACCCACTACGCCTACGCCGCAGAGCTGGAGAAGGCTTTGGAAAACGGCCTGACCCTGACCCTCCACGACGGCGGCACCATGAACTATGCTGATGCTAAGGCCGCCGGGGTCATTGCCGTCACCTACTACAGCGGTGCCGACGGCACCGGCGGCACGGTGACTGCCAACGACCCCTCCACCCGGGTGCGGAGCTTTACCATCCAGATAAACAAGGAAGATGGCAACCCGGTGCGGCGTGTGGAGGTAAAGGACCTCCCTACCCACGAGGATCAGAGCAATGTGCCCACCGGAGAAAAATGGACCTACAAAAACAGCGTCAGCATCCAAGGCAGCTCTCAGAGGGCTGAGGCAGAGGACACCTACCACAGCTACAAGAGCTTTGAAAAACGGGTGTCGGCGAACAGCGATCAGGACGAATCTGGTTACCAAAGCGGAGACCAGACCTACCAATACAGTGACCTCAGCGACAACAACCTCCACTATCAGCTGGTGGTGCAGACCGCTGCCGAGGATGATGCCGACATCGTCATCACCGATACCCTGCCGGAAAACACCGAGTTCAAGACCGACTGGGTAACGATCGGCATGGACGAAGGGGCCCCGGATAAGGTCAATGCGCTGAAAGGGGCCGCTGCCACGGTAGCCTACGAGAAAACCACCCGGCAGCTGACCATTACCATCCGCGACTACAACCTGAGCAAGAACAAACAACACAAGTTCCGCATTCTGTACAAGGTGAGCGTGGACGACGATCCCCGCTGGCAGAACCCCTCGGTGGGCCAGGTGACCTACACCAACACGGCCCAGTGGGGCGAGCTGACCGAGACCCTCCACACCACGGTAGAAAAGACTGTGGACCCCCTGAAAAAGACCGGAAAGCTGGTGGATGGCAAAACCGACCGCATCGAGTACCAGGTGGTGGTGAACCCGGCCCGGAAGGACCTGTCGGTGGAAGCCAACAAGGCCCCGACCATTGAGCTGTGGGACGACGTAAAAGCCCAGAACGGTGCCATTGTCCGGGGAGACCCGGCGTCTGTAAAGCTGTATTACTTCCAGTATGACGAAGCCACCAACACCGTGACCCGAGGGGATGAAGTGCCTCGCAACCTGTACCAGGTGCTGCCGGCAGATGACGAGGGCTGGCTCCACATGGTGATCCCCAACCAGGCCGCCATGATCCTGGTGTACCAATGTGATGTAAAGCAGGGCAGTGCTGCTGCGGATTACAACGTGGACAACACCGTCAAGCTGGGCAATGGGGCCTCCACCAATTCGGACTCCATCAAGTTTACCTATGCATCTGCCGCCACGGCCTCCACCGGACAGTTCCTGCTCCACAAGGTGGACGATTACTCCGGCGTGGCATTGCAGGGAGCAGAGTTTACCATCTGGCAGTATGATCCGAAAACCCAGGTATGGCAGCCCTGGAGCGGCGGCGTAAACGGCACCGTCACCACCAACGAAAAGGGCCAGGTGAGCCTGACGGTGCTGGAAAACGGCAGCGAACAGACCCTGAAGCCGGACCTGCTGTATAAGATCGTGGAGACCAAAGCACCCCAGAACTACCAGATGGATAAGACCCCCCACTATGTGCTGTTCCACAAGAGCAACGAGACCCCCCAGACGGCCTTTGATACCGCTACGGGCAAGGGGACGGCGATGGATGAGGGAAAGACCATCCTGTTTGCAGATGTCCAGGTGGGCAATGCCGCCCAGACCACCACGGCCCAGTATACCAACCGCTACAGCAACCTGACCGTCAGCAAGCTCTGGCTGGATGCCGACACCCGCCAGCCGGTGGAACCGGCGGTGAACAGCATCCACATCAAGGTCTGGCAGTACACCGACAATGCCGAGAAAAAAACGTTGTTTGCTGAAGCCGACCTGACCGCAGGTAACAACTGGACCTGGTCCGAGTCGGGGGACAAGCTGCCCCTGATGGACGAGAACCGCAAGGCGTACCACTACCTGGTGGAGGAAGAGACCACCGGCAACTGGAACGTGTACATCTCCAACAACGGCGTGCAGACCGGCAATATCACGGTGCAGAACTACGTCTACACCGGCTACGAGCTGCCGTCCACCGGCGGCATGGGCACGGCACCCTTCGGGGTGCTGGGCGGCGCACTGGCCGCTGCAGCAGCCCTGCTGCTGGTCCGCAAACGGAAACAGGACGAGGAGGAGTGAGCAGCCATGAAACAAAACAAAAACAACCGGTTTGCCGCTCTTCTGCTGGCGCTGTGCATGGCCGTGTGCTGTGCACTGCCCGCGCTGGCAGCCCCTGCGGCCAGCGCCAACATCGACCTGAGCCGCACCGGCAGCATGGACGTGACCCTGTACGACCACCAGAACGACGTCCCCCTGCGGGGCGGCGCACTCACCGTGTACAAGGTGGCGGACGTGGCCCGCACCAACGGCGACTTGCACTTTGTGTACACCGCCGACTTTGCGGGCTGCGGCATCGCGCTGGGCGACCTGACGGACAGCACGCTGGCTTCCAGGCTGGAAGCCAAGCTGCCCGCCCGCGCCGCTGGCACCACCCATAAGATCAGCGAGCAGGGCATCGTCTCCTTTGACGCGCTGCCGCTGGGCCTGTACCTCGTGGTGCAGACTGAGAACTCCAAGGGCTACGAGGCCATCAATTCCTTCCTGGTGTCGCTGCCCATGGCGGACGAAAGCGGCTGGCTCTACACCGTGGACGCCACCCCCAAGGTGGGCGCGCCCACGCAGGAGGTGACCCAGCCCGAACCGGAAACTCCCAGCACGCCTTCGGAACCGGACAAACCGTCCAAGCCGGAGAAGCCCTCGGAACCGGACAAGCCCACCCAGCCCGGCACCCCGAATGAGCCGGATAACCCGGACATGCCGGGGGACCCCAACGACCCCAACCGCCGCGTCAAG
>OGIL01001785.1_pt1 | contig 11062 bp, 6 predicted proteins | sample 1571751 | NCBI WGS metagenome assembly OGIL01 (sample SAMEA2581964, study PRJEB24529) | metagenome | biome: Human gut stool | place: China | collected 2011 | reverse complement strand
ATAAAAATGAACATAAATATAAACATAAGCATAAGCAGGAAAAGGAGTTAAAGATCATATGAACCGACAGGCGCTGGTATGCAGAAATATACTGGAAAAACCGGATATTACACAGCGGGAAATGGCGAAAAACATGGACATATCCCTGGGTACAGTCAATGGGCTGGTGAAGGAATGTCTGGCAGAGGGATATATTGCAGAGGAAGAAAATGGGAAAGAAAAATATCTCATCCTTCTGGAAAAGGGAAAAGAACTGTTAAAGCCTTATAAAGTAGATGGGGCGCTGATCATTGCAGCCGGTTTCGGTTCCCGTTTTGTGCCTCTTACCTTCGAGACTCCAAAGGGTCTTTTAGAGGTCTTTGGAGAGCGCATGATCGAGCGTCAGATCAAACAGCTCCATGAAGTGGGGATCCACGACATTACCATTGCAGTAGGCTATTTAAAAGAAAAATTTGAATACCTGATCGATAAATACGATGTGAAATTATTATACAATCCGGAATACTCCTGCAAAAACACGCTGGCTACTGTATACAGAGCCAGAAAGTTCTTAAAAGGCCGGAACGTATACATTCTTTCATCAGATAACTGGATGCGGGAAAATATGTACCATTCCTATGAGTGCGGTGCCTGGTACAGCGCAGCCCACGAAGAAGGAGAGACCAAGGAATGGTGCCTTACCTTTAATAAAAAGGGCCGTATCAGCGATGTAAATGTAGGCGGAAAAGATGCGTGGTTTATGTACGGTCCCGTATATCTTTCCAGGGAGTTTTCCGCTAAATTCCTTCCTGTATTAGAGGCTTATTATCAGATCCCCGGAACAGAGCAGTTTTACTGGGAGCAGCCTTATGTGGACATGTTAAAGGGAGAGGCAAAACGCCGTCTGGAAAAAGAGGACAAGGAGCTGTTGAAACAGACAGAAGAAGCCTGCGGCATACCTGCGTCCAAATGGAACGAGATCGAGATGAATATCAACCGCCAGCCGGATAACCAGGTATACGAATTTGAAAATCTGGAAGAGCTGCGCCTCTTTGATACCCATTATCAGAACCACTCCGATAATGCGGCCATGGAGCTGGTAGCAGAGGTATTCCATGTGCCGGAGTTTCAGATCACAGACATCAAATGCTTAAAATCCGGCATGACCAATAAATCCTTCCTGTTCCGCACCGGAGATCATCACTGTATCTGCCGTATCCCCGGACCTGGCACAGAGCTTCTTATTAACAGAGAGCAGGAAAAAGAAGTTTATGATGCCGTCCGTCCTCTGGGCATTACAGAACATGTGTTGTATCTGAACCCGAAGACCGGTTATAAGATCTCTGAATACTATGAAAATACCCACAATGCCAGCGCAGACAACTGGGACGATATGAAGACCTGTATGGATATGGTGCGAAAGCTTCATGAAGCAGGTTTAAAAGTAGGCCACAGCTTTAATATCAGGGAGCGGATCAGCTTTTACGAGAAACTTTGCCTGGAACATGGCGGCATTCCTTTTGAAGACTACAGTCAGGTTCGTGAATGGGTAAATCAGTTGTTAGATGCCTTAGATAAAATGGATCTTCCACAATGTTTATGCCATATTGACGCAAATGTGGATAACTTTTTAATTTTCCCGGATCACAGTGCAAAACTTCTTGACTGGGAGTACGCAGGCATGTGCGACCCGTTAATGGACGTATCCATGTGTGCGATTTATTCCTATTATGAGGAAGAGCAGACCGAAAAATTACTGGAACTGTATTTACAGCGCAGACCAGATGACAAAGAGCGGTTCATCACCTATGCAGACGCAGCCTTAGGGGGCTTCCTCTGGTGCCTGTGGGCTGTATACAAGGCAAGTCTGGGAGATGAGTTTGGAGAGTACACCATTATTATGTACCGGTATGCGAAGCGGTACTATAAGAAGCTGATGAAGGAGTTACCACAGTTCTTTTAGAAACGCCCCATGATATGGGAACATACACAAATGCATTTCAAAACAGGTTTCAGAAAATTGTAATAAAAATGTTAATCATGGAAAGTTCATTTGTGCTATACTTAATTAAAAGTGAAAAATAATTGTGCGATCAATGAAAAAGAGACGATACAACAGAACAGGAGGAGAAAATGGGACGTAAAAAATATTTCGCAGCCCTTGCAGCAGCTGGTATGATCGGCGCTATGGCGTTGGGATCTGCGTTTAATTCATACGCCGCAGATGGATGGACCAAGTCAAATGACCATTGGACCTACATCTACCAGGGCAAGACCTATACAGGTTGGCTGGAAACCAGTGATGGCAAATATTATATGGACCTTTCCGATGGACATATGACTACCGGATTTAAACAGATCGATGGAAAATGGTACTTCTTCCGTCCAAACGGTCTGATGGCTCAAAGCCGCTGGATCAATCCGGAATATGGCAAATGGTACTACTTCTTAGGTGACGGTACCATGGTTACCGGCTGGTTAAAGATCGGAAACGATTATTACTTTATGCGTGGTGACGGATCTATGGGAACCGGCTGGCGTCAGATGGACGGTGCCTGGTACTACTTCCAGAGCAGCGGCAAATGTGTAGTTAATTCCTGGGCACAGATCAAGGACAACTGGTATCTGTTTGGAACAGACGGAAAGATGATGACCGGCTGGGCAAAAGTTGACACCGACTACTATTATCTGAATACAGATGGGCGTATGCTTACAGGCTGGCTCACTGACAGCGAAGGCAATAAGTATTATATGAATCAGAGCAATGGCAAGATGAGTGTAGGCTGGAAGCAGATCGATAATGCCTGGTATTATTTCAATACCAATGGTCACATGATGACAGGCTGGATCCAGGTAGATAATAAGATCTACTACATGAATCCGACAAACGGCGGAAAGATGACAACAGGAACCTCCCTGGATATCAACGGAACTACCTACAACTTTGATGGAAGTGGTGTATGCCAGAATGCAAGCGGCGTATCTGCTCAGACACCATCTAGCAGCAGTACTTCTGCTTCCGGTGGTGTAACCGGTGAAAATGGCGGACCTGGTGTATCAAGAAATTCCAGCTCCAACAATGGTCCTTCCGGTGGTAACACTTCAAATAATACATCAAACAGTCCTTCCAATACCACATCCAGTTCTGACACCTTAACGGCAGGACGCACAGACGGACCAGGCTGATAGAAAACTTTTAAATTGCAGACTACATAATGGGGATGTCAGGAAAAAGACATCCCCTTTTTCAGGAGAACAGGCATGAATAACGCAGATAAGATCATAAAACGATGCCGGGCCCTGGCTCTGGAAGATGATATAGCGGTATCCAGAATTGGAAGTTCTCTTCCAGCCTTTGCTGCAGGTCCGGGGGATGACTCATCCCGGGTATCAGAGATTTCCACAGGAGGTCCTGGAGATCCGGGAAATACTAATTCTTCCAATTCTACAACAAACACAGGAAATTCAAATAATTCAAATAGTAACAATAATACTAATAACAGCAATAATACAAACAATACAAACAATTCCAATACATCATCCAACAATACTACCACAAATACCAATGCCTGGAAAAAGGTAAACGGTACGTACCAGATGTCAGATGGAAGCGCGATCCAGAATGTGCTCCATCGTGGTATTGATGTTTCCAGATGGCAGGGAGAGATCAACTGGAGCCAGGTGGCAAAGGATGATATTTCATTTGTTATGCTGGGAACCCGTTCCAAGGGAGCAGTAGATCCCTATTTCCACAAGAATATCCAGAACGCAACTGCCAATGGTGTTAAAGTAGGCGTTTATATTTATTCTCTGGCAACTACCACAGACATGGCAGTCCAGGAGGCAGATTTTGTATTAAACCTGATCACCGACTATCCGATCTCCTATCCGGTAGCATTTGATATGGAAGACTCTACTCAGGGAAATCTGTCAAAATCAGAGCTGGCGGCTATTGCAAACGCTTTCTGCAAGCGGATTTCTGCAGCCGGTTATTACCCGATCATCTATGCAAATGAGAACTGGCTGAACAATAAACTGGATATGAGCCAGATGAATTATCCAGTATGGGTGGCAAGATATTCTGCCCGATATACCTGGCAAAATCCGGTGATGTGGCAGGCTACAAGCAGCGGTTCTGTAAAAGGTATCAATGGCAACGTGGATATTGACTTCCAGTTTAAGGACTTTACCTCTGTGATCCCGGCAAACACCTGGCGCACCATTAACGGAAAGCGTTATTATTACGCAAATTACGAAAAACAGAAAAATGCATGGGCACAGGATGTAAATGACTGGTACTACATGGATAAAGACGGACTTGCATCTACCGGCTGGATCACAGTAGCAGATGCCCGTTATTATCTGGATACTACTAGAGGAAAAATCCAGACTGGCTGGCAGTCAGAAAACGGAAAATGGTACTACCTTGGAAGCAGCGGTGCTGTAAAGAAAGGCTGGATCAGTGATAATGGTACCTGGTACTATACTGGCAATGACGGTGCTATGCAGACAGGCTGGATCGAAGTTAGCGGCAAACGCTACTATCTGGAAAATTCTGGGAAAATGGTTACTGGCTGGACGAACCAGAACGGCAAATGGTATTACCTTGGCAGTTCCGGAGATCTGTTAAAAGGCTGGATCAATGATGGTGGCACCTGGTATTATTCCAACAACGAAGGTGTGATGCAGACTGGATGGCTGACAGATGCAGGTGGAAAATATTATCTGAGAGGCTCCGGTGCCATGGCAATTGGCTGGAGACAGTTAGATGGTGCATGGTATTACTTTAACAGTGATGGCAGGATGGCAACAGGAATGATCGAGGTAGGCGGGCTTCGTTATTATATGGATCCTTCCGACGGTCGTATGGTATCTGGCAGAGCAGTAGAAATAAATGGCGTCACCTATCAGGCAGCCGCAGATGGACATTTAAGCCAGCAGGGTCAGGAAACAACAGGGGACCAGAGCAGCCAGAATTCCGGAAATAATGCTTCAGGCAGCAATACAGGAAATAATAACACAGGAAACAACGTTCAGATCACTCCTGCAAACTCTACCACAGGTTCCTCTGACAACAGTACTTCCAACTCCTCTTCTGATGATCAGAAAGTAACAGGCGTAAATGGAGGCCCGGGAGTAAAGAAGGACTCTGCAAATAATGGAAACAATGATAAGGTAGTACCAGGTCAGGCACCGCTTTTGGCAGAATGGGAAATCTGCTTCAAAGGCGGATTTTTTTGCGTATTCCCGCATAAAATAAACAGATACCATTCATCAGGTGAACCGTGCATAACAGGTATATAAAATATTTCGTCTTTCTTCTGTTTACAGCAGATCTGGTCTTATCCGCTATTTTCCTGAAAAATGATCACAGGGATATAGAAAAAATATTTTCACTTCCTGCACTTTCAAAAGTTGCCGGCCAGCCCGGGTATATAGCCCTCACTTTTGATGATGGTCCGGACCGGAAATGTACCCCGCTTCTTTTAGACGGACTGAAAGAACGGGGAGTCCATGCTACCTTTTTTCTTATGGGAAGCAATATAGAAGGAAAAGAAGATATTGTAAAGCGTATGAGCGAAGAAGGACATCTTATTGGCAATCACAGTTATGAACATATCCAGCTGACAAAAGCGGGACCGGAGGCAGTCTGTGAAGCAGTAGAACATACCCAGGAACAGATCGAAGCCATTACCGGAAAGCGCCCGGAATATATACGTCCGCCCTATGGTGACTGGAACGAAGAACTGGAAGAAGAGATTGGAATGAGCCCGGTCCTCTGGTCTGTAGACTCTTTAGACTGGAAACTAAAAGATAAAGGAAAGATCGTCCGGCGGGTCTTGAAAGATGTAAAAGATGGGGATATTATATTAATGCATGATATATTTCCTTCCTCTGTAGAGGCAGCCCTGGAGCTGATCGATATACTGCAGAAGGAAGGTTATGTTTTTGTAACGGCTGATGAATTGTTGATCGAATGAGATCAAAAGAAAAATGGAGAAATTAAATGGATCTATTTGATTATATGCGGGAAAATACACAGAAGCAGGAGGCGCCGCTGGCGTCCCGCCTGCGTCCGCGCCCACTGGATGAGGTAGTGGGGCAGCAGCATATCATTGGAAAAGATAAGCTGCTCTACCGGGCGATCAAGGCGGATAAACTGGGATCTGTGATCTTCTATGGACCTCCGGGAACAGGAAAGACCACCCTTGCCAAGGTGATCGCAAACACCACTCAGGCAGATTTTAAGCAGATCAATGCCACTGTGGCGGGTAAAAAAGACATGGAAGAAGTGGTCACAGAGGCAAAAAACAATATGGGAATGTATGGACGGCGGACCATTCTTTTTGTAGATGAGATCCACCGTTTTAATAAGGGCCAGCAGGATTATCTTCTTCCTTTTGTAGAAGACGGTACACTGACACTGATCGGTGCTACTACGGAAAATCCTTATTTTGAGGTAAACGGGGCGCTTCTTTCCAGATCCCGTATTTTTGAGTTAAAGCCACTGGAGAAAGATGACATTAAACAGCTGATCTACCGGGCGGTGACCGAAGCAGCACGTGGGATGGGAACTTTCCGGGTAAAGATCGAGGAAGATGCCGCAGATTTTCTGGCAGATACAGCCAATGGGGACGCCAGAGCAGCCTTAAATGCAGTAGAACTGGGAGTTCTCACTACAGAACGCAGCGAAGACGGATTGATACATATTGACCTTGCTGCTGCCCAGGAATGTATCCAGAAACGGGCCGTGCGTTATGACAAAGATGGGGACAACCATTACGATACCATCTCTGCTTTTATTAAAAGTATGCGGGGATCTGACCCGGATGCGGCCGTGTATTATCTGGCACGTATGCTGTATGCAGGAGAAGATATTAAATTTATTGCCCGCCGTATTATGATCTGTGCTTCTGAAGACGTTGGAAATGCAGACCCACAGGCGTTAAATGTAGCAGTAAGCGCAGCTCTTGCAGCAGAGCGAATTGGACTTCCGGAAGCTCAGATCATCCTTTCCCAGGCAGCTTCCTATGTGGCATGTGCCCCTAAAAGCAATGCAGCCTATGTTGCCATACAGAATGCCATGGAAAATGTAAAGACCACCCGTACCATGCCGGTGCCGGTACATCTTCAGGACCGTCATTACAAAGGTGCAGCGAAATTAGGACATGGTGAAGGCTATAAATATGCCCATGATTACCCGAAACATTATGTTAAGCAGCAGTATCTTCCAGATGGAATGGAGGGTACAGTATTCTATGAACCATCAGATAATGGCTATGAAAAGCAGATAAAAGCCCATATGAAATGGTTGAAAGATTAACAATGGCAATGTATAATAAAAAATGATAAAAATAATTTTACGTGGATCCCAAGGCAGAAATTCTCACTCTGCCTGTCGGATCTGTCTATAAAAGGAACTTCCCAAAATCTGGAAAAATCCCGTATTTTACAAAGACAGGCAAACTGAATAATTCAGATAACAGATGCATAATAGATAGGAGAGTAGTATGCGCGAAAAATTAGAGACAAGGTCCCTTGCCGAACTGAAAGAGATGGCAAAAAATGTGGGACTGAAAGGGATCAGCGGCCTTCGTAAGGCAGAGCTTATTGACCTTTTATGTGCCCAGGAAGAGAAAAGTCAGAAAAACACAGCAGAAACAGTAACAGTGAAACCTCACAGCAGCCGTGTAAATGCTGAGAAAACAGTGCGGGAGAAACCAGTCCAGGAAACCCGCAGTCAGGAGACCCGCCCACAGGAGAACCGGGTGCAGGAAAGTCGTGTGCAGGAAAATCGCAGCCAGGAAAACCGTGTGCAGGAGACCCGCCCACAGGAAAACAGATATCAGGAAAAGCGTTCCCAGGACAACCGGAATAATCAGAGAAATAACCGTACATACGAAAGATTTAACCAGACCCGTCCGCAGATCCGTACATATGGGAACAACAATTATAACAATAACAACAATAGTTACAGCACTCCGGCAGCTGCCCCTGTTCAGCAGGCGGTTCCCGTCAGCCAGACTTATTCTACCCAGAACCAGACTTATGTCCAGAATGTGGACAACCAGGAGCGTGTGGCAAGACCGGAATACAGAAATGACGCCATGGGACTTTCCACACAGGATATGGCAGAATTAGACAGCGGCATTGAGGCAAACGGTATCTTAGAGGTTATGCCGGACGGTTTCGGCTTTATCCGCTGTGAAAACTTCCTTCCAGGTGAAAATGATGTCTATGTTGCACCATCCCAGATCCGCCGTTTCAACTTAAAGACCGGTGATATCATTGTGGGAAACAGAAGAGTAAAAGCAGCTACAGAAAAATTCGCTGCACTTCTCTATATTAAAACAGTGAACGGCTATCCATTAAGTGCTACTGAGACAAGACCAAACTTTGAGGATCTGACCCCGATCTTCCCAAATCAGCGTCTCCACATGGAAAATCCAAGAGAGAAAACTTCTGTTGCCATGCGAGTATTAGACCTGCTGGCACCCATCGGTAAAGGACAGCGTGGTATGATCGTTTCCCCGCCAAAAGCTGGTAAGACCACTCTCTTAAAACAGGTGGCAAAAGCTATTACCACCAATCATCCGGACATGCATCTGATGATCCTTTTGATCGATGAGCGTCCTGAGGAAGTAACTGACATCAAAGAAGCCATTGTAGGGCCAAATGTAGAAGTTATCTATTCCACCTTTGATGAGCTTCCGGAGCGCCACAAACGTGTATCTGAAATGGTTATTGAACGTGCAAAACGTCTGGTAGAACATGGAAGAGATGTTATCATCCTTTTAGACAGTATCACCCGTCTGGCAAGAGCTTACAATCTGACCGTTGCCCCAAGCGGCCGTACCCTTTCCGGTGGTCTTGATCCGGCAGCACTGCATATGCCAAAGCGTTTCTTCGGTGCTGCAAGAAATATGCGTGAAAAGGGCAGTCTGACCATTCTTGCAACAGCATTGGTAGATACAGGAAGCCGTATGGATGATGTGGTTTACGAGGAATTTAAGGGTACCGGCAACATGGAACTGGTGCTGGACCGTAAACTGTCTGAAAAACGTATCTTCCCGGCTATTGACATTTTAAAATCCGGTACCAGAAGAGATGATCTGCTCCTTACAAAAGAAGAGGCAGAGGCAGTAGATATTATCCGCAAAGCCACCAATTCCTTAAAGCCGGATGAGGCAGTAGAGAAGATCTTAGATCTCTTTTCAAAGACCAGAAATAACCGTGAATTTGTAGAGATGGTAAAGAAGATTCGCTTCTTCTAAGACTTCCTTTTTCTGACATGATATAGTATAATTAAAAGCATGAATCAGGGGGCTGTCAAAAGACCTTTTGACTCCAAAATTTAATTTAGGAGGGAGTATGTTATAATGAAAGATTACATGAAGATATACCAGGAATGGTTATCAAATCCTTACTTTGATGAGGCTACAAAGGAAGAACTGCGCGCCATTGAGGGCAATGAAAACGAGATCAAAGAGCGTTTCTATATGGACCTTGAGTTCGGAACCGCTGGTTTAAGAGGTATCATCGGCGCAGGTATCAACCGTATGAATATTTACGTTGTAAGACGTGCTACCCAGGGACTTGCAAATTATATTATCAAGCAGGGAGCAGCTAACAAGGGCGTAGCAATTGCATACGACTCCCGTCATATGTCACCTGAATTTGCTATGGAAGCAGCTATGACTTTAGCAGCAAACGGTATCAAGGCATATAAGTTTGAATCCCTTCGTCCAACACCGGAATTGTCCTTTGCAGTACGTGAGTTGGGCTGCGTAGCAGGTATCAATATCACTGCAAGCCACAACCCGCCGGAATACAATGGTTACAAGGTATACTGGGAAGATGGCGCACAGTTTACACCTCCTCATGATAAAGGTGTTACAGAAGAAGTTCTGGCAATCGAAGATCTGTCTACAGTAAAGACTACAGATGAGGCTTCTGCAACAGCAGCAGGTCTGTATCAGGTAATTGGACAGGAGATTGATGATAAATACATCGCTCAGGTAAAGGCTCAGGTAGTAAACCAGAAGGCCATTGATGAGATGCAGGATCAGATCACTATCGTATACACACCTCTTCACGGAACAGGAAATATCCCTGCAAGAAGAGTTATGAAAGAGATCGGATTTACCCATGTATACGTAGTTCCGGAGCAGGAACTGCCAAATGGCGATTTCCCAACTGTAAGCTATCCAAACCCGGAAGCAAAAGAAGCATTTGAACTGGGCTTAAAGCTGGCAAAAGAGAAAGATGCAGACCTGGTACTGGCAACTGACCCGGATGCAGACCGTCTTGGTGTATATGTAAAAGATACCAAGTCCGGCGAATATATTCCACTGACTGGAAATATGTCCGGATCCCTTCTGTGTGAGTACGTACTCAGCCAGAAGCAGGCAGCTGGAAAGATCCCGGCAGACGGACAGGTTGTTAAATCCATCGTTTCCACCAACCTGATCGATGCAGTAGCAAAATCATACGGCGCAGAACTGATCGAGGTTCTGACCGGATTTAAGTGGATCGGAAAGCAGATCTTAAAGAATGAGACTACCGGACATGGTACATACCTTTTCGGAATGGAAGAGAGCTATGGATGCCTGATCGGAACCTATGCCCGTGATAAGGACGCTATTTCCGCAACAGCCGCTCTCTGCGAGGCAGCTGCATACTACAAGCAGAAAGGCATGACCTTATGGGATGCAATGATCGCTATGTATGAGAAATACGGCTACTACAAAGATGACATCCAGGCAATCACACTGAAAGGTATCGAAGGACTTCAGAAGATTCAGGAGATCATGGAGACCCTCAGAAATGAGACACCGTCCGAGATTGCAGGCTACAAAGTGCTTTCTGCAAGAGATTACAAGAAAGATACCATCAAAAACATGGAAAGCGGCGAAATGACAAAGACCGGTCTTCCGTCCTCAAATGTTCTGTATTATGATCTGAGTGATGAAGCATGGTTGTGCGTGAGACCGTCCGGAACTGAGCCGAAAGTAAAATTCTACTATGGCGTAAAGGGCACATCCCTGGAAGATGCAGATGCAAAATCCGCAGCTCTTGGTAA
>OGIL01001763.1_pt1 | contig 11138 bp, 13 predicted proteins | sample 1571751 | NCBI WGS metagenome assembly OGIL01 (sample SAMEA2581964, study PRJEB24529) | metagenome | biome: Human gut stool | place: China | collected 2011 | reverse complement strand
ATTTGTTATAAAGACCAGATCATCCTCGATCAAATCAATTGTACCCGGTTTTCCATCCTTCTCATATACGATCTGTGTAGCAGATTTTTTACCATTATCATCTTTGATGACAACATTTTTGACATCCATGCCATACTCTACTGACACACCGTGACTTTCGAGATATTTTACAAGCGGAAGAATCATGCTCTCGTATTGATTGTATTTCGTAAAGCGGAGTGCGGAAAAATCCGGAAGTCCATCAATATGATGGCAGTATCTGCACAAATACCGTTTCATTTCCAATGCAGATGACCATCTCTGGAATGCAAACATGGTCTGCCAGTACAGCCAGAAATTTGTGTCCCAGAAGGAATCCGGCAATATCTCACTGATTTTCTTATCCTCCAAATCTTTTTCCGGTGTCATAAACAACTTTGACAATGCCAGGGCTGAATCCTTATCAAGTGTAAATTTCTTATCTGTATGTGCATCCTGCCCGCATTTCTCAGAAGCCCTGCAAAGGGAGTAATTCGGATCATGCTTGTTTAACCAATAATACTCATCCAGAACAGAGACGCCCGGTGTCTCTATCGAAGGAACATCCCGGAACATATCCCACATACATTCAAAATGGTTATCCATTTCTCTTCCGCCACGCATGTAGAAGCCTTTTCGGACATCCTTTCTTCCGTCGCAGCTGCCTCCGGCAAGATCCAGCTTCTCAAGGAGATGAATACGCTCTCCTTTTACCTGCCCATCTCTCACCAGATAAAAGGCGGCAGAAAGCCCCGCTAATCCTGTTCCAATGATATATGCTGATTTCCGGTCAGCACCCTCCGGTTTTTCCGGTCTTGCAAATGCTTCATAAGTTCCTGCTGAATAATACATAATAAACACACTCCTTTTTTTGTTTAAACTGTGACATTTTTCTTTGTTTCCATATACACAGTATATCCACAAAATCTTCTTCCTACTATGCACAAAAAAAGAGAACTGTCATAGAAAGTGACAATCCTCTTACATTGCATCCATATACGACAAACCAGCAGATTTGTCGTAATCAGCTCTTGTTCAGTTTTGCATTATTCAGTGCATGTGCGAAAGATCCCTGAATCAATGCATTCAATCTTTCTATGATCTTTTTCGGATCCTCCTTCATTCCCTTGTCAATCCATTCTAACACCAGTCCAACAAACCCATATTTGTAAAAATCCGCAATGAATGTTTTATCCTCTTCCCGCACAACCATACCTTCCGCTTTTTCCTCGAGTACATCATATATCAGCTGATATGTCACTTTATACAAATAGCGGTAAATATATCCTCGCGGAGCATTATGATAGATGTTGACAACAAAAGGTTCGTCCTTTTTCAGCAGATGAAATATTGCCAGAAATCCTTCCTGCCACGTATCATATGTTTTATTCTGTTTCAGTACATGATCTGCATCTGTTTCGCAAATCCATTCAATCAACTCATATATATCATGAAAATGATAATAAAAAGTCTGACGGTTTATCCCACACTTTTCCGTAATGTCATTGATTGTTATTTTATCAATCGATTTCTCTAATAATAACTCCTTAAACGCAAATGCGATTGCAAACTTTGTCGTTGCCTTGCTCATGCTGCCTGACACCTCCTATCTGTTCCACTGTGTTGACCGGAATTGGGGAATTGGGAGAGATTTCAACATCTTCTCCCCATTCTTTCCTTGTATATTTTACCGTCATTGGGTGATTTTTGCAAATTCAAATCATTGTCCCCATTCGTTTTTCTGTTTTTTTCTATTTAATTGGGGGATTTTTCCTATTTACAATTTTTTTCCCAAAACTGCTCAATAGTAAAGCATATACAATCCGCCGTGCATGACAACCACGCTTCGCGTGTTTGTCTCGCGGGCTCACGCCCTATATCCAGAACTCACGTATATCTCTTGCGATTGCTTCGCAATCACAAGCGCATAGACATTCGTCGAATGTCTATGCAGATAAAAAATAAAAGCCAAGAGTATGCAAGCATACTCTCGGCTTTATTATTTTATCAAATATACGCTCGACTCAAAGTCGTTGCAGTATTACTCAATAATTGTAGCAACACAATTATATATAAATTTTTCTATATTTCTATGGTCGTTTTTCCGCATAAATACGTGATTATCCATGATGAAATATGGCAATCTGCATCGGTTTTTTCGCTTTTTAGTATCAATATAGTATCATGCAATCCAACCGACATACCGTGCATATTCGAGATCTTCAGGCGTCAGCATATCCCACTTGCCCCTTGATATATATCCGGATATTTTCTTCTTATCTATCACATGTGGAGCTATAATGCCAGCATCTGCTGCCATATCCCGGATAACCTTGCATTTTGATATCTTGCGGACAGCTTTATCCTCTATGCCTCTTACCTTGCCCAGTGACAGATTCAGCTTGCTTGCTGTGGTCTTTAATGTCATACCGTCCCTATATCGCTTTAGTATAACATCATATTCAACAGATGTCAGCATATCCTGCAGAATACCCCATAGATCACCTTGTATCTGTTTAGATGCCAGATCATCGACCAGTCCGGCTATATCATCCTGATCAGATGCTATGGTGTCCTCTAAGTGCAACGATTCATCATCACCGCCCACATTCTCATTCAATGATCTTGGGCGAATGTAGAACATGAAGGCTTGCAGCCGCTTAATATGTGCCACTGTGAAGCCTGATTCCATGGCATACTCTTCCACTGTCGGCTCCCGGTTATATTTCTCTATATAGGTGGACGAAATGAGGTTATACCGCCATATCTGCGCCTGCTTGTGCGGTGGCACCTTAATAACTCGCCCAACCGTATCAAGCCAGCATTTCAAATGATGATCTATAGTAGGTACAGCATATGTGTAGAATAAAGCCCCACCATCCGCTCTGTAGCCTTCTACCGCCTTTACAAGTCCTATATATGCTTCCTGCATCAAATCTTCTATACTCTCGACCGCTGCATATTTCCGGGCGATACCATATATCATGCCCTTGTTCTGATCGTATAACGCAAGCATATTCTCCGTGTAGTTCTCCCGGCACTGAATAAGCCGCACAAGTTCCTCGTTGCTCATCGCTGATCTCCTCCGTTTATTCATGGTAATATAAAAGGCTGCCATATTTCAGACAGCCTCATATATTCGCCTTATATCTACGCTTCTGGAAGCATCTGGCAATAGATAGCGTTCTTCTTGTTCTCCAAGACAAACGCATCATAGCAGACACGACCTTCTACAAGTGAACCACTGATACCTGGTGCATCTTCATGGATCTTGTAATCTTCAAGCTTCGTAGGTGCCACAGTAGCGCATGGATGCGCAATCATAAAGCCGAAATGCTCCGGCAGACGTGATGCAGGCACCTTAATAACTGCCATGCCATCAAGGTTGCCAATAACGCCCTTGACACGCATATCTGCTCCTACCTCTGTTTCAAGGACAATATCCTTGCTCTTCTTCAGCAAGCGGTATACTGCAGGTGTAACCACAAGCACACGGCTAGTCTCTGGTACCTCGTCATCATCTAATGCCTCGGTACTGGCTGTGATTTCGTCATAGACATTGGTTGCAGTTAAAGCCTTTGCCTCCGGCTTGTGTCCTGCTCCTGCTGCCATAACGCCATAGGTGTATGTATCGACCTCTGGAACCACTACAGCCTTCTGCTGTCTCGATAATGCAGAGGCCGCCTGCAACTGCTGCTGTGTCTCGTCAGCATCGAGCTTATCAATCGCAAAGGTAAAGGATCTATCCTTCTTCAGTGTGAACTCCTCTGTAGTAGCATCTAAGCTCTCCACAGTGCCATATCTGGAACCAGACACACCTGATCCTGTTCCTGATCTGTCGTAATCATTCATAGTACCGGTGCTGATCTTATACACCTTGACAGTGTGCGCACCTGTAAACTCGAAGTCGTTGTTTGTCAAGAGTGACTTCTTGCTCTCTGTAGTGAATACCTCATCAACATAAGGCTGAAATTTCGTCGTTAAGTTAATTGCCATTTATATCATTCCTTTCAGTTTGTCAGACCGAAAGCCTTTCTAAACTGATCCGGTTCTATGCTCTGTCCATGTGTATCCGGAAGTTTATTTTCAATGATCAGTCGCCGATCCGGTTTAGTCTCTGCTTTCGCTCCTTGCATGTTGCCGATCATCTCAATAGCTGCTTCAAGCTCTTTCTCATCATCGTATTTGAGGACAGATGCCAAATCTCTTGACAGTCCCTTTGCTGATAGCATTTCAGCAGCCTTGACCTGCATTTCTCGTCTATTTACTTCTTTTTCCCGCTTATCGAGTTCTGACGCAAGGGAAGCCTTCTGCTCTGCCAATCTCTTGGCTACGATGGCGTTTACCTGGTCCTGCGTGAATGTCTTTGCCCCTTCTGGGTTCTGATTGCTCTGATCGTTGGTATTTCCCTGACTATTGTTATCAATATTCATGTTTAATTATCCCTTCTGTTTTACGTCTTCGGTAGACTGTTATAGTTGTTATATATCATATATATCAAATTCCGTCAATATATTCAAGTCTCAAGTTCAGGTTTTCTCAGGTTCTCCCAGTCGCTATATATAGATCAATCTGAGGTTTTATGAGGTTCCAAACCTTAACAAATACTAACAAATGCTAACATGTCAACAAATGTCAACAAATGCTCACATATGCTCACATATGCTCACATATGCTCACATCTACATAATCGCAAACGTAGGTTTTAAGCCATTGGTTTATATATTCAAATGTCAAGTTTTGACATGTTCTATATACTCTCGAATGTTGGGTTTTGCCAAGTTTTTGTATAAGTAGCTTCAACATTTTTCAACACGTCAAGCACATCTACTTGACATATGTATCAAAATATTGTAGTATCAATCAGTAACCTCCTTTCAATATATTGCTGTATAGAATAGTCCCAGATATAACCTCTGGGGCTATTTTTTATGCAAATGAAAAGGACATCCTACACATGGCAGGATGCCCCCTTCTGCGAAGTTGTTACACATAAGCGTATTGTCAAGCTGTTAAACTTGACAACTATATCAAATTATTGTATTGTAATCTATGCAGTTACCACCTTGCGATTTGGTTGCGATTTGGTGGACAATATATGATTTTGCAGCTCCTTGTGTCAAAACAATGCCATTTACTGGCATAACTCAAGCACACAAGGGGTTGCTTTTTTTGATGCCTTTACAGCTTCAAAGATCCGCTTTGCCGCCCCATTCGGATCTCCATGTTCCTTAATGAACTCTTCCTGAAACTCATTGATTTCAGCATCACTCATACATCTCAACCGGCATACTACCTCAAACAATTCGCTTTTATACTGTTGTTCCATCGGTCGTACCTCCATTTATCCTTTTTTCAAATTCTGCATGCTTCTTTTCGATCTCCATCTGTCTGATCGAGACTTCCGGGAGCTCAACCACCAGCGATTGACTTTGTATCCTGTCAATGATCCGCTCGTCCATGTTGAGCTCCTGAATCCGTTTGTTGCTCGTGTATATGGTCACAAGCTTGTTGCTGTACCGTTTGTCTATCAGCCGGAATAAAACGGTATTCACCCACTCCTTAGCCATCTGTGCCCCTATATCGTCAATCACAAGCACAGGCGCCATCTCAATGGCTTCCAGATTGGTCTTGATGTCGTTATAACTCTTCTTCGTGAGATCCAGGTAGTCATATATGGTTATGAACTTCGTAGGCACCATATAGCGGCATGATATCTCATTCAGGAAGATACATGCCAGCATCGTCTTGCCGGTTCCCTTGGTCTTGGAATACAGATACAGCCCATAGCCATCCTTTTCGTATTCCTTGAACTTAGTAAGAAATGCATTGATCTGTCCCTTCAGCTTGTCCGTATTGCCACCATACAGACTGCACTGGAAGTTATATGCCATCATGTCCTTGTATTTGTCTGGTATCAATGCCAAGCTCCGCCGGTACTCTGCCAATTTAGGATCTATGCCAGCGGCAGATACCGTCTTGATACCCTCATGCTCCACATACAAGCCATCACCCATATCCACGATCCGCATCATGTCAAGCTCTGCATTGGTGCAGTTCTGGTACATCGTACCCATCAGCCGCTTCCGCATATATGCCCTTCTTTCAATGCACTGGCTGTCTGTCATGGATGCAAGCATATATCCCGGGAAATTGGGATTGTCTACGCATCTATACCGTGCAAGAAGGCTTTCCGGGGTTCCCTCTATCATTTCCATGTCAATCTTTCATCTCCTTTCTCCTGTTGCGGTTCCGTCCTGCTGCCGCTGCCGAATATGTATACAATTCAAACTTCCAGTCCTTTATATTACGGCTCTTGCAGTGTTCCACGAACTTCTCAGGTTCTATCTCAAATCCATACCTACTGCATTCATTCTCTACCTGATCTACTGTAGGTATATTAGATATACATGTATTAGTAGATATAGTATGTATATTATTAGACAGTGTAGAGGTAGTAGAGGAAGTGTATATCTCTGCAGTGCTATCCGTGGTACTGTTAAGAATATTATTGTTAATAGTATTACTGTTATAATCTATTACTGTTTGTGTCTCATTCTGTGGTATCTCATGGCATGGTATCTCATGGCATGGTATCTCATGGCATGGTATCTCATATTTTGAGACATCTATATTATGTGTAATATGATATATGTTCCTACTAAGCAATCCCTTATCAGTCCGAGTTTTTTCGATCTTCACAATCCCGAAATCTAAAAGATATGCCATATATTTATAAAGCGTGTTCTTGCTCATTCCAAGCTCGCTCATTATACGGTTCGTGCTCGGATAACATACACCCTCTGTATCAGCGTAGCTACATAGATAAGCATATATAGCCTTGCTATATGCCGGAATATCAGGATTTTGCATTATATTTTGATATATGAGTCCATAGCCTCCTTTATTGCTTTTCAAATACACCACCTCTAGCCTTCGTATGGCGTGCCTGTTCTGCATACAAGCCCGATATACTCATTTAATGCTGTAACCATCGTTGACAGCGACAGCAAGCCGATATCCGGGACACGCTTTTCCTGCACCTGCTCCGTGACATAATCAAATGCCATCGCTTTCATCTTCGTCTCGTCTGTTATGATCTGTTTCATTGCTACCTCCTGTTATCTCTCTTATGAATGCATTGATCGCATATTCCGCCACAATCATCTCGTCCTTGGTTGCCGGTGTACGAAGCATTTTACAAAGCACTTTATTTCTACATGCTTCAAAGTCACTGACATTGTCGGCCTTGGCGTTGATCTGTGTTGCTGTCATGCTATAACTCGGCGACGTTTTGTCGTCCTGTTCTTCCGGGCTGTCCTCTGTGTCACCTATAATATTCTCTATGGGTATTCCATCCTGTTTGCCTAGTGTGATAGTCTCACAGACTCCAAGAACCTCATAGATGCGGTTTAACGTCTCTTTCTTGGGTGTCCGCTTTCCAATCTCCCACAAATAAATAGCATTCTGTGATACTCCGAGCATGTCCGCAAGCTCTTCTTGTGTCATGCCTTTAGCTATTCTACATTGCTTTATACACTGCCCTACGTTCTTTACCATGCTCTACGCTCCTTTCTCTTCTGGTGAATAGCACCGCTCCAATAAATAACGTCTGTTCACTCGACCATGAATTGTTAAATAGCCTTTTTTGTCCATCTCTGCATTTAATGTCCGGATGATCTCATATGCCCGTGTCTGTGATACTCCGAGCAACTGCATAACATCCGATGCATTCAGATACAACTTCTCCATGCTTTCACTCCTTCCTATAGGTTCCGCTATTTGCTTGCTTAGGGCATTTACTGCGTTCCCTCATTCCGATATACTACTTTCTGCGCCGCCAAGCCTTTTTATAACTCCTCGTCTGCTACTAATACCGCTGCATCAACCTTTAACGCCTTGGCTATCTTTCCAAGTGTCGCCGGTCTGGTGCTCCTATGGTTTATGATGTTACATATGGTTGTTTCTGGAACTCCTGACGCCTTCGCAAGCTCTCTTCTACCCATGCAACAATTAGCCATTGCGATGTACAACTTCTTTACATCTACCTTTAACATCGTGTCACATCCTTTCATATATCACCATTTCGGTGTTCTATAAGCGCATATTATCACCATATCGGTGATATGTCAATATCTTATTGCCTTTATTTCACCATAATGCTATAATTTAGGCATAAGGAGGTATATATACTAATGTCAACAATAGGCGAAAATATAAAAAAATGCAGAATCGAAAGGGGGATGACGCAAAAAAAACTTTCTGAATTATTGAATGTTTCACAAAATGCCGTTCATAATTGGGAAACTGGAAAAAGAGAGCCTAACATGGCTATATTGCACCAAATAGCAAAAATATTGGATAAGTCAATAATACTATTGATAGATGGTAACGAGGAAAAGCACCCTTTATCTGCTGATGATTATAAAATAGATTTATTTAATTCTATGACCGATGAAGAGAAACAAATGTTAATCGATCGTCAAGCACTAATGAAAGCTATAGACAAGGCACCAGGAGCCGGCAACACTCCACTGGAACAGCTCACGGCATCATTTGCCAAGCTGACCAACGAAGGGCAACAGAAGGTTGCAGACTATGCTGACGATCTGACAAAGATCCCACAATACAAAAGGCACGAGGATTGACCTTGTAAAATGCCCCACAGCAAAAACAGATAATAAATCGACCGAGTACACCCCAATAATTGAAGGATGGGGCAAATCTCGACGTCACAGGGGCACATGTGTTGAACTCTCCACCCCCTAATATCAAGCATAATATATTACTTTCTGCGCCGCCAAACCGGGAAGGATAGAATATGCCAGTATATAAGGACAGCAACACAAACACATTTTACGTTAAGTTTTATTACCAGGACTATACCGGACAGAGGAAGCAGAAGCTGAAAAGAGGGTTCAAATTACAGAGGGATGCCAAGGAATGGGAACGGAAGTTTCTGGAAAGGCAGCAGGGCACCCCGGACATGACCTTCCAAAGCCTCTACGACATCTATATTGAGGATATCAGCCACAGACTGCGGCAGAATAGCGTAGATGGCAAGAAAAACGTATTCAAAAATAGAATACTCCCATACTTCAAGGATAAGCGTGTGAACGAGATCACGCCGGCAGACATCCGGGCATGGCAGAATGAACAGATCAGCGCCGGATACTCGGATGCGTATCTGGACCGTATCGACAACATGCTTACCACAATATTCACCTATGCGGTAAATTACTACAATCTGCCATTCAATCCAAGCAGCAGAGCCGGGCACATGGGAAAGCGTACAAAATCGCTTAAATTCTGGACGATAGACCAATATAACCAGTTTATAGCCTGCGTGACGGATATATCCGCACACACGGCCATACAACTGCTATTCTATGGCGGTATGCGCTTTGGTGAAATGCTCGCCCTCACATATGGGGACATTGACTTCACCGCCGGTACCATCAACATAGATAAGTCTATCCAGATCAAGGGCAGCGGTGATCACCTGATCACACCACCAAAGACAGAGAACGGCATAAGGGTTATAACCATGCCGAAAGCCATCATGGACGAGCTCAAGGCGTACACAGACCGCATATATGGCATAAAGCCAAGCGATCGCATATTCCAATTTACCAAGAGCCTTATAAGAGGCACTATGCAGCGGTGTTGTGAAGCTTCAGGCGTTCCATTCATCCGGATCCATGATCTACGGCATTCTCATGTATCGCTATTGATTGAATTGGGGTTCACTGTTCAGCTGATCGCTGAAAGAATCGGTGATACTGTACAGATGGTATTGAGTACCTACGGACATCTATACCCTAACCGACATCAAGAGGTAGCAGACAAATTGAATGATTTAATAGTATCAAAGTAGTATCAAAAAAAGGGTTCCCATATTGGGAACCCTATATTTTATGCTATATTATGATTACTCAATAATTGTAGCAACACGTCCAGAACCTACTGTTCTACCACCCTCACGGATAGCGAATGTAAGACCCTGGCTCATAGCGATTGGGTGGATGAGCTCGATTGTCATCTCTACGTTATCACCAGGCATGCACATCTCTGTACCAGCTGGAAGGTTACATACACCAGTTACATCAGTTGTTCTGAAGTAGAACTGTGGACGATAGTTGTTGAAGAATGGAGTATGACGTCCACCTTCATCCTTTGTTAAAACGTAAACCTGAGCTGTGAACTTGTGATGGCAAGTTACAGTACCTGGCTTAGCAAGAACCTGTCCACGAACGATCTGGTCACGGTTTACACCACGAAGTAATGCACCGATGTTATCACCAGCCATAGCCTCGTCTAACTGCTTACGGAACATCTCGATACCAGTTACAACTGTCTTAAGAACATCTTCCTTAACACCAAGGATTTCAAGTTCGTCGTTCAGATGTAATGTACCACGCTCTACTCTACCAGTTGCAACAGTACCACGACCTGTGATTGTGAATACGTCCTCTACTGGCATAAGGAATGGCTTATCTGTATCACGCTGTGGATCTGGGATGTAAGAATCAACAGTATCCATAAGCTCCATGATCTTGTCTCCCCAAGGTCCGTTTGGATCCTCAAGAGCCTTAAGAGCTGATCCCTGGATGATTGGGCAATCATTGAATCCGTACTCCTCAAGCTGCTCTGTAACTTCCATCTCTACGAGCTCAAGAAGTTCCTCATCGTCAACCATATCACACTTGTTCAGGAATACTACGATGTAAGGTACACCTACCTGACGGGACAGAAGGATGTGCTCTTTAGTCTGAGCCATAACACCATCAGTAGCAGCTACTACAAGGATAGCGCCGTCCATCTGTGCAGCACCAGTGATCATGTTCTTTACATAGTCAGCATGGCCTGGGCAGTCAACGTGTGCATAGTGTCTTTTCTCTGTCTGATACTCAACGTGTGCAGTAGAGATTGTGATACCACGCTCTCTCTCTTCCGGAGCTTTATCGATATCTTCGAAGTTCTCAGCAGTGTTTCCTTCTACTCTGGTAGAAAGTACTTTTGTGATAGCTGCGGTCAGAGTTGTTTTACCATGGTCAACGTGGCCGATGGTACCAATGTTACAATGCGGTTTTGTTCTTTCAAATTTAGCTTTAGCCATT
>OGIL01001762.1_pt1 | contig 11153 bp, 10 predicted proteins | sample 1571751 | NCBI WGS metagenome assembly OGIL01 (sample SAMEA2581964, study PRJEB24529) | metagenome | biome: Human gut stool | place: China | collected 2011 | reverse complement strand
AGTCTTTTACCACATTCCGGGCGGTAGCGGATACGTTTTTCGTATCGAACAGATCCCCTGCAATAATGATCGCCGCCACGCCCTGTTCTGCCCCGTATGCAACCATATTCTGAAAGGTGGTCAACAATTCCGTCTTACGTTCTCTCGCTTTTTCTTTGGTCAGATTTGCACTCATTTTGGAATCCAGATGGATATCCGCACAATGGATGATTTTCATATTGCTGCCTCCCGCATTAACCCTGTAGCACCTGTTGCAAAAGATTGTAACGATGCAGAACCTCATTCGCAAAACTGCATCTTTGATGTTCTCGTTTTGCAGACATATTCATTATATACGAATCTTTGTTCGATTACAACAAAAACGTATCGGTAGTGAGACATTCGGTCTCGTTTTCCGATACGTTTTTTTAAGATGCTGAATCACCTGTGTTTATGATTATACCTGCAGTCTGCCGGCTGTAATGAGTTTTCCGGATTTTCTGTCAAATAACAGAATATCTTCTCCACCGATCTCGAACTTCACTTCCTGGCCGATCTTGTAGGCGGTATTGCCGAAGACCACGCCGGTCAACAGGAAATCACCGATACGAAGCTTAATCGTGGATTCCATACCCGTGGGCATGGCACCGTAGATCACGCCGTCCAGTCCTGCGCCATCGTGTAATTGCAGGGCTTCGGGACGTACACCGATGACAAAATCCTCGTTGGTGATCACGGGAGCTTCCTGCAGTGCATAATCATCCTCGTTCACTCTGGCAATATGATACTTGAAGACTTCATCCTTGTTGGATTTCTCCACAGCTTTCTTATCCTGCATTTTCTCTTTGTGACGGGCTGCCTCATCGGCTTCGTTCTTATCTCTCTCAGCGAACCATCTCTGCAGATCCAGGTGTTCTTTCGGAACAAACTTTGCCTTTCTACCGTCTAAGATTGTCACATCCAGGCTGCCGTTTTCATTCTGCACACCCCTGGCTTCGATAAAATTAATGGAAGGATTTCCTACGAAATCAGCCACAAACAGGTTGTTGGGTCTGCTGTACACGGTCAACGGTGCTTCATACTGCTGCAACACACCGTTGTTGATCAGGCAGATCTTCGTTGCCAGTGTCATAGCTTCCATCTGGTCATGGGTTACATATACGAAGGTGCTTCCGGTCTCTACATGCAGACGCTGCAGTTCATATCTCATTTCCAGACGGAGTTTCGCATCCAGGTTAGACAGTGGCTCATCCATGAACAGTACCTGGGGTTCCGGTGCCAGTGTTCTGGCAATAGCAACTCTCTGCTGCTGTCCACCGGACAGTTCTGCGGGATAACGGTTCATGAACATTCCGATCTTAACGATACGGGATACTCTGCGTACCGCCAGGTCTATCTCTTCCTTGGAATATTTTCTGACCCTGGTTACTACCTTGCCACCGGATACGACTTCGAATTTCTCGTTAAGCTCTTCCCCTTTTTCCTTATGACCTGCCAGGATGCTGTCCAGCTTGGCAGTCAGTTCCTGCTTCTTTTGTTTTGATACACTTTCTTTGTCTGCTGCCTCGTGGAGTTTATAATTATACAGCTCCTTTGCAGTATAGATAGAAATGGTATAATTATCGATCAGCTTCAGGTAGACCATATCCAGGTCTAATTTTCCCTTTTTATCTCTACATTCCTCAATGAGTTTTACCAGCTCTCCCGGATTCTCCAGTGCCTTGATCATGCTTTTTAAGGCTCTGGCTTCCTCATCGATCACGGGAAGTTCTTCCTTGATATTGCCCAGTCCGAAGGAGATGTTCTGGTATACCGTCATGTTCGGCCACAGTGCGTAGTTTTGGAACAGGAATCCGACTTTTCTCTTATTTGCAGGAACATTGATTCCCGCTTCACTGTCGAATACCACCCGGTCTCCGATCTTGATCTGCCCGCTGGTAGGGGTCTCCAGACCGGCGATCATACGTAAGGTAGTGGTCTTGCCGCAACCGGAGGGACCAAGCAGAGTGATAAAGGAATTGTCCTCCATATCCAGACTCAGATCATCTACCGCATAGAATTTTCCCCAACGTTTTGTAACATGTGTTAATTTGATTTCCGGCATAGTTATTTACCTCCGATACCTTCATCCAGGCTGGCCCCGGTCAGTTTATTTACCAAAGTGTTAAAGATCAGGATCGTTACGATCAGGATCAGGTTGATGGCGCTGGAAAATGCATACAGTCCCATCTCATCGAAATAATCCAGTGTCGTGGAGAGGATAAAGCCCTGCGTACATAGCAGTAAGAACAGGGACAGCTCTCGCAGACAGGTCATGAACGGAAGCATATATCCGTTGATAATGGAAGACTTCTGGATCGGAATGATGATCCGCAGCATCCGCTTGTACCAGGGAATATCCTGGATGATGGCCGCTTCCTCGATCTCTCCCGACAACTGCAGCATGGAGTTCAGTGCACTTCTGCTGGCGAAAGGAATGTACTTGATCACGCCTGCGATGATCAACAATGTGTAAGTGTTGAACAGGTTGATCTTGTCATTGGAGAACAGGATGAAGAAGGCTGCGCCCACTGCCAGGGACGGCATCAGGTACGGCAGGAATGCCACACCATTGACGTAATTTGCCCACTTGCTTCTCCGGTTCTTGGATACTGCATAACCGATCAGAGTACCGATGGTACCTGCGATCAGAGCACAACATACAGCGACTAACATCGTTCCCTTGAATGCTCTCCAGATCAGCGGATTGTGGAGGATACCGGGCTGTCCGTACAGAGCACCGGCTCCGTTGTTATCCGTCAGCCACCACTTGGTGGTCAGCGCGCTGGGATCCATGGTGTACAGGAAACTGTAATCTCCCGGATTCGGAAGGAAAGTCTCCAGTGCGAAGGACAGGATCGGGAAAATACTGGTGAAGAAGGTGATGACGATCAGGATGACCGCGATCAGATATTTCCCGACTTTTCCTAAGTTGATCTTGGAGATCTGTCCGGATTTACCGGTAACCGTCGTATAATTCTTACGGCTCTTTAAGCTCATCTGGTTCATTAACAGGATCGCCACACCGAAGATCATCATGATGATGGCAAGAATACTGGCTTCCCCGGTATACTTGGAGTTCATGGAGATATACTTGGTGGACAGAGTGGTCAGTCCCAGGTAGTGCGGTACGGGATAACTTCCCATGGCGCTTCCGAATACCAGCAGGATCGTGGAAAGAATCGCCGGTTTTACCATAGGTAAGGTAATGCGGAACATGGTCTTCCACTTCGGTGTATCCAGGATTGTCGCTGCTTCCTCCAGATTGGCATCCATGTTGCGGAAGATACCGCCGATCAGGATGTAGGCAAAGGGGGCGTAATGCAGTCCCAATACCACTGCACTGGGGAACAGCCCCAAGCACCACCATTTCGGCATCGTAATATTAAAAAGCGAAGCCAGCAGTCCGTTGGAGGTTCCGGTGACTACATTACTGTTGAATACATTCTGCCATACCACTGCCAGTGTCCACTGGGGCATGATGTAGGGGAAAATAAAAATGGAGCTTAGATATTTTTTACATTTTAAATTGGTCCTCGTAATTAAGAATGCGAACAAGCCGCCGAACAAAATGGAGATCAGGCAGGTAAAGACTGCCAAAAGAACAGTATTTAACAGCGGTGTCCACAGATTTGTTCTCGCCAGTTTACTGGTGAACAGATCCACATAGTTGGCAACGGAATATCCGCTTGCTTTTCCGGTAAGATGTGCATCGATGGTGCCTGGATGGATCTTGAAGGTATCCTCGACGATTGCCACGATCGGCGCCACTGTGGTAAAAGTAAGTACGATACCAAACAGAAGCAGAATGATATTTTGTGGCTTGGAGAAATACGTCTTGATCTTGTTCAGAACAATCACCATCTTGCTTGTTTTTTTTGTGGCACTCTGATTCATGGTTAACCTCTCTTCCCAATACAAGCTTTTGGTCCTGTAAACCATCCACCCCTGCGAATAAGAAAACTGCTACTTACATGCAGGCATGATGTAGCAGATTTTCTTATTCTGACAGGACGAATAGTCACTTTTCTATATCATATATCACTCATATCACTCAGCAGTATACTTCGGTAACAGTTCGATCCAGCTTCCTACCGTGAAGGATACGGATGCGCAGTACTCAGGATCTTCCAGCACCAGTTCGCCATCGGTAGACCACCAGTCGAAGCCTCTGTCATTCTTGCTCTCGTATACAACATTACCGTTCTCATCATTACCGCCGGTGCTGTGCTGATAGGTAGCTTCGATTGCCTTTGCCACTTCAGGGTTAGCGGAATAACCGCCCATGTCTTTGCCCCATGCGCTGAAGCCGTCTTCCGTACAGGTCATGTATGCGATGAAAGCACATGCAGTCCAGGGCAGCGGGCTGTTATCGGTAACAAACAGATAATGGCAGTAACCGTATCCACCGATTCCCTTATAACCATCCTGATAAGCGGCAACCTTGATATTGTTCACAGATACACCTGCGGATTCTTCTACGGAGCGCAGCTTACTGTATACTAACAGTCCACACTGATCGGTAGCGGAATCGGATACCAGCGTATTACAGATAGGTCCATCATCGGTCTGGGCATTGTAGCTGCCTACCCAAAGTTTGATCCATGCCAGGGCATATTTACCATCAGCGCCTAAGCCTAAATCATTTGCCTCGGATTCCATTTCATCAATCGTGGGCTGGAAGTAAGCCTGCTCATCAGCGGGTAATGCATTGAAAGCATCCTTTAACATGGCTGCGTATTTGTCTTCGGTCAGCATGTACAGGAAATTCTTACCTACAACCTCGGAATCAATATCCATAAACAATGCGTGAGTTCCTTCCGCTACGAAGTCCCAGCAGTTGTCATATACTTTATCTCCGGTACAGTTGTATTCGAATACCTTATTCAGCGTCTGTAATGCCAGATAACCGTCCACCGCATCTGGTGTGGTTCCGTTAGCCTCTGCCCATTCCTTGGGAATGAACGTATCCAGTATTCCGGTCTGTGTCATCTTGGATTCGATCTGATTACCATCCTGGATCAGGGTCATTGCGAAGGTTCCTTCCGGCTTCAGGGAATCAGCGGTCAGCTGTTCAAAGATCTTGTTGTTCTTAGGCTGCTGCCAGTCAAATTCCATGCTGTAAGAAGGATCAATAGACTGCAGATACTCGATGAACAGAGGAAGTGCTGCTTTACCACGGCTGGAATTACCTACACCGTAAAAGGTCTTGCCGTTGGATTCTTCGATGGCCTTCTGTGCCAGTTCCTCCATGGTCATTCCTTCTGCCTGTTTGATGATCTGCTGAGTTGCAGTAAGATTTGCGTCGTCGGCTACCTCCGGGGTCTTGGTCTCTGCCACCGTCTCGGTTCCGGCTGTCTGTGTGTTATCTGCGCTTCCAGTTGCCTGGTTCTGGGTCTCGCTGCTGCCGCATCCGGCTAACATACCAACACTCAGTGCACAGATCATAAGTAACGATACTACTTTTTTCTTCATATGCTGTCCTCCCTTGAAACATATAGTTTGTATAACCCTTCATGGTCCACTTACTTGGAATGGGATGTTTCCCTCTTCCGTTCTGATGATTCTATTATACGTTGGGAATTCAGCAATTTGTATAAGGCAAAACTGTTATTATTTTAATATTTCTGATACTATGTATAGTTTTTCTGATATTTTATCGTTTCTTTTGTGCATCTTTTGGTTTTACATGCTTCTATCCTGGTATTCAGAGGGAGTAACACCAACAATCCTCTTAAAGCTGCTGGAAAAATGTGCAACATCACGATAGCCCACCTGCTCCGCAACTTCATACACCTTATTCCGGCAGTCATTCAACAGTTTCATGGCAGTGCGCATACGAACTCTGGTGATGTATGCCGCCACCGTGTAATCCGTCTCCCTCTTGAATGTATGACTCAAATGTCCTTCACTGATCCCCAGGTGCTCTGCGATCTCTGCCACACACAGTTCCGGATCCCCATAATGAGCGGAAATATAGTCTACGGCTGCCATGACATATTTGCTCTTGTCGCCTTTATTTAAGACTAGTTCGGGAAGCGGCTCATCCTTGCTGTTTTCCAATTTTTCCTGTGTCCTCTTACGTTTCTCCAGTGCATTGTTCACTGCCTGTTCCAGTTCCCCGTCTCCAAAAGGCTTTAACAGATAGTCACTGGCCAATAATTTCAGAGCGCTCTGCGCATAGGAGAATTCACTGTAAGCAGTTAAAAAGATCACACTGACATCATTGCCTTCTGCCCTCAGTTCCTTCAGCATTTCGATGCCGTCCATTTTGGGCATACGGATATCGCAGATCAACAGATCCGGATGATATTTCCGCACGGCTTCCAGTCCTTCGATCCCATTGCCGGCTTCCGCCACGACGACACAGTTCAGTACCTGCCAATCTGTCTCCATCACGATTCCTCTGCGCACCAGCATCTCATCATCGATCACGATCACTTTGTACATCGTATTACTCCCTCCATTGTCTCTTCCCGTTTTCGGTATTTCCCCACTATCCGGTAAAAATTCCTCTCTGTCCGTTGCTCTGTATCGGTTCCTCAGGCTTCTCCGTATCTTACCGGCAATCGTAATGTCACTTTCGTACCGTGGACTTCGCCTTCCTCTTCTGTTCGCTGTCCGTCCGTAGGGTTTTCGGCGTGTGAGGTAAGGCTCTCCATGTGAATGCCGTATTCTTCCCCATAGGTCAGCCGGATGATGGTATCCACGTTAGAGACCCCGATATGCCCCACCAGCTGCTCCTGTCTTCTGTGATTGATGGCATCTATCCGTTCTTCGGGAGCGCCGCAACCGTCATCGGTTACTTCAATACACAGAACATCTTCCTGTCCTGTGATCCGCACAAGGATATTTCCTTCTTCACTCTCCTTTAATCCGTGTAGTACCGAGTTCTCCACGATGGGCTGTATGATCAGCTTGGGGATCACGCACTCTTCCAGTCCCTCCTGCAGATCCACGGTGTACGAGAACTTATCATTGAAACGGATCTTCTGGATATCTACATAACAGTTCACCAGTTCCAGTTCTTCTTTCAGATAGATGAACTGTCTCTTGGAGATACTGGTCCTAAGGATCTTCGCCAGTCCCGCCGCCATGGTAGCGATCTCCGGGATATGGTTGGCCTTCGCCACCCATTTCATGGTGTCCAGTGTGTTATACAGGAAATGAGGATTCAGCTGTGCCTGCATCATGGCAATATGGGAAGCATTGAGTTCCTTCTGCTTCTCCACCTTATCCTGCACGCTTTGCTCCAGTTCGTTGGCCATGATATTAAAGTTCCGGGACATCTGTCCCAGCTCGTCCTCTCTGTCGGAGACGATCCTGACAGTAAGGTCTCCTTCCTGCAGTGTACGCATGGCCGTATTCATCCGTTCGATAGGACGGGTCATATTTCTACCCAGCCGGGAAGCCACCAAAACACACAGAATGACACTGATGGTCAGCATCACGATCAACACACTGTACATGGAGTTCAATACTTCTGTTGAAAACACGCTGGGACAGGACAATGCAGTATACAATCCACTGTCTCCCAGCGGCTGGACCAGCAGTTCTCCGGCACGATATACTCCCAGCAGCTTATGACCAACCATGAGTTCTTCCCGGATATGCTCTTCCTGCAGGTTACCATTATCATAAATGGTTCTCCAGAAGGGGTCCATGATTGCTACCTCCGCTTTGGCATTTCCCTTATCATGAAGCACTTTTTCAAAATTTTCTGCGCGCATGCTGATCACAATATAACCTTCCGGTATACCGTCTTTTCCCATAAGTTTACCCGCTGCATACAATAAAATCTTGCTGTCATTAGTATCTGCACGCCGCAGCACCAGCGTCTCTTTACTATCCTCGACTGCTTTCAGGATGCCCCAGTATACCGGCAGATCTGTCTTGGCACTTCCCTGTGCCGTAGTGTAAATACATTTTCCGTTTTTATCATACAGATCAAATTGGGCATATTCTCTGTAATCAGCCACTTCCCGATAGAATTGCAGGTAAATCTTGCTCTTCGACCAGGTGTCATCTTCACCTATCTGTTCCACGATCCGGGTGTTAGCATTTATATTCTCCACTACCGTCTCGAACTCCTGAAACAATTCCAATATGCCAGCATCTATCTGTTCCGCCTGCTCTGTTACTTTTTTCTCATAATCGCTGTTGATCTTGGTCTCCATAGTCTGGATCAGGAATACCCCAAAAAGCAATAACGGCAATAACGCAACTACACCGAAGCAGACCAGCAACTGTCTGTGAAACGACTTTTTAATCCACTTTTTCATCTGTTCTCCCCTGTAACGTCTCCCATGTGTTCAGAATTTTTTCCTTTTCCTGAGAAGCCCAATGAATATCATAATCGATCGTTTTTAATTTTGTCTGCTCCGGTGCTGCATACTCTTCCATATCATTGCGGACAGTTCTCCGGAAAAAGGCTTCCTCCACCAGTCTCTGTACATCACTACTGACGGTAAATTCCAGAAATAATTTAGCATTTTCCATATGCTTTGCGCCCTTGACGATCGCTGTAGCGTCCGGTATGGCACTGGTGCCGTCCGTGGGGTAGATCACTGTAATATCTGCCCCTTCCAGAATCTTTTGTCTCGCCATTCCCTCTGTGGTAATACCTACCAGTCTGGTTCCGGCATTGACTTCCTCCAGTACTGCTACAGATGAGGGTGACAGGTAACCATCCAGTGCACCGGTAAAATCCTCCAGCGTCTTCTGCTCATCCTGATCCGATACCTGAAGCATCGTACAGAGTGCTGTATAACTACTGCCGGATTTCGTGGGATCTGCGAACGCGATCTTTCCCTTCCAACGATCGGTCTGCAATTCCTCCCAGGTTCTGGGAGCCGCTACGGGATAGACCAGTTTATTGTTATAGATAAATACAGTCGGCAGCACAGAAAAGGGCGTATAGGCATCTCCCTCCGTGCGATACTGTTCCGCAATTTGATCTATTTCGCTGACTTTATAAGGTTCCAGATAGTCTCTGCACTCCTCAAAATTTTCAACACCTCCACCGAACATGACGTCAAAGGTACCGGGTGCATCCTGTTGTAATTCATCAAAAAGTGCCAAAGTATCTCCTGCTTTGAGCTCTACAAAAATCCCTGTACGTTCCTCAAATTCCTTGATGATCGGTTCGTATACATCTGCTTTGTGAGCGGTATAGACGATCAGTTTTCTGTCCTCCGGGATCTGATAGACCGTCTCTTCGGACTTGCTGCAGCCAGTAAGTAACAGGAGCGCCGCAGTCAGTCCGGACAGAACAGATATTCCTGCTTTATGTTTTTTACTATACGAAGTCCTCATAACTTTGCCCTTATCTTTTTCGTTTGTTTATTTTCACTGTATTGTTTCTGTTATCTATCTGGTTTTTCGATTTTGCTCCCGGCTGCTGTCTGTTGCAGTCTCCGCATCCGGTCGTACTGTCCATACATTTTTTGCACTTCGTTCTCCAGGATGTAGTAGTGGCGGATGTATGGGATCAGCAGGATCAGGATCACTATGGGGAGTAATAAGGTAAAAAGGCTGTCGGAGATCACACTTATGACGATCGCCAGCATCTCTAACAACGCAAAAGTCACCGTAACGATCAGATGGATCAGACGCTCATGCTGGAAAAATCCCACCTGCACAAGATGCTCCTTAAGCTTGTCCTGAACCATTTCCTGCATGGTCTGTTCCTCGGTATCCGTTTTCTTTATGTCAGTTTTCTTTATGTCAGTTTTCTCTGTGTCAGTTTTCTGTGTATGCGTCTGCCTCTGTACAGCCTGCGTTGAGTATTCACCGTGCTGTGACAATGTCTGTACGTTCTGCTCCATTTCTGTCAGCCATTCATCTATCTGTTTTCGATATTGCAAAATGCGCTGCTCCATTATTTTCCCCACCTTCCCGGTACTTGTATTACTCCATCATAGCTATTCTTTCGTTTTTCGTCAATGTGCCATAAATACAAATAATTTCAAAACATAAAAAAACGCCTCTATGCATACGCATAAAGACGTTTTCCTTCATTTCAAACATAAAAATGGGGCCTATAGGGCTCGAACCTATGACCCTCTGCTTGTAAGGCAGATGCTCTCCCAGCTGAGCTAAGACCCCACAAGGATTAAATAATCCTTTAACGACCCAGATCGGACTCGAACCGACGACCTTCGCCGTGACAGGGCGACGCTCTAACCAACTGAGCCACTGGGCCATATTTATTATTTATCTTATGAAATGGAACTGCTTTCAGTGGACCTTCGGGGACTCGAACCCAGGACCGACCGGTTATGAGCCGGTTGCTCTAACCAACTGAGCTAAAGGTCCGCAACCCTTTCGGGACTGATCTGTGATCAGATGACTCCAACGGGAATCGAACCCGTGTTACCGCCGTGAAAGGGCGATGTCTTAACCGCTTGACCACGGAGCCTTATATTTAAAAAAACTCCCCGAGTAGGGCTCGAACCTACAACATCACGGTTAACAGCCGTGCGCTCTACCATTGAGCTATCGAGGAATATTTCTTTTGCTTCTTTTTTTATCTCTGCATATTTTCCTCCAGCTAATCCTCCTGGAAATCTAAATAAATGTGAATTGTAGTCAGGTACTCCTATAGCATTTTTTACTTTATCATTACATTCATTATATTCATCTAATACTGATTGTGGAGATGAATATATTTTAGAGTATGTATGAGAATATCCATGATTTGCTAAGTAATGTCCTTCTTCATACATTCTTTTTACAACGTCTTTCCTTGAATCAACGTTTGACCCTAATATAAAAAAGGTTGCTTTTACATTTTCTTGCTTTAATATGTCTAGTATTTTTGAAGTAACAGGAGATGGTCCATCATCAAATGTTAGAAATACCCTTTTAGTATCGGATTTATAAATAGTATCCATATTTTGTTTTCCGAATATCAGTTAGCTGTGGATTTCTTTCCTTTTTCTTTTTTTCTGTCTCTTCTTTTATTTTAGCTTGTTTTTCTTCTTCTTGATGTTTTATTGAATTCAACTGTGCTTCGTATTGTTTATATACTTTATATTCTTCCATTAAATTTTTAATATGGTTAATTGTTAATAATATACAGAACAACAATAAAATTAATATTACCATAATAAATATTCTTTTTTTATCTAGTT
>OGIL01001751.1_pt1 | contig 11184 bp, 1 predicted proteins | sample 1571751 | NCBI WGS metagenome assembly OGIL01 (sample SAMEA2581964, study PRJEB24529) | metagenome | biome: Human gut stool | place: China | collected 2011 | reverse complement strand
CTTTCAGGAGGATGCAGAAGAGATTGCAGCAGAATTCGAAAAAGCATATCCGAATAATCGCCTTGTAGATGTTCTGTCGCTGGATTATATTTTCCGTTATGCATCGAAAGATTTCATTGCGAAGAAGTCAGTACATAAGGAAGCTCCCGTATATTCCTACATGTTTAATTATGAATTCCCATATGAGGGAGGAAAACTGGCATGGCATTGCTCTGAAATCCCGTTTGTTTTCCATAATATTGACCGAATTCCTATCTGCAATGTGCCGGGAGAAACAGACCGCCTGCAGGAGAGAATATATGTACGACACTGATAATACTCTTACAATAAAGTGCGGAGATATTGTATCCAATACCGTTCAGGTAAAGTCGAATGCAAACCGTTTCAACAAGGTTACACAGGGTGACAACACAAACAGAACGGTTTTCTATACAAACACTTCGCAGGAAGAGAAGGACAATTACAAGCTTGTAAGCACCTATACGGTTGACAGTGAAAGCATAAGCTATAACTGGTACAGTACGAACAGTGCATACAGTGCAGATGAGCTCGGTGCGGCAGTATCCGGAAGCAACGGCGAATTCAAGCTTGCGGATAATATTCCTGCCGGAAATTATGTTCTGTATTGCGATATAACCTATTCAGACGGTGACAGCACAGAAACTGTTACAGAAAAATTTACATTTACATATAAAGAATGTGCACATGAAAACGGTTATTCCGACGGTAAATGCACAAACTGCGGAGCGTTATGTGATCACAGCGATATTGATATTGACACGGGTAAGTGTAACGAGTGTGCGCATCAGCTTGTTGCTACAATCAGCACAGACGGCAGTGCGCCGACAGGCTATGACACGCTCGCAGACTGCCTTGACAGCATTACTGCCGATACCGGAAACTATGTTAAGATCTATCAGGATATCGGCGATGCATCGGCAACTGCAATTTTAGATACTATAGATGTAAAACACAATGTTATGATCGACCTTAACGGTCACAAGCTGAACAATATCAAGCTTGGGGTCAACAAAGACGTCACGCTTACATTAACCGGCACAGCGGGCAGTTATGTTACGCAGGTGTATGTTCGCAAAGGCGGCGGATCATTCATAATTGACAGCGAAGCAAATGTAGAATTTAATACAATTTTTGTTGAGGACAGTGCACGGCTTGCTGTAAACGATGGCGCAAAAGTAACTACAGAGCAGTTGACTGTGATAGCATCCGTGAATGATGACGGAACTACAACGACATCTGTAAAGCTCGCTACGGGAATGAAGTTAGGTGGGCTGACATATCATCGCCAAAACAATTCCGGAGTTCTGAAATTAGGCAATCTTCTTGATGTTACCCGGCAGGCACTGCGACGTGAAGATAACGGCAATTATCTTGATCTTTATAAAGAATATGGAAGTATGGGTTATTCCGTTGCGCTTACTGTTGTTGGGCATACTGACGCTGACCACAAATACAGCGATGGAACAGGCAAGTGCGAGGAGTGCGGAAAGCCCTGTGAGCATGGCGGCGATATAAACACGGATAACGGCATCTGCTCTGTTTGCGGTGCGGTTGTGTCTGTCGCACTCTATACAGACGGGGACGGAAACTTATCATCTTATTTAGATGCCGATGAGCTTCACTCTTTACTGAATGAATACAACGGAAGCGGCACGATAAAGCTTTTCAAGGATTATGATAATTCAAAAGCTCAGTATGACTTATACGGAGAGCTTACAATTGACTTAAACGGACGCAGATTAAATATCCGGAGTATTACTCCTTGCAAAAACGGAAAGCTTACGATCAAAAACAGCGGCAATCCGGTTATGCTCGGTTGTAATGTATATCCGACAAACGACGCTTCATACGCCGGCGGTACGCTTATAATAGACGGCGATGTAGTTTTAGACACTTCGATCTATGTATATGATTCGAGTACGGTTATACTGAAAGACGGTGCATATACTGCCGGACTTTACGCAAGGGACAGCAAGACATTATATGATATGCTCGGCGAGGGTAAGGCTTTCTTCAAGACTGACGGAACTCTTTTCAACGCAAGCGTTAAGGAAATATCAAGCAGTGTAACGCTGATAGTCAAAGACCACAGCCATACCTATGTTGACGGCAAGTGCGAGTGCGGATATGTATGCCCCCACAGCGATGTTGACAGCAAAACGGGCAAGTGTACAGAGTGTGAATATCAGTATGCGGTTGTTATCGTAAAGGACGGGGCTGTAGCTTCTGTTTATAAGGAAACTGAGATGGAAGCGGCTTTTGAAACGGCTGACAGTGACGCAAACACCGGCTGTACATTAAGAGTATACAAGAATTATACAGGCAGCTATAGAACACTCAGCGGTAAGTTCACGCTGTGGATCGCTGAGGCTGCCAATGTAGGTACGTTAACTGTTTCGGGAGATATAACCGTTACGGGATCGAAAAAAAATAATCGTATTTATGGCGATTTCAATGTAGCGGCCGGCGGTAAGCTGACATTTGACGAAAACTGCGGCGCTATGGGAACTGTGTCGGTAGGTGCAGGTACATTTGACTGCTATAGTACATTTGCTATAACACTCAATATAAACGATGCAAGCAGTAACGTAATTCTTCACGGCGGAGCTTTCAAAACAATATGCTATAACGGCGGCGGGGACAGAGCAAACGCAGAAATACTGACTTTGTTGGCTGAGAACCGTATGTTTATGAAGTCTCCCAATCCTGAGCCGATAGACGGCTCAAAAACACTGTTGAAAGACGGTTTTGCAACAACTGTTATTGTAATACCACATGAAGATCACAGTTACGACAGCACAACGGGCAAGTGTACGATTTGCGGTAAGCGGTGCGGTCATACGGATGTTGACAGTAAAACAGGTGTATGCCTTACCTGCGAATATCAGCTTACTGCGGGCATTTCAGGCGTGGGAACAGCGAAGTATTTCGATAATATAGACAACGCTTTTACTGCGGCATCATCGGCGGAAAACAGCGGTTGTACGCTGACATTGTATAAGCACTGCGAGATCACACAGAGCGTAGAAATCGGTCAGGCAACGGTTATTGTCGATGTGAACGGATATTCACTCGGCGGAGAGGCGGATATAAGTGTAAATGACGGTGGTGTGCTGTACCTTAAGGACAGCAGGAAAAGCACCTACTACGGATGCATAGACGCACCTTTTAGTGTAAACGGCGGTACGCTTATAAACGGTACTGCAGACGGCGGCAGTTCAGCCGCAGATGTACTCAATTTAGTCATTAACAGTGCTAAGTGTGTCGAAATATACGGCGGCATATTTGAGAATGTTTATATTGCACACGCAAGCGGTGTAGCTTTATACGGCGGAAGGTACAACACCATCTGCGGCGAGGAAAGCAACAGCACGCCTGTAAACGATCTGCTTGCAAAGGGTTATGCATTTGCGACCTTAAACAGTGTCACACATCTCCCCGAAAGTATAGTTGACGGCAGTGCGAAGACGATCGGCGGAAACCTTACAAATGTCATGGTTGTAGCGCATACTCATACATACACCGAAACAAATACAAAGTGTGCGTGCGGTGCTGTGCTTTATGCAAAGGTGACATCAGCCGACGGTACTACTGACGAATATTTTGACAGCATTGATGAAGGCTTATTATATGCCGATAAGGCTGAAAACAAGGGCTGTGTTTTCACTCTTGTAACAAGCGGTAAGATCAATAGTGGGGTTACGCTGTCAAGCGGTCAGTTTACGATTGCCACTGCCACAACGAATAATAATTATGTCCTCGGTCCTTACGCAGGGAAAATAACTATTGACGGTGCAGATGTTATTGCTGAAGGCGATATGTTCATCAGGTGCAAGGTTAATGTGAAGAGCGGATCTCTTACATTACCTGAGGGCTCAAGCACCGGATTTGATAGTATTGCTATATCAGGCGGTACCGTAACTGTCAGCGAAGGCGTCAATGCTGACAGTTATGTGGGTGCTGATAATTTATTTGTAAGCGAAGACGCAACTGACGCAAAGCTTACTATAGGCGGCGGTACTTACGGCAATGTTTATCTCGGACAGTTTAAATTAAAGGACGTAATCGCAAGCGGTGTGCGTGTGATAAGCTACGACAATCCGACAGATCCGACTGCGGAGAAAACAGCAACGGCTTTATTATACAGCGATATAGCCGAAAAAAATAATTTTGACTCCGAAAACGGAACTGTAAGCTATTATCTGGTCACAAAGTGCGAGCATAAGAATGAGGACGGCAGTTATGCCTTTAATGACGGCGTATGCAAATACTGTAACTCTGAGTTTGCCGCAAGCGTAAGCTATACAGACGGCGGCGAAAAGACAGAACTGTTCGGTGATATTTATGACGCTTTTGATAAGGCTAATGAGATAGGTACGGCTACAATAACGCTGTATAAGGATATTACAGACAGCGAAAGTAAACGGGACGTTACCGTTACGGGCAATGTAACGCTTGAACTGAACGGTAAAACACTGGGTGGTCGTTATGGCATAGCGCGTATATCGGTATCTGACGGTGGCACGCTTACTGTAAACGGCGATGGCGATATGGATACACCTATTTACGTTAATGAAAACTCAAAATTAGTCATTAACGGCGGTGGATACTTCAATTCTGTGTCAGTTAAAAAAGGAGGCAACGCAGAAATAGGCGGCGGCACTATACGAGGTCTGTCCGTTCGCGGTAACGTAAAACTCAGCGGCGGTAAATTCAACGACATCGAGATACTTAACGGCAATCTTGAATCTGTTCTGGCTGACGGTTATGCTTATAAAGTGGACGGCGGTGCATGGCTTTCAATTGCAGAACGTGCAGAGAGCGTTTATAGCAGTTTGAATAACAACGATAAACCGTTGAGTGTAGAAGAAGCGCCGATAAAGAGCGCAAGTATTGCGTGGCACGGCGGAGGAACGCCTGTTATATACCGTAACGGAGTGAAAAATTTAGACGTCAATGTTACATACGAATTGGCGGACGCTTCAAAGCAGATAACCTATTCGGACTATGTAAACGGCAATAATCACAGTAAAGATTCTGAGTTTTCTGATAACTGGTATACGGTATTCGGTTATAAAATCGGTGAGATTGTAGCGGAAGACGGTGAGGTTGAATATTACACTGTACTGAAGTGTGACGGATACGAATATAAGTCGAATGTGCTTAAGCTTACACTTGCGACCTGCTCGCACCCGGAGGATAGCTTTACCGAGAAAAACAACGACGGAGGGGTATTCTGCGGTATATGTGATTTATTGATAGGAGCTCAGGCAATAAAGGCTGACGGTGAGCCGTTAGGCTATGCGGATATAGAGAGTGCCATAAAGCTGGCACAGGAGAACGAGGGCAGCACTGTAAAGCTGATTTCTGAAGGAGTATCTACTTCTAATATATCCATTACCGTGACGGGCGGCAAGTTTACTGTTGACTTTAACGGTAAAGAGGTATATTATAATTCCGATGTCAAAGGCGGAGACGTGACTTTCACTTCTTCGGTAAAACAAGCCGATGCAGAAAATCTGCTAAGCACAATCAATGTAAACGGAGCTGACGCTAAGGTTACAATTGACGGTAAAATCAAGCTGGGAAGAGTAAGAACATTTAGCGGTACGCTTACAGTAAACAGTACCGATGGCTATATTGATGAACTGTCAACAGAAGGCGGAAAGACTGTTATAGACGGTGCAAGAATCGGTGCACTGAGAACTTTCGGCGGTGAAGCGGTCATCAATGATGTTAATGCCGATTCTTTAGCTATGTTTGACAACCGCTCCGGTGAAAGCGAATATAACATCTCTATCGTAAGCGGTAGGTTCGGCAGTTTCACTTGCAATGCAGACAGCGGTTATAATATAGGCAAGGTGATGGCGAGCGGAAGCAGCGTATTTGAAAAGGGAGAACCTTGTTATTATGACAGTGTTAAAAATCGGACCGAAGGTACTGATTTAGTCTTTGCGGTATGCGACCATAAAAACAATATGGGTCGTCCTAATTTAAACGATGCAAATGTTTGCAATTACTGCAATGAGGAAATCATTGCAACTGTAAGCTATACGGCAAACGGCGGCGAAGAGACGGATCTGTTCAGCGATATATGCGACGCTTTTGCCAAGGCTAATGAGATAGGTACGGCTACTGTAACGCTGCAGAAGAACATCACGGACGGTATTACAGATACGATAGCTGTTACAGGCAATGTTACGCTTGAACTTAACGGTAAAAGGCTCTCACAACCCGGTACTGATGTATGGTATTCCATAGAAGTAACGAGCGGTAAGCTGACCGTTAACGGCAGTGGCTTAATAAAACGTGTTGCCGTTCGCAACAGCGGCGATGCGGAAATCAACGGTGGTACTTTCTCTGACTTCATAATTAAAGACGGCGGTAACGCTGTAATTAAAGGCGGTCAATTCTACAGCTTACAGGTTTCAGGCGAAGGCAGAAACGTAAGACAGCTTCTTGCGGACGGCTATGCCTATTGGAGTTTTATCGATTCCGGCATCTGGTCTACTATTGCAGAGCGTGAAAAGCAGGATATAGCTAATGTAGAAGTAAAGGAAGCGCCGATAAAGAGTGCAACAATTTCCGCTGAGAACGAGTCACCGATAATATACCGTAACGGTAAAAAGGCTTCAACTTTCGCGGCCGATGTGACATATTCGGGAAATGAAACACTCTATATTACCGGATGCTTAATTGACGGAACGGTAATAAGCGAAAAAACAGAATTATTAAACGGTTACTGTTATTTACTTGGCGATCAAGTTGATAAAGTGGTGGCAGAAGACGGAGAAATCCAATATTACTGCATATTTACCTATGACGGATATGATTATAAGTCGAATGTGGTAACGCTTACAGTAGCTACCTGCCAGCACCCCGGCGAAAGCGTAAAATGTGACGATAACGGTTGTGTGTGCGGTATATGCAACAGAGCACTACCGGCTTCGGTAGAGCTGTCTGACGGCACGTTATCGTATTACGAAAACTGGAATGACGCTATCAGCGCTGCCCAGGAAAGCGAAGGCTGTACATTAAAGCTGTTAGACTACAGTGGTGTTAATGATGGTGAAATATTTGACATAAGCAAGGGTAGATTTACCGTTGATTTAAATAGAAATGACGGCACCACAACATTTGCATTTAATGTCAAGGGCGGAGATATAACGTTTACGGCATCGCAAGCAGCCTCAAGTTCACTTACCGGTGTAACGGTATCGGGTGAGAATGCCAATGTTTTAATTGACAGTAAAGCCACATTGAATTATTTAGTTGTAAATTCCGGAAAGGTTAGTGCCGATGGTGCTAATATCGGCGCAATAACGATAAACGGCGGAGACACGGTCATCAATGATGTTAATGCCGATTATTTAAGCATGAAAGCAGACACGACCGGTGGAAGCGGATATAATGTCTCTATAGTAAGCGGTACGTTCAACATCTTCACTTGCGAAAATGAAAGCAATTATACTTTAGGCAGGGCAATTGCGAGCGGAAGCAGAGTTATAGGCTTAAATGCGATTGTCGGTTCAGGTTTCAAATATGCTGAAATTCAGAGCATGACCAAAGCCAATTATCTTAATGTTATAAAGTGCGACCATAAGGACGAAAACGACAGCTATAAGCTTGACGGAAACCTTTGTCCTTACTGCAATGAGGAAATTGTTGCAACTGTAAGCTATACGGCTGACGGCGGCGAAATGACAGATCTGTTCAGCGATGTTTATGACGCTTTTGCCAAGGCTAATGAGGTAGGTACGGCTACTGTAACGCTGTATAAGGATATTACAAACAGCGAACTTACACAGGGCGTTACCATTACCGGCAATGTAACGCTTGCACTGAACGGTAAAAAACTGGGTGGCACTTTTGCTTTCAACGCACCTGTAGAAGTATCCGACGGCGGTATGTTTACCGTAGGCGGCGATGGCAAAATGCGGATGCCTATTAAAGCTTACGCAAACTCAAAGTTAATCATCAACGGCGGTGAATTCACATCGGTGATGGTTTACATAGACGGCGACGCAGAAATAGGCGGCGGCGTTATAGACGCTCTGACCATTATAGGTAACGCTAAAGCAAAAATCAGCGGCGGTAAATTCTACAACATCGAGATAGCAAACGGCAGTCTTGAATCTGTTCTGGCTGACGGTTATGCATATAAAAAGGACGGCGGTGCATGGCTTTCAATTGCAGAACGTGCAGAGAGCGTTTATAGCAGTGTGAATAACGACAATAAACCGGTGAATGTAGAAGAAGCGCCGATAAAGAGCGCAACGCTTAGCACAGAAATAAACAAGCTGTATCGCAACAGCAACGCAAACCCCACGCTGAAGTTCAACCTTGCTCTTGCTCACGGCTCGAACCTGAACGACTCGTATGTAAGTAAGAGATACGGTATAAACTCCTATGTAAGCGGAGATATAATTTATAGCAGCTTAAGCGCACTTGTAAAGGACGCTAAATTGTCGGCAGACGAAATAATTGATAAGGCAGGCGACAGCGATGCTGCCGAGATATACTTCGTAGTTACTACCGGTGACGGCTATGAAATAAAGTCGAACACTGTAAGCATAGACCTTGTTGACTGTGATCATTCTCAGGTGGTCGATCCTACAGCGGACAAGGAAACCGCAGGTAATATTACTACGCCGACATATTGCGAGATATGCAAGAGCAAGTTCAATGCAAAGATAACAAAGGGCGACGATGTCAGGTATTATAACGATCTTGACGAGGCTGCGAAAGACGCTCAGAAGAGCGAAAACGAGGGCTGTACCTTATATCCGCTTTATAACAAGAACGGATACGGCGGTCAGTTAGTCATAACCGAAGGTAACTTCACGCTCAAGTACGCAGTTCGTACAGCGTTCTCATGTCCGATCATCATAAACGGCAAGGCAAAGCTGACGGTTACGGGACGTTGTGCGGTGACAGCGTTTGAGAATCAAGACGCATTCATAGTGCGGGGCGGTGATGTCACATTTGACGGGCTTGCAACAGGCAGCAATGTGACCATAAACGGCGGAAATGTTACAATGGCCGCAAACAATATAAATTGCCTTACTATACACGGCGGTAATGTATCCATTTCGTCAGGTGGGTTTGCCGAAATCGTAACTACGGTCAGTGATAAGGTGATAGCCGATTATATCGATCACGGCTTCTGGGTACAGGACAGAGGAACAAAAGAGTGGATAGATATATACAGTCTTAATAAGGCAACGGCATCATCGACAAGCGGTCTTACGGTACGGGTGTGTCCGATGCAGATAATTCAGCCGAGGAATAATGTATATTACACCAACGGCTATTATCCCGGCGACATACCGTCACTTCAAATAAGTGCAGTGCCGTGGTATTCAGGCGAGGTCAACGCAGGTGTTGCTTATCAGTGGATCGGCATTGATAAAAACGGCAACGAAACAGAGATAGAGGGTGCTACAGACAGAAAGCTGTCGCTCGAAAATCTCACAACGGGCAGGTACTACTGCCGTCTTACCTACAGCAATGCTACAACGGCGGGAGTTTCGATGAAGTCGGACGTTGTAACGGCTACGATAACCGAATGTGAGCATTCCGGAGGAGAGGCTACCTGCACCAAAAAGGCAAAGTGTGAAATATGCGGTGCGGAGTATGGCGAACCTCTCGGTCACGACTATGTTGTAATTAAAGTAGTTGAGCCTGACTATCGCAACGAAGGCTACAGCGTATTTGAATGCACAAGATGTAAGGATTCATATATCGGAAACCGTGTTCCCGTAAAGCCTATTCCCGATGTGGAAGAAATAGCGGTTGAAAAGACGACATACAATGAAGTCGATATAAGCTGGAAGAATATAAGCGGTGTTGACGGATATTATGTCGAATGCTATGTCGGCAATCAGTGGAAGCAGATCGGCTTCAGCACGGACGGCGACAGAGTAGCGGCAAAGCTGAGCGGTCTTTCTGCAGGCCTTAAATATAAGGTAAGGATAGCGGCTTATGCAGGAAGCTTCACCGGCAAGTTCAGATGTTTCTATGTTGATACCATTCCTTCTCCCGTATGGAATATAAATACGGTGAAGGCTACCGATGAAACGGTAAGAATAAGCTGGAACAGAAACACCAGAGCGGACGGCTACAAGGTAGAGTGGTACATTGATAATCAGTGGTCTGCAAAGACTGTTACCGGCAACAATAATATAGCGGCGGTTATAGACGGACTTTGTGCGGGAACACGATATAAAGTAAGGGTAAGCGCATATAAGGGCAACCTTTACAGCCCGTATACATACGGCTATATCGATACGCTCCCGTCAAAAGTTACGGGTATTACACAGGCAGTAACATCTTCTTCGTTTACGCTTACATGGGATAAGAACGAAAGTGCGGACGGTTATACCGTTCAGTACTATGCAGACGGTAAGTGGAATGAAAAGACGCTGACCGGCAATAACAAAACTACCGTTACAATAGGCTCGCTTAAGGGCTACAAAACCTACAAGGTCAGAATAAAGGCTTATAAGGGTGAGCTTCAGAGTGCATTCGACGATATTTATATCACTACCGCTCCGACAAAGGTCAGCGGTCTTAAGGTAAAGAGCGCAGTTGACTCAAAGGCGGTTGTTATATGGAATGCGGATGCAACCGCTGACGGATATAATGTAGGATATTATATCGGCGGTAAGTGGGTTGAAAAGGCCATAACCGATAATAAGACAGCAATGGCTAAACTTGACGGACTTACACCTTACAGCACATATAAAGTAAGGGTAAGAGCGTATAAGGGCAATCTGTACGGTGATTACAGCTATACTACGGTTACTGCAGTGCTTTCACCGGTAACCGATATCAAGGTTGTATCGGCAAAAAGAAACTCGATAACCGTTAAGTGGGGTAAAAACGCCAGTGCAGACGGATATAAGGTTGAAATTTACAAAGGCGGCAAGTGGGTCAAAAAGACGTTAAAGGGCAGTGCGAATGCTACTGTCACTATTGGCGGACTCAGGGCCGGAAGCGTGTATAAGGTAAGGATTGCGTCTTATAAGGGTGCAAATACAAGCGCTTATACTTATGCAAATGTGAATACAGCCAAATAAGCTGACAGTAAAAAAAAGAGAACACCGGGCGACCGGTGTTCTTTTTTGTGTATCAGATGCGTTTTTACTATAAGAACAAACT
>OGIL01001750.1_pt1 | contig 11188 bp, 9 predicted proteins | sample 1571751 | NCBI WGS metagenome assembly OGIL01 (sample SAMEA2581964, study PRJEB24529) | metagenome | biome: Human gut stool | place: China | collected 2011 | reverse complement strand
TCTTGTTTGTCGATGAAATTGCTGATTGCTTCGTATGCAGCATCTTCATCTGCTCCATCGAAGGTAAGGGTAACTCCTTCGCCCTGTTTTACAGCCAGTCCCATGATGCCGAAGATGGCTTTGCAGTTCATGGCTTTTCCGTCTTTTGCGATCTTGATATCACAGGAAAATTCTTTGACTGCTTTTACCAGCATTCCTGCCGGACGAGCGTGGATTCCTTCGTTATCTTTGATTACATACTTAAATTCTTTCATTGTTTTTCTCTCCTCTTAAGCTGTTTTTTTCTTTAATACACCAAGCAGCACACATCCGACTGCGGAACCGACTGCCAGTGCAACCAGATATAATAATGGATTTCCTACGGTAAGGAATACAAAGATTCCACCATGAGGCGCCATTAAGGTACAGTTAAATGCCATGGATAATGCTCCTGCAACTGCGGAACCAATGATACAGGACGGCAGCACACGCAATGGATCCGATGCTGCAAACGGGATTGCTCCCTCTGAGATAAAGGAAAGTCCCATAACAATGTTTGTCGGTCCTGCTTTTCTCTCTTCTTCGGTAAATTTGTTTTTAAAGAACATGGTTGCAAGTGCGATTGCAAGCGGTGGAACCATACCACCGACCATAACAGCTGCCATGATATTGTAATTGCCTGCTGCGATAGATGCGGTACCAAATACATATGCTGCTTTGTTTACCGGGCCACCCATATCTACGGACATCATTCCGCCGAGCAGTGCGCCAAGCAGGATTGCCTTTGCACCATTCATGCTGTTTAATCCGTTGTTGATCATAACGTTTAATGCTCCGATCGGAGGCTCTACCACATAAGTCATGATCACTCCGATCAAAAAGATACCGATTACCGGATAGAGAAGCATTGGCTTGATACCCTCTAAGCCTTCCGGCAGTTTCTCAAACAGTTTCTTTAACAGACGTACCAGATAGCCTGCAACAAAACCTGCAACGAGAGCTCCAAGGAATCCGGATGTTCCGTTTGCTGCGATTGCTCCGCCGACAAAACCGACCGCAAGACCAGGACGATCTGCAATACTCATTGCGATAAATCCGGCTAAGATCGGAAGCATAAATCCGAATGCAACACCACCGATACCTTTAAACAGTGCTGCCGCCTGTGTAATTGTACCGAAATTAGACCGCTGTTCTGCGGTCAGCGAACCAATATCTACGCATAAACCGTCAATTAAAAATGCAATGGCAATTAAGATTCCGCCACCGACTACAAATGGAAGCATATGCGATACACCGTTCATTAACTGTGTATAAATCTGATGTGCAATCCCGCCTTTTGCTTCATTTTTTGTATCCTGCTCTTCTTCCCCCGCATGATATATGGAAACGTCCCCCTTTATTGCCCGGTCAATTAATGTATCTGCCTTACTGATACCGTCTGATACCGGACACTCAATCACTTTTTTGCCGTTAAAACGTGTCATCGGCACTTTGGCATCTGCCGCCACGATAATACAATCGGCTTCCTTGATTTCCTGTTCTGTCAGCACATTTTTAGCACCGCCCGAACCCCGCGTTTCGATTTTAATCGTGCAGTTTTTCCCTTTTGCCGCCTTTTCAAGCCCCTCTGCTGCCATGTACGTATGTGCAATTCCTGTCGGGCAGGATGTTACTGCCAGAATCTTTACGCTGCCTTCACTGCTCTTTTTGGTTTCTCCTGCTGTTTCAAGCCGTTCTTCAATTCCCGCTTTTTCTTTATCTGCTTCGTCAATAATTTTTATAAATTCTTCTACACTGCCCGCACCGCGTAACCGCTGTGTAAATTCTTCATCCATTAACAGCATGGACAGCTTACCGAGTACATCCAGATGGATATTGTCTTCTGTATCGGGTGCTGCTATCAAAAACAGCAGTGTAACCGGTTCTCCGTCTAACGAATCAAAATCCACACCGCCCGGAATCACCATCGCTGCCAGTCCCGGAGCAGATACCGCTGCACATTTCCCATGTGGAATCGCAATGCCTTCACCAATTCCCGTTGTACTTTCCTTTTCACGTTCACCAACCTGTCTGCGGTATGCTGCTTTATCTGAAATATTTCCCCGCTGTGTCATCAGTTCTACTGCCTGATTGAGTGCTTCTTCCTTATTCCCCGGTGCTGCCTGTAAGGAAATGCTTCTTGCATCAAGTAAATCCGTAATTCTCATAAAATCCCTCCTGTCTGTTCCTGTAAATTTATCCTTGTTACCTGCTCATATACTGCCTGAATTTCTGCTTTTGTCGCCAGATTTTCTGAAAATGCACTGGCGCTTCCTGCCGCCATCCCCATATGAAATGCATATTCATAATCCTGTTTTTCAAGCCATCCTGCCATAAATCCTGCCACCATAGAATCCCCTGCACCAACGCCGTTTACCAGTTTCCCTTCCGGTGCTTCCTTTTTGTAAACCGCACCGTGCTTTGTAATCAGTACAGCCCCTTCTCCTGCCATGGATATCAGTACATTTTCCGCGCCAAGTTCCTGAAGTTTCTTTCCGTATGGCACAACTTCCTGCCTTGTCTTTAATTCTACGCCAAATATTTCTCCTAATTCATGATTATTGGGTTTAATTAAAAATGGGTGATATGGAAGTACATTCATCAGTAAATCTTTTGTCGCATCAACAACAATCATCACACCTTTGTCTTTCAACTGTTGCATAATCGTGCTGTAAATATTTTCCGGCACCGATACGGGAATGCTGCCGGACAAAAATAATACATCGCCCCGCTGTAACCGGCACAGCCGGTCCGTCAGTTCCTTTAACCGTTCCTTTTTAATCTCAGGGCCTCTGCCATTGATTTCCGTTCCGTCAATGGACCTTAACTTTACATTAATTCTTGAAATGCCTTCCTCCAGCCGGATAAACTCCTGTGAAATTCCGGTATTTTCCAGTTCACGGATAATTTCATCCCCTGTAAAGCCTGCCGTAAATCCCAGTGCCGTACTGGCAATTCCGAGATTCTTTAACACAATTGACACATTAATGCCTTTGCCACCCGGCAGAATCTGTTCAAAACCGGTTCTGTTTGTCAGCCCCAGTTTAAAATGCTCTACAGAAACGATATAATCCAGCGAAGGGTTCAACGTCACTGTATAAATCATATTCTTCTCCATTCTGCAAACGTCCTGCGCTGCCTTTTTAATTGTTCATTCACTGTTCCTTTTGTTAATCTGATTATACCGTCAAATTCAGTCAAAATCAATCAGTCAAAAACGCGAATTTTATGACCGTTTTTAGTTGAATTTGCACAAAAAAAAGACAGAACCGCAAACATTTCTTTACAATTCTGCCTTTGCCTTGTATTTATTATATACTTAAAATGCGATTGTATACGCTTTTTCAAAAATTTTTCCCGGTTCTAATTCATTCTGCCATGCACGTTTTTGAAGGTTTCCGTCAAAATCCGCCGCATCGGCTCTGCCGTACCACGGCTCAATGCAGATAAACGGCACTTTTTTACCGCCGGGCGACCACAGCCCGAATACCGGTGCATCAAAGGTCACGGTGACTGCCGTTTTACCGTCTGCCCGAATTGAGACCTCATGACAGCCGCTGTTTTCAAAAATGTATGCGTCTTTGTCAAAAAAGTCTTCCGTGACGGTGACTTTACTTTCATGCAGTTTCATTTCATGCGCTTCATTTTCCACCAAACCGTCTGTATTTAACAGCTTATAGGATAATACGGGATTTTCCGTCCCAAAAACCACTTCACAGCCTGCCATCGACTGTCTGTCGTCACAGATAAATGCCGGATGTCCGCCAATGCTGAAATACATCGTTTCCACATCGGAATTGATGACCTTCCATCCTGCTTCAATACTGCTGCCCTTTAACGTAAAACTGCACTGTAATTCAAAATGAAACGGATACTTTTCAAGTGTTTCCTTGGTATCTGTTAAATTCATCACAATCGAATCTTTCGTCTTTGACACCGGTACAAATTCCATATCCCGTGCAAAACCGTGCTGGGACATTTCATACGTCTTTCCCTGATATTCTGTTTTGTTGTCCTTATACTTTCCGACCAACGGAAACAGCACCGGCGCATGGCGCTTCCACGCATCGGGATTCCCCTGCCAGATATGCTCTGCACCGTCCTTTTTGGTCTTTACGGAAACCAGTTCGCAGCCCTTACTGCAAACCACTGCCTCTAAAAATTCATTTTCAATTTTATATTCCATATACCCTCCATACTGAGTGATTTTATATCGCGAAGTGACGATGAGAAATTCGCGCAGGCGATTTCTCATCTGTCATCAAAACAGTCTGCTTTTACTGTTTACCTTTAAATTCACCAATGACAATACAAACATGCCTGCCGCATTAAACAACAGCACCAAAATTGCCGCTGTCATACCGAAAGAATCTGCCAGCACACCGACAATCTGCGGTGTTACGATACCACCGAGTGCCGCAATCGCAAGAAACATGGACATTCCTGTGTTTGAGCCTTTCAATACCGCACCGGCGCTGGATACGCTGGTCGGATAAATGCCCGCAAAGAAAAATCCAAGTCCCGCAATCGCTACGGTAATGACTGCAAGATTGTGTGTCGCTATTAACAGGATAAAAAATGCGGCTGTAGCAATACAATATGAAAAAATCAGCTTATTTTTATCAATTTTTGTGGAAAGCTTTGCCGTAAGCAGCCTTCCGAGCATTACCATAATCCATGTGACAGATACAAGATTTGTCGCATACGCACTGCTCATAATGCCCATACTCTTAAAATACGTTACAAACCAGCCGTTGACACAGTTTTCCAGTCCCAGATACAAAAACAGCAGAAATCCCATAATATAAAATACAGGATTTTTATAAAAGACATCTTTTGCCGGTTCTTTACTTTCCTGCTGTGCCTTTTTGGATTCCTTTGGCCAGTTATAATCCAGCTCCATCAATGCATAAAACAGGCAGGCAAGCGCCGAACCTGTAACAACCGTGTACGCAACCGCACGCCATCCCATGCCTGCACCGATATACAGTGATGTTAAAAACGGCGATAAAAATGCACCGACTGCAAATGTCATATGCAAAAGATTTAACGCCGCCGGTTTTCCATCCGAATTATCGTTGACAACCGCATTGTTGATAATGCTGACCGAACCCCTGCCAATACCAAGCAGTACAAATGCCGCATATAATACCGGCACCGGCGGAATCCATGTAATTATAAGCCACATCAGCGGAATCAGTGCCGACATGCTCACAATCGTTGCCTTTCTGCCTATTTTACCCGCAAGCGGAGGATTGACAAAGCTTGCCAGCAGATTTCCGATTGCAAATGCGGAGAGCAGTCCGCCCGCCACACTGTAGCTGATACCCGCTTCTTCAATCAGATATGGCAGGATTGCCCCTACCAGAAGCACCATCGCGCCATTTACAAAAAATGCAAAATAGCACGGAAAAAATAGTTTCCATTTTGATTTCATCTCTTGTTCCTTTTCTCCATTTCTTTATTTAAACTGTCAGCAGCATTGCGCAGACCGGCAGTGTCAGGATACTAAAAAATGTAGTGATAACCACTGCTCCTGCCGCCAGATTTTCATCGTACTGAAACTGCACTGCAAACACAGACGTAATCGCTGCACTTGGGCAGGCTTCCAGCAAAAGCACCACCTGCGCCGCCATGCCTGTCACATGAAACAGCGAAAATACGCCAAAGCACACCGCCGGAATCACCAGCTCACGCACCAGAAGAATATACCATATATTTTTATTATAAACCAGTCCTTTTATGTCACTTCCCGCAATAATCATGCCGGTAATAAACATCGACAGCGGAGTATTCATATTGCCAATCAGGCTGATAGGCTGTTTTATAATATCAGGCACAGGAATCTGACACAGATAAATGAGCAGTCCTGCCACAACCGAAATCAATACCGGATTGGTAAAGATTGTACGCCAAACCTCTTTTGCACGAACCTTTTTACTGACAATGCCGTATCCGGCCGTCCACAGTAAAATATTATAAACCGTCACAAATGCGCTGGCATAAAGCAGTCCTTCCGAGCCAAACAGCGCCTGAATCAGTGGAAATCCCATATATGCCGCATTGGAAAAAATGCAGGCAAACCGCATAATCGGCAAATCGGGACTTTTGTGCTTTGCCGTCAATGCCAGCGTAATAAAAAGTCCGATAAGCAGCAGTAAAATACTAAGTTCAAACGCTTTCAAGAGATTATGGAGAATGTCAATATTAAATTCCATCATATACGAATTGATAACCATTGCCGGTACAATCAGATATAAGAGTAAATCCGAAAATGCTTTTTTCCCTTCCATTTTAACGGCTTTGGTCTTCACGCAGACAAATCCCGCAAAAATCAAAATAAATAAAACAACCACCTGTTTCACTGTAATCAACGCCAGTTCCATAATAATCTCCTTGTGTTATATATTTCATTGTTTGTTATATATTTGTTTGCAATGTGAGTATAGCACCCGAAAGCATGGTTGTCCAGTCTTCTTTTATACAAAAAGTGCCGCAGGACTTTTCTTTTTAGAATTCTCCTGCGGCACTGCCTGTTTTGTTCGTTCTGCCCGATATGCCTTTCGGTTATCGGTATGCATTTTCTACCTTACGCATCATATTTCTTTAACAGTCCGACACCCAGCGGATACGGTCCTGTATGCACGCCGACTGTTGCACCTATCTGATAAATGTCGATTGATGTAATATCCGAATATTCTTTCACGGATTCCAGCAGTCTGTCCCTGAAGGACACCGCTTCATCATAGTCGTAACCGTAACCCACCACAATTTCATAATCATTGGCATTGAGGTTGTTTTTCGTAAAATGCTCTTTAATCTGCACGAGCAGTTTGTCAATGGATTTCTTTCTGCCCCTTGCCATGCCGCTTGAGAAAATCTCGCCGTCCTGCATGACAATCATCGGCTTAATGCCGAGCATATTGACCGCACCGCCAAGCACCTTGCCGATTCTTCCGCCGTGAATCAGATAATCCAGACTGCCTACCGTAAAGATAATTCTGCCGGTTGATTTAATCCGTTCCAGTGCCTGCACACTTTCTTCCAGCGAAAGTCCTGCCGCTTTCATCCGCGCAGCTTCCCTGACAAAAATTCCTTCCTCAACCGTATTTAATGTAGAATCAATCACTTCAATCTTTGCATCTGGATAATCTTCCAAGAGCATATTTCTGGCATTGACCGCTGAATTATAAGAGCCGCTGAACTTTGTGGTAATACAGATACAAAGCACGCCCTCGCCTGCTTTAACAATCGGTGTAAAAACATCTACATAGTCCTGTACAGACGGCATGGACGTCTTTGGGAAAACCGTCGGATTTTCTACCATTTCTTTATAGAAGTGGCGGACTTCAATTTCCGCACCCTCTTTTTTATATACATTTTCCTCAAACGCAACATAAAACGGTACAATCTGAACTCCGATTTTATCTGCATTTTCACCGTAAAGATCACATGCCCCGTCTGCTATAATTTTATATTCCATAATTCATCCTCATTTCCGTGTATCACATTAACTTCATATCGTGTAATGCCAATCTGCATTACGTAGTATTAAATACTATATTACATATACTACTATATTTCAAGTCAAAAATCCACTTTTTACCGGATAAATCTATAAACTTTTTATAAGTTTTTAAAATAACAAAACAGCGGCATCTTTATATTTCGATACCGCTGCCTTTATCACACCTGATTATTATTTTAATGCGGGTAACAGGACTTGAACCTGCACGGTCTCCCACCAGAACCTAAATCTGGCGCGTCTGCCAATTCCGCCATACCCGCAGACAATGTATATAGTACCATATTTTTACAGACAAAGTCAAGGGACAGCCCCACGCCACTGCGCAGGACTGTCCCCTTATTCCGGCTGTCTGCCTGTTTTAATTTATATTACTTTGCAGCTTCTGTTGCTGTGCCTTCTGCTTCTGCAGCAGCTGCTGCCTTAGACTCTGCAAGTCTTGACTGTTCTTCTCTGTAAGCTGCTCTCTTGCTGTCCTGTTCTGCCTGGCCGTCAACAGTTGTTGCTTCCTGTGTAGTGCCGTTTGATGAACCGCATGCTGTTACGGAAAATGCTGTTACTACTGCAAATACACCGACAAGTGCAAGTTTCTTAAAATTTCTCATTGTTCTTTTCCTCCATTTTTCCTGTTCGAGGTTACACTATAATACACTTTCTTTCATTGTGCAATAGATGTCTGGAAAAGAACACAAACTTTATTAAAGTTTAATTGAAGCTTAATGAAAGCTTTATTTTACACGCAACATACGCATTGCATTTAAAATCGCAATCACGGATACACCGACATCTGCAAAAACCGCTTCCCACATGTTGGCAAGTCCGAATGCACCGAGAATCAGGATAAATGCCTTTACTGCCAGTGCAAATACGATATTCTGTCTTACAATCACAAGAGTCTTTCTTGCGATTGTTACAACCTTGGCAATCTTTGTGGTGTCATCGTCCATCAGCACAATATCCGCCGCTTCAATCGCCGCATCGGAACCCATACTGCCCATTGCAATACCGATATCCGCTCTGGAAAGCACCGGCGCATCGTTAATACCGTCACCGACAAAGGCAACCTTGCCTTTTCCATCCGTGTGTTGTGCTAACAGTTCCTCAACCTTTGCCACCTTATCTGCCGGTAAAAGCTGGGTATAAACCGTATCGATTCCAAGTTCCTTTGCAACGGCTTCGCCCGCTTTTTTGCGGTCGCCCGTAAGCATAACCGTCTGCTTTACGCCTGCCTGCTTTAAGCTCTTAATTGCCTGCCTTGCTTCCGGCTTAATCGTATCTGAAATAATTACACAGCCCATATAGCTGCCGCTCTTTGCCACATAAACAACCGTTCCCGGCTTTTCAATCGGTACTGCCGCAATGCTGTTGTCACTTAACAGCTTTTCATTTCCCGCAAATACTTCTGCACCGTCAAGCAGGATGCGGATACCGTGACCTGCCACTTCCTTTACATCAGAAATGCGCTCTGCGGCAATTTCATTTCCTTCCTTTGCAAATGCACGCTTAATTGAAGCAGCAATCGGATGGTCTGAAAAATTTTCTGCATATGCGGCAGCTTCAAGCAGTTCCGCCTCGGACACGCCGTCTGCCGTCAGCAGTTCATTGACCTCAAATTCACCCTTTGTCAACGTACCGGTCTTATCAAATACAATCGTATCCAAATCTGCTGCCACTTCCAGATAATTTCCGCCCTTTACCAGAATACCGGACGCAGATGCCGCACCGATTCCGCCAAAGAAACTAAGCGGCACTGAAATAACCAGCGCACACGGGCATGAAATTACAAGAAAAATGCAGGCTCTCTGTAACCAGTCAAAGAAATTTCCACCAAAGATTATCGGCGGAATCACTGCCAGAAGCAGCGCACCGATTACAACGACCGGCGTATAATATTTTGCAAACTTTGTAATAAAGTTTTCTGCCTTTGCCTTCTTACTGCTTGCATTTTCAACAAGTTCAAGGATTCTTGTAACGGTAGAGTCATCAAACTCTTTTGTCGTCTTTACACGCAACAGCCCACTGCCATTCACACAGCCACTGATAATCTCACTGTCTTTTGCCACCCGGCGCGGCACGGATTCACCGGTCAGGGATGAAGTATCCACCATGGATTCACCCTCGATGACAATCCCGTCAAGCGGCACACGCTCACCCGGCTTTACAACAATAATACTGCCGACTTCTACATCATCCGGGTCAACCTGACTGACTTTGCCGTCTTCTTCCAGATTGGCATATTCCGGACAAATGTCCATTAACTGCGTAATAGACTGTCTGGAACGGTTGACTGCATAACTCTGGAACAGTTCACCGACCTGATAAAACAGCATTACCGCAACACCTTCGGAATATTCTCCGACCACAAACGCGCCGATTGTTGCAATCAGCATCAGGAAATTTTCATCAAATACCTGTCCGTGTGATATATTTCTCACGGCTTTGTACATAATGTCCCAGCCGATTACAAAATACGGAATCAGAAATAATACCAGTGTCACATACCACTGTTCCATAAAGGCAGGCTTTACGATGTGTTCCATTACAAGCAGCACCGCATACAGCAGTGCTGTAGCAATAATACGGTATAAAACTTTTTTCTGCTTATCTGTCATACACAACTCCTACATTAAAATAACGCAATCCGGTTCTACTTTCTTACATACAGATACAACTTCCTTCATGATGTCATCAAAGCGTGCATCATCTGCTTCTATTGTCATCTTCTGAGTCATAAAGCTTACAGTTGCATCCTGTACACCGTCAATCTTCTTAATTGCATCCTCCATTTTTGCTGCGCAGTTTGCACAATCTAAATCCTGTAACTTAAATTTCTTTTTCATAACTTTTTCCACCTTTCTACTTTTTATTATAATATTTGTTCTTTTGCATGTTCCATACCCATGCTTAAAATCATTCGCACATGAGAGTCATCAAGCGAGTAAAATACAGATTTGCCTTCCCGTCTGCTTTTAATCAGCTTTGCCTGCTTTAACACACGCAGCTGGTGGGAAATCGCCGACTGGTTCATATCCAGAAGCTGTGCAATATCACATACACAGAGCTCACATGTATGCAATACATACAGTATTTTAATTCTCGTCTTATCGCCAAATACCTTAAAGGTATCTGAAATACTGTCCAGCAGCTCATCTTCCGGCATATGACACCGCACGGCCTCTACCATATCACTATGCACTTGAAAACTTTCACAACATTCTGCCTCTGCTTCCAGAGCCTTATTTTCCTCGGTATTCACGTCTGAACGCCTCCTGTTATTATCTTATGAACATATGAATACCTGTTCATATGTTCACTATATCATAGTCTATGTGGAAATGCAACACTAAATAACATTTTTAACATAATTCGTCAATGCCAAAATATATCTCCCCTCCATTGTAATTTGAAAAGACACCTACTGTTTTTAGTTCTATTTAAGGCTTTATTTAACAATTTCTTTTTCCTGTATTTTCTGTCCCTCGGATTTCCTCATGATAGAAATAATCCACGATCACCGGATGTCCCTGCGGGACTCTGCCATAAGGCATTTCATTATCCACAAAGGGACAATCATACTTCTTAGCCATTTCCTCAGCTTTTACTTCAAGTGCTTCAAAGTAGCTGCGGTTATGCTTGTTATAGATC
>OGIL01001744.1_pt1 | contig 11226 bp, 10 predicted proteins | sample 1571751 | NCBI WGS metagenome assembly OGIL01 (sample SAMEA2581964, study PRJEB24529) | metagenome | biome: Human gut stool | place: China | collected 2011 | reverse complement strand
TGTAGCTTATATTTGTCGTCCGTTCGTCACCAACTAATATTCAATTAAACAACAAGTCACCTATACAATTTATTTTCCAGCTGCCTTCCTTGAATATTCAGTAGTCACCAGCTGCTCATATGGAACATCTTTACCAAGTTCACCAGCCTGTTTTAATATATCTTTGAGAAGTTCAAAACTCTTTTGCTCAAAGATAGTGTCTCCTTTCCAGGTGTCCTGTGATTTATAGCGGTCAACAATGGTTGTTATAGTTGCAAGATCTGTTTCAGGAAATTGTGGTGCTATGACTTCGGCGATTTCCTTGCTGGTGTGTGAGTTTACATAGTCAAGACCTTTCTGTATGGCATTAGTGAAACCTTGTATTATGTCAGGATGCTTTTTAATATAGCTTTTATTGGCACAATAAGCAGTATATGGTACGTATCCGCTGTCAGTACCAAGTGATGCCACTACGTATCCTTCTTTTTGCTGTTCAAGAAGTGTTGCAGCAGGTTCAAACTCAACAGTATAATCAGCTATTCCAGATGTAAAGGCAGCAGCGGTTGAACCGAAGTCTACATTCTGCAGTATATTCAGATCATCTATAGGGGAGATATTATTTTTCTTAAGTATATATTCAAAAAGCATTTCAGGCATGCCACCAGCTCTTCCGCCAAGTACAGTTTTTCCCTTAAGGTCATCCCATTTAAATCCATTTTCTTCATTTCTTGATACAAGGAAGTTGCCAGCACGCTGGGTAAGCTGTGCAAAATTTACAGCATAGTCAGTAGAACCCTCCTGGTATACATATATAGAACTTTCGGATCCCATGAAACCAATATCAGCTTCACCAGAGACAAGAGCAGTCATGACTTTGTCAGCTCCGAAGCCAGTGACAAGATTTAAGTTGATATTTTCATCTTTAAAGTATCCAAGTTCTATAGCAGCATATTGTGGTGCATAGAATATTGAGTGTGCAACTTCATTAAGAGTAATATCCACAAATCCGTTATTTTCTTTTTTTTCACATGCTGTCATTGGGAGCATAAGTGTTACACATAACAATAGTGCAAGAATATGACGTAAATATTTCAAATAAAACTCCATTTCTGCAAGTATTATTAATATCAGAGTTAAAGGATAAGAGCCGATGAAATTATGAATTATTTAACACTGATAGTCATAATAATATGCAAAATATATTCAATTCTATATTATTCATAATCGGAGTTAAATGTTACAGAAATAAATACGTAGTAAAGATGAAATGTTTGTAAAAATATATATAAAATTGTTAAAAATGTCGATAAATATGTTGGATATAAGAGGGAATTATGTTAATATAAGTAATAAGATGAGGAGAGAGTTAAAAGAGGACTTTGACTCTCATCGATGTGTTTGGTGTGTCAATGAGTATAAATGCGTATGTGTGCAGATACAATATGATTTTGAAATTTGAAATTTGAAATTTGAAATTTGACATTTACATCATATATATATTACTGTATATAACATGTTAATATAAAGTAATAATTGTACAATTATAGGAGGTTTGTTTATTATGTTTGGCAGAAAAACAACAGCACAGGAAGCTAATAAGGACAGGGAATTGTTATTACAGGCTATGGATAAGATGATAGCCGGTGATTTTAGTGTGGTATCATCTGAGGGATTCAGTGATCCTATATATGCTGATAAGCTGAATCAGATAGTTGGAGCTTATAAAAAGGCTAACAACAACTATATTATGCGACTCAATGAGGCTATGGAATCTATAGGAGATAACTCATATGTTAAGAATATGTTGGATCAGGTTTCTTTACAGCAGAAGTCGATCAGCAATATGAATGATTCAAGTAAGGTACTCAAGGACTCTATTAACAATATATCACAGGCTATGAGTGATATAAGAGATAATACACATGATATGCTTCATGCATCTCAGAGCAGTTCAACTAATATGAATGATAGTATAAGAGTTGTTAATGAATCATCAGAAAAGATAGCTGATATCAATACTCAGGTTCAGGCATTTCATGAGAAGATTAATAAGATTGGTGAGATTGTTGATATTGTAAAAAAGGTTGCAAGCCAGAGTAATCTTTTAGCACTTAATGCATCTATTGAGGCTGCAAGAGCTGGAGAGGCTGGTAAAGGTTTTGCAGTAGTAGCAGACCAGGTAAGACAGCTTTCAAGTAACACAGCAGAATCAGCAGAAGATATAGTTAAGTATGTTAATGAACTCAAGGGTGATATAGAAGTTCTTGCTACATCTATGGAAGAAACTACTACGAAGCTTTCAGAGGGCAATGAAAAAGTAGAAGTATCATTAAGAGATATTGAACATATGAATGATCAGATGACAGCTATTAATGATTCAGTAGAAAGAATATTTGATGATATTGACAGACAGTCAGAAACAACAAGAGAATTTACAGATCAGGTTGGTAATATAGCAGATACATATGGTATGCTCACAAAGGAATGTACAGATACAGGAATTCATATCTTCAAGATAGGAAGATATATTGATACATGTAGAAGTGATATGTTCAGGGAAGCGGGAGCTGTTACAACACAGGATATGTTAAGAATATTTGAGATAGATCACTTTATCCTGATGTGGAGAGTATATAACAATGTTGTAGATTTCGAAAAACTAAAGATAACTCAGCTTAATAATCCGGATACCTGTAAGATTGGAAAGTGGATGCATGCGCAGACTGATCCAAGAATTACAGGAAGCAGTCAGTTTAAACAGCTTGATTCATCTCACAGACTTATTCATAAGTATGCATGTGAGTCATGGCAGGCTAAGGAGGAAGGTGATGTTGATAAGTCACTTGAAGCATTCCAGAAGTGTTATGATGCTTATTATGTATACAAGAAAGCTATTGCTGATATGAAGAACTTCATGAAATCATTAGGATATACAGATGAAACTAAGATAGTGATATTCAGAAACTGACAAAGAAATGTAAGTATTAAGATATGACAGTCATATAACAAGTATAAATAATCAAAAAGGATCTGGTATAGCCAGGTCCTTTTGCTTTAAGTGATAAAATGTCAGAGGATTGCAAGAATATGTTGAAAACATGGAAACAAAGATATGAAGATGTTTAAAACTATTAAAACATTTAAATATCGAAAATGTTGAAAATCAATGGAATGTTGATAATAATAACGGGATGTGCTATTATTTAAAAATGGTTTGGTTTGGTTAAGTATTATATTTTATAATAGCTGTATAAAACAGATTAAGAGAGAAGGTTAGTTATATAAAATATGATAAGCGAGGGAAGTGTATGAAAGAGATATATGTTATAGGACATAAGAATCCAGATACTGATTCAATATGTTCGGCAATATGTTATGCCAGATTAAAAAATATTGTGACAGGAACTAATGATTATGTGCCTAAAAGAGCAGGACATATGAATGAAGAAACGCAGTTTGTGCTCTCAAGGTGTAATGTAAAGGCACCAGGGTATATAAAAGATGTAAGACCTCAGGTCCGAGATATAGATATCAGGGAAATCGAAGGAATAGACGAGGATTATTCAGTAAGAAATGCATGGAAACTCATGAAAGAGCTGGATGTTGTTACACTGCCTATATTGGAGGATAACCATCTTAAGGGGCTGGTTACTATTGGAGATGTAGCAAAATCTTATTTTGAAATGTATGACAGTGACATACTTTCAGTTGCACATACAAGTCTTAAGAATATTGTTGATACATTAAATGCAGAAATAATAACAGGAGATCCAGATAAATGTTTTGATAAAGGAAAGATGCTTATAGCTGCAGCTAATCCTGATATGATGGAAAACATGATTGACGAAGGTGATTTAGTTATACTTGGTAACAGATATGAATCACAGCTGTGTGCAATAGAAATGGAAGCCGGCTGCCTTATTATATGTGAAGGTGTAAAAGTATCCAATACTATAGTAAAGATGGCAAAACAGCATAACTGTATTATAATATCAACAGCATATGATACATATACTGTTGCAAGACTTCTTAATCAGGCAATACCTGTCAGTTTTTTTATGAAAGATACAGCTCTTGTCAAGTTTAAAATCAATGATTTTGTTGAAGATATCCAGGATATTATGGCTAATAAACGCTTCAGGGATTTCCCTATTGAAGATGAAGAAGGAAGATATATTGGCATGATATCAAGACGTAACATCATTAAGGCAGGAAAGAAAAAAGTCATACTTGTAGATCATAATGAGAAGTCACAGGCGGTATTTGGTATTGAGGATACAGATATATTAGAGATAATAGATCATCACAGGCTAGGCTGTATACAGACAATAACACCAGTATTTTTCAGAAATCAGCCATTAGGATGTACGGCAACTATTATATATCAGATGTATTGTGAGCATAATATAGATATAGATAAACAGACTTCTGCTTTGTTATGTTCAGCTATCATATCTGATACGTTGATATTAAAATCACCTACATGTACTGAATATGATGTTGAAGCATGCAATGCCCTTGCCAAAATAGCAGATATAGATATCGAAAAATATGGCAGAGAGATGTTTAGGGCAGGAAGTAATCTTTCATCAAAAACAGAGGAAGAAATATTCTATAGAGATTTCAAAAAATTCTCAATCGGAGAATTGTCCGTTGGTGTTGGTCAGGTGAATTGCATGAGTTATGATGAAATTCAGCTAATCATTGAAAAAGAAAAAGATTATATGGAACATGTAACAGAACATAGCAGCGAGATTAATATTGCATATCTGCTTATAACAGATGTTATGAAGGAAACATCATACGTTATGTATGCTGGCAAAAATGCAGTAACAGTATTAAAAAATGCATTTAATCTTGATAATATAAGTGATAAATATGTGGCTCTTCCTGGCGTTGTGTCAAGAAAGAAACAGTTTCTTCCAGCAGTGGTTGAGGTGTTGCAGCAGTAACATATTAATGCTGTTTATTTTGTAATATAATACAGTAACAGATTGGAGAGTAAATAATAAAATGAAGAAGTTAATGAGAAATGACCCATGTTGGTGTGGAAGTAAGAAACCTTATTGTGAGTGTCATATGAATTTTGATAAAAAAATAGAGATGTATAAAAAGAAGTTTCATAAGGTTCCACCTAGAAGCATAATAAAGAATGAAGAACAGCTTCAGGGCATGAGAGAGAGCAGTAAGATAAATATAGCTGTACTTGATTATGTTGCAGAAAATATAAAGGCGGGTATGACAACGCAGGAAATAGATGAAATGGTATATGAAAAGACAACGGCTATGGGAGGCATTCCAGCCCCTCTTAACTATGAGGGATTTCCAAAGAGTGTATGCACATCCATTAATAACGAAGTGTGCCATGGCATTCCGTCATCGGATATTATTCTTGCTGACGGAGATATTGTAAATGTAGATTGTTCGACTATTCTTAATGGTTATTTTTCTGACTCATCAAGAATGTTCTGTATAGGAAATGTTTCGCCAGAACATAAAAAGCTGGTTGATGTTGCTAAAGAATGTGTTGAACTTGGACTTGCACAGGTTAAACCATGGGGACATCTTGGAGATGTAGCTGATGCTATAAGTAAACATGCAAAGGAAAATGGTTATTCTGTAGTACGTGAGGTCGGAGGACATGGTATAGGCCTGGAATTTCATGAGACACCTTTTGTGAGTTATGTAATCAAGAAGGGAACAGGCATGGTTATGGCACCAGGAATGGTATTTACAATAGAGCCAATGATTAATGCTGGATATCCTGACGTATATGTTGATGATGACAATGGCTGGACTATATATACAGAAGATGATTCATATTCAGCACAGTGGGAGATAATGGTTCACGTTACAGATGATGGGTATGAGGTTATGACTTATTAATTAAGATTTCACATATCTAAAATGGGATTTCAAAATTTCTTAAAGGCTCGACATTATGGCATCCATTAGGATGTATTAATGTCGAGCCTTTATTTAATTTTAAAGTTTACATCCTGTATCCTTTAATGTTGCACGTACTAGAGAATCTTTCGCATTTTTCCATGGTGCATCAGCATATTTATGATCAAATTTGTTGATAAACCATTCAACATCATCACGCACTCTTTTCATATTATCAAGATATAGTGTAGTGATAAGATTCGTGAATTCTGTGTAATCATTTCCTCCAAGTTTTTCACTTGATTTTTTCATAAGAAGTCCATAATGACTTGTACAGAAGCCTTTGCATTTGGAAAGAACGTCTTTGAATTCTTTATCATGTTTATACATGTAAAATATAGTATCAACATAACGTTCCATAGTATCAGCTATTTTATCGCATACAAAGCAGGAATTATCAAGTTCTTCTATATAACTGCACACAGAAGCTTCTTTTCCTTTTTTTAGAAGACTTCTTCCAGAACCTTTATCCTGATTAAAAGCTTCAATATTTTTAATGACATAATCCATATGTGTTTTCATAACGAGTGCATAACCAAGACGGTTGTTCTGCTCATATATTTTTTTGATATGTTTCTGACAGAACCCTTTTTTATCGGTAACAGCACGTATATCATCTTCCATATAGCTTGGCCCCATAGTATATTCTATGGCATCATTTTCAAGTTTTTCAAACATAGCACATACAGGACATTCAGTGTCTGCCAAAAATGCATCATTGACAGGTACGTTATATATTTTTTCTTTCATAGTAATCCTCCATTCTTGCGCTGTTTCTTTGCGCATCTCAAGTTTGTGCGAAACACAAATCTTGCGTGTGAAAAATCTTATTTTCACACTAAGACGCCATTTCTTATCTGATATAGTTATAATGGCTGCCGAATTTAACCTGCTAATAAAAATAAACTATTTTAGTTATGTTTGTCAAATCGGCAGCCACACAATAACGTTACTTTTTGCAACCACAGTTTTTATCAAACTCAGGATTATAAAAATAATAATTATTAGAATCAAGTTTGCTCTGTATAATAGAAAGTGCTTCGCCAAAGCGCTGGAAATGTACGATTTCCCGCTCTCTTAAAAATCTTAAAGGATCGAGTACATCCGGGTCATCTTTTGAAAGACGTATAAGATTATCATATGTTGTTCTAGCTTTCTGCTCTGCAGCCATATCCTCAGTTATGTCTGTTATAGCATCTCCCTTTGACTGGAATTCACAGGCATTGAATGGAATTCCACCAGCAGCCTGAGGCCATACGGCTGCCGTATGATCTACATAGTAGGCTTCAAAAGGAGTTCCCTTAATCTGTTCCATTGAAAGATTTCTTGTAAGCTGATGAACCATTGTGCTGATCATTTCAAAATGTCCTAATTCTTCTGTACCTATATCTGTAAGTAGTCCTGATACTTCTCTGTAAGGCATAGAATATCGTTGTGAAATATAGCGCATAGATGCTCCTAATTCTCCGTCTGGTCCACCATACTGCGAGATGATCATTGCTGCCAAGGCAGGATTCGTTTGCTTTATTTTAATGGGATATTCAAGTCTTTTTTCATAATTCCACATATCAACATACCTCCATTTCCCAAGGCATCGGTGTTGAAACCCACATCCAGTAGTTATCGTTAGATATGTGAAGTTTATCAAGAGGTCCATAATAATCTGCATATTTTGTCATATAATTGCAATATTTATCCCTGATCTGGGCATAATATTCTATAGCTTCCATATCATTAGGATGTGTATCAAGGTAAAGATTAGTTTCAGTTAATATAAAACCAAGCTCATATATATTCTTCATTAGTGCATGCTTGTCGGCAACGATATTACAGGAATTATTTCTTTGCGATAAAGGCATAGGTTGAATATTTGTACATGAAGAGCGTCGCTGCATATCCATAGGTGTATTACAATTAACATTCATTGACTGGTTGTTCATATTGTTTATATTATTCATGTTATTCACAGTATTCATGTTGTTCATGTTACTCATGTTATTCATAGTATTCATGTTGTTCATATTACTCATATTATTTACATTATTCATGTTCTGACACCTCCAAAAGGTTTGTTAAGAACAGGAAATAAAGTACCATATTTTAAAGCTCTGCATGGGTCATACAATTCTCCCCATTTCTGCCATGGTACATAGCACATGGCAAGAGAAAATGTATTCTGCATTTTCATAAACATACTCCAGTTATAAAGAATTCATTACATTATATGTAATATATTTTTAGATGACACAGATATCATATCGGGTTATGGATAAAAACAAATAGATATTGTCAAATGATATATGAAAAAATAAAAATATACTTTTGAACATTGCATGAGTTTAGGGTGTATGCTATTTATAAATGTTATATATCAGTGTTGAAAATCAGATATATATGTAGTTATATATAAAGCTATATTTACGAGTTATATACATGGTTATATATAAAGTTGAAAATTAGCTGGCAGTCAGGACAGCTATGTGATATGATTAATTGTAATTTTACGATAGCGAGGATTAATTATGTGGGAGAAAATTAAAGCATTTTTAAAGAAAAAAGATGTTGAAGTATCGGTTAAAAGATATGGAATAGATGCACTTGGGGCAATGGCTCAGGGATTGTTTTGTTCGTTATTAATAGGAACTATACTAAATACTCTGGGAACACAGCTTCATATTGGATTTCTTACTAATACAGTTGCAACAATAAGTGGTGTTAATTATACAGTTGGAGGTCTTGCATCAGCCATGAGCGGACCGGCTATGGCGGTGGCTATAGGGTATGCACTGAAATGTCCGCCACTTGTTCTTTTTTCGCTTATAACAGTTGGTTTTGCATCTAATGCATTAGGTGGTGCAGGTGGTCCATTGGCGGTATATTTTGTAGCTATTATTGCAGCAGAAGCAGGAAAATTAGTATCGAAGGAAACAAAGATAGATATACTTGTAACACCATTAATAACGATAGGCGTTGGAACAGGGGTGGCAGCATTGATAGCTCCACCGCTTGGAAAAGCGGCTATGAAAATAGGTGAGGTTATAATGCTTGCAACTAATCTTCAGCCTTTTCTTATGGGAATAGTGGTATCAGTTCTTGTCGGAGCAGCACTTACATTACCGATATCTTCGGCAGCTATATGTGCAGCATTTGGACTTACAGGACTTGCAGGAGGAGCAGCTGTAGCAGGTTGTTGTGCCCAGATGATTGGCTTTGCGGTTATGTCTTTTAAGGAAAACGGATGGGGTGGACTTGTTTCACAGGGAATAGGTACATCAATGCTTCAGATGGGAAACATAATAAAGAATCCAAGGATATGGATTGCACCGATAGTAACATCAGCAATAACAGGACCTGTTGCAACATGTCTTTTCAAACTGCAGATGAATGGAACAGCAGTATCATCAGGTATGGGGACATGTGGTTTTGTAGGCCAGATAGGTGTATATTCAGGCTGGGTAAATGATGTTGCAGCAGGAACTAAGAGTGCAATAACCATGATGGACTGGGCAGGATTAATACTTATATCTTTTATTTTGCCTGCAGTTATATGTCCACTTATAAATTGGCTGTTAAAAAAAGCAGGCTGGGTTAAAGATGGAGATATGAAACTCCAGTAAGCAGAAAAGAGTAAAATAAAATGTGCAGTGGTGAATATGATAACATATGGAATAAAGATTATATATCAGTGATAAAGTCAAAAAGACGTTCAATAGGTATTGAAGTCCACATGGATGGAAGAGTCATATTAAGAGCTCCGTATACATTAAGTAAAAAACAGCTTGAAGAATTCGTGGATAAACATAAGCTGTGGATTGAAGAAAAGCGACGTTATCTTGGAAGTAAAGCCAAAGCAGGAATATCAACCAATGCAAAGAAAAAAGATGAACTTACTAAAGATGAGATTAAGTGCATTAAAGAAGCATTTGAAAAACGTGTTATATATTACAGCCGTATTATGGGAGTGACAGTTAAAAATATAACTATTAAAAACCAGAAAACAAGGTGGGGCAGCTGCAGTTCAAAGGGTAATCTGAACTTTAATTATCAGCTGTATTATATGCCACAGGAGCTTATGGATTATGTTGTGGTGCATGAGCTTGCACACAGAAAATATATGAATCATTCAAAGGAATTCTGGGCAGAGGTGAAAAAGTACTGCCCAGAATATAAAGAAAGAAAAAATGTCCTTAAAAAATACATATTAGAAACATAGAGGCATATTGCAGACACATATTAGTAAGTGAATGTTACGTTATATAAAGTATAATTATTTCTAGGTACATTTTTGTAAGTATATGATAAAGCTTCACCGGTTTTTGACACAGCTGTTTTTAAATCAGTTGTGAATGTGCAGGCGAATTCAAGATGAGTCTGTTTGTTTTTAACCGCATTACGGATAAGACGGTTTAACTGTGAAGTGTTGCTTATCATGGTTACTCCTGCATATTTTACATAAGAATATTTCGTTCCGCAATTCTCATATTCACTGTATTTGTCATGGTTCCATGTATGGTCAATAGACATGTCTTTAGCTGTAATATTAAAGTAAGAATGATCTGTGTATTCAAAAGAAGAACCTATAGGATCATCCCATGTTACGTCTACATGATACCATTGGTCATCCAGTTTAACGGTATTCCATATATGCTGCTCATCACCAGCTTCACCGGACACTGTTCCATTTTCTATTCCAAGCATATCCATAAATGTTTTAAAGCATTCAGTATAGCCGCTGCATACAGCGATTCCGTTAATAAGTGCACTGTATGCATTGTAAGAGGAATCACCTGTATCAACATAAGAAATGTGTTTGACAAGATAATCATGTACTGCAAGTTCATTTTCTATATCCGAATTAGCAGGAGATGTAATCTCGTTTAATATCTGTATGTATTTAGTATATAATGTAAGCTGGCGTTCATTTAGTGCATCTGTTGAACCGGTTTTATATGCATTGATTATAGAAAAACTATCCCAGCATTCATATGTAATGCGTACATTAAAACCATTTTTAACACGTTTATATTCACATTTTAACTGTTCTATGCCATCTATGGCAGCAAGCCATGAATTAGCATCTATAAGAGATTCGTCTTCAATGAATAATTCGCATACGGTCTGATTATTTATTAAGCATTGATTGATGTAATCAATTATTTCGCTGGTTGATGAGGCAGATTTATCATATGCAGTATTGGATATGGAGGTACTTGACTCATCCTGCCACTCTGATAAAAGCGGAATATTACACCCGGTAAACAAAAGGCTTATAATAATTGAAATAACGGCAAAAGACGTTTT
>OGIL01001734.1_pt1 | contig 11265 bp, 6 predicted proteins | sample 1571751 | NCBI WGS metagenome assembly OGIL01 (sample SAMEA2581964, study PRJEB24529) | metagenome | biome: Human gut stool | place: China | collected 2011 | reverse complement strand
GAAAATATCTGGAGAGCCGTTCCAAGGGCAAGACCAGTGAGGCTATTACCAAGCTTATGAATCTGGCTCCCAAGGTGGCAGTCCTCGTGACCGGGGACGGGCAGGAGAAGGAGGTGCCTACGGAAAGTCTGCAGAAAGGCGATATATTCCTGGTAAAACCCGGAAGTCTGGTGCCGGTGGACGGTATCGTGCTGGAGGGTAATTCCAGTGTGGACGAAGCGGCTATCACAGGAGAGAGTGTTCCCGTGGAAAAACAGGCAGGCGATCATGTGGTCTCTGCTACCGTGAATAAAGCGGGCTTCTTAAAATGCCGTGCGGACCGTGTCGGCGATGATACGACGCTGGCGCAGATCATCCGCCTGGTGGAAGAAGCCAGCGCCAGCAAGGCTCCGATCGCACAGCTGGCAGATAAGGTGGCAGGGGTCTTCGTGCCTACGGTCATGACCATTTCCCTGATCACTCTGGTCGTATGGCTGTTAAACGGCGCCACTGCGGAATTCGCTATTTCCGCAGCCATTGCCGTACTGGTGATTTCCTGTCCCTGCGCGCTGGGGCTGGCAACTCCGGTGGCAATCATGGTGGGAACTGGTGTCGGTGCGAGCAACGGTATCCTGATCAAGACCGGGGAAGCCTTACAGCAGGCTAAGGAGATCGACACCGTGGTACTGGACAAGACCGGAACCATTACAAGCGGCAAGTTAAAAGTAGAAGAAGTAGGCGGTTATCAGAGTGATTTTCCTGCGGATGCCATGATGCAGATCGCGGCGGCACTGGAGAAAAAGAGTGAGCATCCGCTGGCAGAGGCGGTAGTGGAATATGCGGAAAGCTTCCAACTGACAATTCCGGAGATCGTGGATTTCAAGGCAACCTTCGGCCGTGGTGTGGAAGGTGCGCTGGCACAGGATTTTGCTGCGCAGGAGTTCTTGAAAAAAGATGGACCGACTGCAGTGTTTTATGCAGGAAAATTTGATGAAAAAAATACGGGAAATTCAGTCGGAACAGAAAATGGCACAAAAGATGCCGCAACAATGACAAAAGAAAGTTCAGAGTCTGCGGAGCTGTCGCAGAGAAAAACTATTCTTCCGGCAGGTACAAAATTCTATGTGGGCAATCTTGCATTTCTGCAGGAGAAGAATATTATTTTGCCGGATGGGGCGTTAGACGCCCTGAACCGGATGGCGGACGAAGGTATGACACCGCTTCTGGTAGCAATGGATGTAAACTTCCAGGAAGTAAACTTCCGGGAAGGAGGCTCTCAGGAAGCTTGCATCCAGAAAACTTGGCCCAAGGAAACAGGATTCCTTGGAATCATCGGTGTAGAGGATACGGTCAAAGCTACTTCCTATGAAGCAATTCAGGCATGGGAGAAGATGGGTGTGAAAGTCATCATGCTGACCGGTGATAACAGACGAACCGCAGAAGCGGTACGGGAAAAACTCGGAATCTCCGAAGTCGTGGCGGAAGTGCTGCCGCAGGATAAGGAGAAGAAGGTCAGTGAGTTAAAGCGTCAGGGACACAAGGTGGCAATGATCGGTGACGGTATCAACGATGCTCCCGCACTGGCGGCAGCAGATGTGGGTATGGCCATCGGCGCAGGTACCGATGTCGCCATGGAGAGTGCCGACATTATCCTGATGAAAAACGATCTTCGGGATGCGGTGACTGCCATGAAGCTGAGCCGTGCCGTGATCCGCAATATTAAGGAAAACCTGTTCTGGGCATTTTTCTACAACTGCATCGGCATCCCTCTGGCAGCCGGTGTGTTGTATCCGGCGTTCCAGATCCGGCTGAATCCCATGTTCGGCGCGGCAGCCATGAGTTTAAGCAGTATCTTTGTCGTGGGAAATGCCCTGCGGCTGAGAGGCTTTAAGAGCGGATTCACCCCGCTGAAAAAGGGAACACCGGAAGCGGCCCATAAGGAAATCGAGATAACGCATGCAGCTGCGGAGGGAGAACAGTGCATACTGAAGACCCCCGCAGAGCAAAATAACAGACAAGATGTAAAGCAGGAGAAAGAGAGGACAAACACAATGACAAAAGTAATCAGCATCGAAGGAATGATGTGCAACCACTGCACCGGAACCGTACAGAAGGCACTGGAGGCAGTAGAAGGTGTGAAAGCCGTTACCATGAGCCTGGAGCAGAAAAACGCTACCGTGGAACTGGCTTCCGATGTGGCAGATGAGGTATTGACCAAGGCTGTGGTGGACGCAGGATATGAAGTGAAGGGCGTTACTGCAAAATAAGGCTGCCCTTTGTTGTCGGATAGGAATAGCAAATGATGAAAAAATGGCGCCGCCACCGTGTTGCGGTCTGCTTTATGAGCAGACGGAATGCGGTGACAGCGCCATTTGGGTCTATAGCGAAAAAAGTGCTTTCCAGATACTTTTTTTATGTAGATATCATAGATTTTTGTGCGCGGTGGGTCTATACAGAAAAAATATCATTTTAGATACTCATATCATGAAAAATGAGTATCTGGAGAGCAAATTTTTTTCTATAGACCCAAAGTGAATCTTCTGGAGTGATATTATGGCAGAAAAGGGGATCAGAAAACAAGATTTTTCTGCATAGACCCATGACTGATATCTCTTTATAATCATGCACGTCTGTTGTGAAATAGCGTAAGTGAAAGTGTATCGATCAATTGCATCATGGAAAATGCAAAGGGGAAATTATGCATTTTCGAAAGATTCTATATAAAGTTTATACTTTCTTAATTGATTTTCTTACACTATGTGTTATATTAACTATAGAACAGATGAAACAAGAGAGATTTTGAGATCGTGACATCTGTTTGACGAAGGAACGCTAAAAGAAATTTGAAGGTAAGGATTCAAACGAAAGCAGCTCATCGTCTAAGAAATTAACCAGATAAACAAAATTGTATAACCTTATGTGAGGAGGCGAACGATTATGAATATTGATAAATTTACACAGAAATCCATAGAAGCTATCAATGGATGTGAGAGCATTGCGAGTGACTACGGAAATCAGGAAATTGAAGAGGAACATTTACTTTATAGTCTTTTGACTATAGATGACAGTCTGATTCTGAAACTGATTGAAAAGATGGAAATTCAAAAGGAACATTTTGTCAATCGTGTGGAACAGGCTCTGGAAAAGAGAGTCAAAGTTCAGGGAGGACAAAAAGTCTGGGGTGAGCATCTTAACAGAGTAATTACCTCTTTGGCACCGGAAGAAGCAAAGCAAATGGGTGATGAGTTAATTGCGGTGGAACATTTGTTCCTTGCAATGATAAAATATCCTAATAAAGAAATTGCAGAGATTTTTAGGGAGTACGGTATTACGAGAGAAAGATTTCTGCAAGTGCTTATGACGGTACGAGGAAATCAGAGAGTAACAACGGACAATCCGGAAGCTACTTATGATACGCTGGAGAAATATGGTCAGGATCTGGTGGAGAAAGCGAGAAATCAGAAGCTTGATCCAGTTATCGGACGTGACAGTGAAATCCGACATCTGATTCGTATTTTGTCCCGTAAGACCAAAAACAATCCTGTGTTAATCGGTGAACCCGGTGTCGGTAAAACTGCTGTAGTGGAAGGATTGGCACAACGGATTGTTGACAATAAAGTTCCGGAGATATTAAAAAACAAAAAGATTTTTGCATTGGACATGGGCTCACTGGTAGCCGGTGCAAAATACAGAGGCGAATTCGAGGAACGTCTGAAAGCTGTTCTGAATGATGTGAAGAACAGTGATGGACAGATTATTCTGTTCATTGATGAGTTGCATACCATTGTAGGAGCCGGTAAGACGGATGGCGCACTGGATGCCAGCAATATGTTGAAACCTATGTTGGCTCGTGGTGAGTTACATTGCATAGGTGCAACTACTTTGGATGAATACAGACAATATATTGAAAAGGATCCGGCACTTGAAAGAAGATTCCAACCCGTTATGGTAGAGGAACCTTCCGTAAAGGAGACTATTAATATATTACGTGGTTTACAGCCTAAATATGAAAATTACCATAATGTGCAGATAACATTCAATGCATTAGAGAGTGCAGCTGAATTATCTAAGCGATATATTACGGAACGATTCCTTCCCGATAAGGCAATTGATCTAGTGGATGAAGCCTGTGCAATGGTGAAGACGGAAATGGATACCACACCTGCGGATATTGAGGAGATGGAGCATGACATTGCTATTCTGAAAAACCAGATTGAAGGTTTGGAAGAGGATGAAGATGTTAAGAACAACGATAGAATCGCAGAACTGAAAAAGGAATTAGCGGATAAACAGGAGGCACTAAAACCTAAGAAAGCGCAATGGGAAAATGAAAAGGCTTCCGCAGCAAGACTGTCAGATATGCGAAAAGAAATCGATCAGTTAAAGGATGAACTCCAAATCGCCGATCGTAATCAGGATTATGCAAGATATAGTGAGATTCAGAACAGTATTTTGCCGGAGAAGATCAAGCGTCTGGAGCAAGAAGAAGCAAGAGTAAAAGATTCTGATCGTACTCTGATCCATGAAAAAGTAACGGAAGCCGAGATTGCTACGATTGTTTCCAGATGGACAGGAATTCCGGTGGCAAAATTGACGGAAACGGAGCGTAACAAGACCCTTCACCTCGACGAAGAACTGCACAAACGTGTAGTTGGACAGGACGAAGGCGTGACCAAGGTTACGGAAGCCATCATCCGTTCCAAAGCCGGGATCAAGGATCCCAGCAAGCCCATAGGTTCTTTCCTGTTCTTAGGACCTACCGGTGTAGGTAAGACGGAGCTGGCGAAGAGCCTGGCAGCAGCACTGTTTGACGACGAGAACAACATGGTCCGTATCGATATGAGTGAATACATGGAGAAATATTCTGTCTCCCGTCTGATCGGTGCGCCTCCCGGATACGTAGGATACGAAGAGGGCGGTCAGCTGACCGAAGCTGTCCGGAGAAAACCTTACAGCGTGGTATTGTTTGATGAGATCGAAAAGGCACATCCGGATGTATTCAATGTACTGTTACAGGTACTGGATGATGGTCGTATCACCGATTCTCAGGGTCGTACTGTAGACTTCAAGAATACCATACTGATCATGACCTCCAACATCGGCGCAAGCTATCTGTTGGACGGTATCAACGAAGACGGAACCATCAAGCCGGAGGCAGAGGCAGCAGTCATGAACGACCTGCGTGCACATTTCCGTCCGGAATTTCTGAACCGTCTGGATGAGACAATCCTGTTCAAGCCTCTGACCAAGGATAATATCGGCGGCATTATTCATTTGATCATTGCCGATCTGAATAAGCGTCTGGAGGATAAGCAGTTGACAATCCGTCTGTCGGACGAGGCTATGCAGTACATCGTGGATAACGCGTATGATCCGGTCTATGGTGCACGACCTCTGAAACGTTATATTCAGAAGTATGTGGAGACCCTGGCTGCCAAGATGATCCTGGCAGACCAGGTGGAGGAGGGCGATACTATCGTCATTACTGTAGAGGATGACAAGCTTTCCGCCAAATGTGAGAAAGGCTCTAAAAATAAATAAATACTAATATAAAAAGCGAAAGTGGCAGACTTGTCATTTTCGCTTTTTTCGTTTAAGATGTATAGTAATAATATATGAAAAGTGAGGTTTTTTTATGATACCACAGGATCCGGTCATGTTATTAAGCTTTATCAATCTGAAACTCCGTGACTACTACGGAAGCCTGGAGCAGCTCTGCGATGATCTTGATGTGAATGAACACGAGATCAGGGATAAGCTGGCATCCATCGATTATCATTACAATGAAGAGAGGAATCAGTTTGTATAATACAACCAGCAGTTTTACAGGAAAAAAGGGAACCAGATGTCTGATCTGCACCGGCTGCGGCAGATGTCCCGGAGTGATCCGGGGGATGCAGGTGGTGACGGAAAAGCTGGAGCTTCCTCCGTTATCATTGCAGAATACGGAAGGTATCCGGCTGATGACAGTGGATATCGGAACGACTACCATTGCTATGCAGCTCTATGATGCAGACGGTAAAGTAGTGGACAGTTTTCCGAGTGTGAATCCACAGGTCAGCTACGGCGCCGATGTACTCTCACGGATAGAGGCGGCAAGGGATCCGGGGAAAGCAGCGGATATGCAGAAAAAAGTCCTGGACCTCATTGAAAAGGGAGCGCAGCGTTTTTCCAAAAAGCTGCAGGAGAAGGAGTCTATACAGATGGTCATTGCGGCGAATACCACTATGACCTATCTGCTGATGGGCTGGGATCCGGCAGAGCTGGGCAGGGCACCTTTTCAGGTAAGTCATTGCGGAGCTGTGGACACGCAGATCGCAGGCATTTCCTGTCATATCATTCCCGGATTGTCTGCTTTTGTCGGCGGGGACATCACAGCAGGAATACTGGCCTGTCAAATGTTGGAGCAGGAGGAGCCCATGCTGCTCATCGATCTGGGTACCAACGGTGAGATGGCGCTGGGTAATAGACAGAAGCTGTATGCCTGTGCCACGGCGGCCGGACCTGCCTTCGAGGGCGGGGCAAACCGTGGTATCTGGGGCGCGGATATGGTGAAATTGTTACAAAAGCTTTTGGAAGAGGGATTGATGGATCGGCAGGGACTGTTAAAGGAACCCTATTTTACGAAGGGGATCCGTATCGGAGATGTACTTGTCACGAAAGAAGCCGTGCGTGCGGTACAACTGGCGAAGGGAGCCATTGCCGCAGGCATAGAGATCCTGACGGAAAGCTATGGAATCAGACTTTCGGATATTTCCAAGGTAGTGCTGGCAGGAGGCTTTGGCTATTACCTGGATCCGAAGGCAGCTACAGCCATCGGACTGCTTCCGAAGGAACTTACAGATCGTACCGTGACCGGCGGCAACACGGCACTTAGTGGTGCTGCACTGGTGGGAAACAGGATGCTGACCGGACAGCTGCGAGCATGGGATGATCTGCGCAGATGGCACGAATTACAGATTCAGATATTGAATCTGGCGGAGCAGGTAAAATTCACAGAAACATTCTTAAAAAAGATGGATTTTTGTTAAAATTGCGCAAAAAAATATAACAAAACGCATAAAATGTTGTTTTATTATAGCAAAAATTATGGTATACTTCTTAATATGATTACATGTACCGGAGGATATTGTATGAGTACGAATGTTGAGAAAACAAAAAAATCTCTTTTTGCGGGGAAAAAAGAGAAAGCTTCCAAAAAGAAGCCAAAACCTGAGAAAAAGGTAACAAAAGTACCGAAGGAGAAGGCTGTAAAGACAAAGACACCGAAGAAGACATCCGGCAGGAGTGGGAAAAGCTCCAAACTGTTCAGTATACGCAATAAGATCGTAGTATGTTTCCTGGTGCCGATCGTGTTCATGATCATTATCGGCATTTCGGCATACCAGAAGTCTGCGGAAGGCTTAAGTGAGAAATATACAGATTCCACGTTACAGACTGTGCGCATGGCAACGGAATATTTGGATATGACCTGTGATTTTATCCGTTCCGAGGGTTTAAAGTATGCGTATGACGATGATCTTCGGAAATATTTCCTGGGAATGTTCGAGGACAATCCGGTAGACAAGCTGAACTTCCTGACAGCTACGAAGTCGAATCTTTTATCGGTGCAGACGTCGAATCCGTTCATCAGTCATATGCACATTATTCCCAAGGAAGGTGTGGGACTTTTGTCTACTAAGCTTTCTTCCGGTGTGGATGGATTCCTGGATGAATATAAGGAGTCGGTATCTTCTGGCGAAGGCAGAAGAAGCATCCCACAGTGGATCGACAGTCATCCGGTGTTAGATGAAAAGGTAAAAGAGACACAGCAGGACTACATATTGTCTTTCCAGATGATGAGCCAGTCTAACAATGCCTGCGTTGTTATTGATATGAAGCCTTTGGCTATTACAAACTTTTTGAAGGAGATTGATATCGGTGATGACAGTATCATCGGATTTATCACTCCGGGTGGAAGAGAACTGGTAGTGGAGCAGCTGGAAGACGGTGAAGAGAGTACTCTGGCTGAGGATGAGAAAGTATTCGTCGATCAGGAATTTTATCATGGAGTAATGGATCAGGCAGTAGCGGATTCCGGCACTGCGGAAGTGGAGTTCCGTGGTGAAAAATACCTCTTTATCTATAGCCGCAGTGCGGAAGTGGACTTTACCACCTGTGCACTGGTGCCTATGCGTGTGGTGACCAGCCAGGCTATGGAGATCCGTAATATGACCATTGGACTGGTGCTCCTGGCATGTGTGATCGTGGTGATCGTGGGTATCTTTATTACCGCCGGTATTGAGAACAACATGAAACGCATCTCCAGAAAGTTCGGTGATGTGGCACAGGGCGATCTGACCGTGACGGTATCTGCCAAGGGCCACGATGAGTTCCAGGATCTGGCAGGATCTGCGACCAATATGATCACGAATACCAAGAAGCTGGTAAATCAGGTAAGCAATGCCACCGGAGAACTGGAAGTATCCGCACAGAATGTAGGACAGGCTTCCGAATTGATCCATGAGTATTCCCAGGATATTACCAGAGCCATCGGAGAGATCAACGAAGGCATGGAAGAACAGTCCAGACATGCACAGGAATGTGTGGAGAAGACAGATGTCCTCTCCAATGAAATGCAGGAAGTAAGCCGCGTGGTAGAACGTGTTGAGAAACTGGTGGATGAGACCGAGGGTATGATCAACAAAGGAATGGAGATCGTACAGGTACTGGGTGACAGAGCCGGTGAGACGACCAAGATGACTGCAAAGGTAAGTGACAGTATCGAATCTCTTCGTAAGGAATCCGCGATCATCAACAGCTTTGTCGGTACGATCACGGAGATCACGGAGCAGACCAATCTGCTGTCCCTGAATGCTTCCATTGAGGCAGCCAGAGCGGGAGAGGCCGGAAGAGGTTTCGCTGTGGTAGCGGAAGAGATCCGCAAGCTGGCAGATGATTCCGCCAAGGCAGCCGGTGAGATCAGCAATAATGTTGCGAACATTACTGCACAGACGCAGAACAGTGTAGACAGCGCAAGCCAGGCACAGGCGATGGTAGAGCTTCAGACCAAGGCAGTGGACGAGGTAATTGCAGTATTCCGTGAGATGCAGGCTCGCATGGGGCAGCTGATCGAGGGATTGAAGGATATTGCAGCAAGTACAGAAAAGGCTGATGGCGAACGTAGTGCAGCGGTAGCAGCAGTGAAGAATATTTCGGATATCATCGAAGAGACTGCGGGAAGTGCCGAGACTGTTAATGATGTGGCTAATAAGTTGCTTGAGCATGTAGAGAAGCTGAGCAATACGGCAAGTGTACTGGATGAGAATATGGAAGGTCTCAAGAACGAGATTTCTGTATTCAAGATTTGATGACAGACATAGAACAGAAAGGAACTTTGGAGTTTTGTGCTCCGAAGTTCCTTTTTTGCTGCGAGGAATTGCCGTTTGTCCGGATGCATATATTTTCTGTGAAAGCAGTAAACGGATGGATGAAAATGAAAAAAACGCTGGTGGGAATTCTGGTCTTTGATATGATCATGGGAATGTTATGCCTGTGGGCCGGAGGAAAACGTCAGGATACTACAGCACCTGCTTCGCAGGAAGTATCGACCGGGAAGATCGCCGGAGAGGAAGATGTGGCGAAAAAGATTGCGCTGACGTTTGATGACGGTCCGCATCCGAGGTATACAGAACAGCTTTTGGATGGTTTAAAAGAACGAAATGTGGTGGCAACTTTTTTTGTGACCGGGGAGAATGCACAGAATTATCCCAATATTATCCGGAGAGAACAGGAGGAAGGACATCTGATCGGAAACCATACGTACAGTCATATCCAACTCACCTCCGGGAACAGGGAAACGTTCCGGGAGGAACTGGTAAAGACCAATGAGATCCTGGAAAATATTACCGGGGAAAAGGTGAGCTTCGTTCGTCCGCCCTATGGAAGCTGGGACAAAAGCTTTGAAAAAGAATTAAATATGTTCCCGGTGCTGTGGAATATTGATCCACTGGACTGGTGCTCCCACAATGCAGAGTGTATTGCGGCAAAAGTGGTGGAAAAGGCCGGAGACGGTGATATTATTCTGATGCACGATTATTATGATACTTCTGTGACTGCCGCACTGGAAGTGGTGGATGTTTTGCAGAAACGTGGATTCCAATTCGTAACAGTGGAAGAAATATTGTTTGACTGAAAGCTTCCAGTGTGCGTATAATTGTCATGGTATTACAGATGAGTTTAGAAACTGAGAAAGAAAACCTATGATAAAAATAGCATTTTGTGATGATGATCTGTCGGTACTGAGAGAACTTAGTGCGCTGATGGACAAGTATCGGGTAGAACGGAATCAGAATATTATGTATGCTTCATTTAACAGTCCGCTGGAGCTGCTGACGGAAGTGGAGAGAGGAACGAGGCTGGATATTATTTTTCTGGATGTGCTGATGCCTGCGCAGAACGGTATCAGTACGGCCATGGAAATCCGGCAGTATGATACTTCGGTAAAGATTATCTATCTGACATCTTCGGCAGAGTATGCTGTGGATTCTTATTCGGTAGGCGCTTATTTCTACCAGTTGAAGCCTATCTGGCAGGAAAGTTTTTACCGCCTGATGGATTCTGTACTTTCGGAATGCCACAAAGATAAGGAAAACAGCTTGATCCTGCGCAGCAGAACCGGAATTACCAGACTGGATCTTGACCGGTTGCAATATTGTGAGGTGATGGGACGGACACTTTTGTTCCACCGTAAGGACGGAGAAGCACTGGACAGTATCGGCAGATTGGATGATCTGTGCGAACAGTTGAAGGATTACGAACAATTTGTACGCTGCCACAGGTCCTATCTCATCAATATGGAACACGTGGAGCATTACGAATATGACAACGTGGTTATGAAAGACAAGACACGTCTCAGTATCAGTAAAGCAAATCGCAAGAAGGTCAGGGAAAGACTATTACAAACGGAGAAGAAAAGATTATGAATATCGATTTGATCACTTATCTGACAAGTAAATTATTCTGGATTTATACTGTGTTCCGTTACAATACCATCCTGTATCCCAAAGATGAGGATACACAAAAGCTATTTGCATATTTTTGTGCGTATCTGCTTTCCTGTTGGGGAAGTATGCAGTGGGGAACGATGTACGGAGATCTGATCTTTGAGCTGATCGCTCTGTTAATTATAACAGTGGCATATCAGGCAGACTGGCAACATCATGTTTGGAATACACTTATGGTATATATTATGGGAATTTTATGTGATGGGATTCCAATCGTGCTCTTTCAACGGTATGCGGTAGC
>OGIL01001733.1_pt1 | contig 11270 bp, 8 predicted proteins | sample 1571751 | NCBI WGS metagenome assembly OGIL01 (sample SAMEA2581964, study PRJEB24529) | metagenome | biome: Human gut stool | place: China | collected 2011 | reverse complement strand
CGCCTTCGGCATGGCAGTGGGGGCACTCGCCGGTGATGTAGCGGTCGGCAAGGAATGTTTTGGCTTCCTCGTCGTAGTATTGCATACTGGTTTTCTCGATAAATTCGCCTTTGTCGTACAACTTACGGAAGAATTCGGAAGCTGTGTCGTGGTGTGTCTTTGAGGTTGTGCGGCTGTACACATCGAACGAAATGCCGAACTCCTCGAAAGATTGCTTGATGAGTGTATGATAACGGTCTACCACATCCTGAGGAGTAATTCCTTCTTTCTTGGCGCGGATGGTAATAGGTACCCCATGTTCATCGGAACCGCCGATAAAGACTACATCTTCTTTTTTAAGTCTCAGGTAGCGGACGTAAATGTCAGCAGGCACATATACCCCTGCGAGGTGTCCGATATGGACAGGCCCGTTGGCATAGGGCAGTGCCGATGTTACGGTAGTACGTTTGAATTTCTTTTCCATATTTATAGTATGTATCTCTTTTGTTATGAACGCTTTTAGTTACGCAAAGATAGCGGTTTTCTGATGATTGCACAAAAGAGATAGGCGAATTATATCAAATTTGATAGTAATTGTTGTTGTTTTCTTCATCACCATATTCTTCTGCAAAGAGACTGATTATATGTCAAACACCTGAGTTAAAAGTATATCATTGCGAAGGTAAACATAGTTTGTCCGTAAGCAGAACTAAAAATTATACTTTCATTTCTATAAATGAAGCCTTCGTTTATACAAATCAAACCTTTATTCCTATAACCGAAGCTTTGATTTATAGTTTTCCTTGCAGGCAAGCAATGTTTGCTTCCTCAGTCAAAGAATATTTTCTTATAATGATTGTTTTTACGCATACAAAATGTATATTTGTGCATTATATATAGTGAACTTGACAGACATAGATTATGATAACAAACCAATTGCTGCATCCTGCCAGTATTGTGGTGGTGGGGGCATCCAATAATGTACATAAACCGGGAGGTGCTATCCTGAGAAATTTGATTAGTGGTGGATATGCGGGAGAACTGCGTGCCGTCAATCCCAAAGAGACGGAGGTGCAGGGAGTTGCCGCTTATGCCGATGTAAAAGATATTCCGGATACGGACCTGGCGATCCTTGCCATACCGGCAGTGATGTGCCCGAATGCAGTGGAGGTATTGGCTGCCGAAAAGCAGGTGCGGGCGTTCATCATTCTTTCTGCCGGATTTGGAGAGGAGACACATGAGGGTGCGCTTCTGGAAGACCGTATTTTGGAAACGGTAAATAAGTACGGAGCTTCCTTGATAGGTCCCAATTGCATCGGGCTGATGAACACGTGGCATCACAGTGTGTTCAGCCAGCCGATACCGAACTTGCATCCGCAGGGTGTCGATCTGGTATCCAGTTCCGGAGCAACTGCGGTATTTATATTGGAAAGTGCGGTTACCAAGGGGTTGCAGTTTAATTCTGTGTGGTCTGTGGGCAATGCCAAGCAGATTGGGGTGGAAGACGTGCTGCAATATATGGACGAGCATTTTGATCCGGAAAAGGATTCCGGGATAAAGCTGCTTTATATAGAAAGTATAGGCGACCCTGACAGGCTATTGTTCCACGCTTCTTCATTAATAAAGAAAGGGTGTAAGATTGCGGCTATCAAATCCGGCAGCAGTGAGAGCGGGAGCCGCGCGGCATCTTCGCATACGGGGGCCATTGCCAGCTCCGATTCGGCAGTGGAGGCTTTGTTCCGTAAAGCGGGTATCGTGCGCTGTTATTCGCGTGAGGAGCTGACCACAGTGGGGTGTATTTTCACCTTGCCGGAATTGCAGGGAAAGAATTTCGCCATTATTACCCATGCCGGCGGTCCGGGTGTGATGCTGACTGATGCGCTAAGTAAGGGTGGACTGAATGTGCCGAAGTTGGAAGGTGAGCTTGCCGAAGAGTTGAAAGGTAAGCTTTTTCCGGGCGCTGCGGTCGGAAACCCGATAGATATTCTGGCCACCGGAACGCCTGAGCATTTGCGGCTTTGCTTGGAATACTGTGAAGAGAAGTTTGATAACGTGGATGCGGTAATGGCTATTTTCGGTACACCGGGGTTGGTTACCATGTTCGAGATGTATGATGTGCTGCACGAAAAGATGCAAACCTGTAAAAAACCTATCTTTCCTATTCTTCCTTCCATCAATACGGCAGGGGCTGAAGTGTCTGCTTTTCTGGCTAAAGGGCATGTCAACTTTGCCGACGAAGTGACGTTGGGTACGGCGCTTTCACGCATAATGAATGTGTCGAAACCTGCGAATAACGAAATAGAGCTTTTTGGCGTGGATGTTCCTCGTATTCGCCGTATCATAGACTCCATTCCCGAGGACGGTTATATAGAACCGCATCAGGTGCAGGCATTGCTCCGTTCCGCAGGGATTCCGGTTGTAGAGGAGTTTGTGTCTGCAAATGAGGAAGAGGTGCTTGCCTTTGCCCGTCGTGCCGGATTCCCGGTGGTAGCGAAAGTGGTGGGCCCTGTACATAAATCCGATGTAGGTGGTGTGGTGCTGAACATCAAGAGCGAACAGCATCTTGCTTTGGAATTTGAACGTATGATGCAGATTCCGGAAGTTACAGGCATTATGGTACAGCCCATGCTGAAAGGGACGGAGTTGTTTATCGGAGCGAAGTATGAAGAGAAGTTCGGGCATGTAGTGCTTTGCGGTTTGGGTGGTATTTTTGTGGAAGTGCTCAAGGATGTATCTTCCGGTTTGGCTCCTTTGTCTTACGACGAGGCTTACTCTATGATCCATTCCTTGCGCGCCTATAAGATTATAAAAGGTACGCGCGGACAGAAGGGGGTGAATGAAGACAAGTTTGCCGAAATCATTGTCCGCTTGTCCACTTTGCTGCGCTTTGCTACGGAAATAAAGGAAATGGATATTAACCCGTTATTGGCTACTGAAAAATACGTGATAGCAGTAGATGCCCGCATCAGAATAGAAAAGCAATAGTTTCCTGTGTTGAAGGGGAGGGGACATTGTGCAGTGTCTTATTTAGGGCGGCGTTTATAGGTGACGCCTATCCGGCCCAATCTTCCCTATCCAGATTTCTGTACCCTATTGCTTCTGCCAGATGGGAAGTCTGTATTGATTTGCAACCTTCAAGGTCGGCAATAGTACGTGATACTTTTAAGATACGGTCGTATGCACGTGCCGAAAGATTGAAACGGTTCATGGCGTTTTTCAATAAGGCAAGCCCTTTATCGTCAGGACGGGCATAGCAGGCGAGTAATCTGCTATTCATCTGGGCATTGCAATATACGCCGGGAACCCCGGTGTATCTTTCTGATTGGATTTGGCGCGCACGCACTACACGTTCACGAATATCGGCGCTTGATTCTCCCGGACGGGAATCCGACATTTTTTCAAATGGGACGGGAATGACTTCGATTTGCAGGTCGATACGGTCGAGTAAGGGTCCCGAAATGCGATTCAGATATTTCTGTACTTGTCCCGGACTGCATACGCAGGCTTTGGTAGGATGGTTGTAGTATCCGCAAGGGCAGGGATTCATGGATGCTACGAGGGTAAAACTTGTGGGAAACTCTACATTGCATTTCACGCGTGAGATTGTGATTTTCCGATCCTCCAGAGGCTGGCGTAATACTTCAAGTACATTCCGATTAAACTCCGGCAGCTCGTCAAGAAACAAAACGCCGTTATGTGCCAGGCTTATCTCTCCCGGCTGCGGAAAGCTTCCGCCTCCTGTCATGGCTGTGGTAGAGATTGTATGGTGTGGGTCGCGGAATGGGCGCTTAGAGATTAGTCCGCTGCCCTGCCCCAGTTTTCCTGCAACGGAATGTATCTTGGTTGTTTCAAGGCTTTCTCCTAATGATAGTGGTGGAAGAATGGAGGGAAGGCGTTTTGCAAGCATGGACTTTCCGCTGCCGGGAGCGCCTACTAACAGAATGTTGTGCCCGCCTGCGGCTGCTACTTCCAATGCGCGTTTTACGTTTTCCTGCCCTTTTACGTCGGAGAAATCCAAGTCGAAACTGTTCTGCTGGGTGTAGAACTCTTTGCGGGTGTCAACATGGACTAACTCCAGTTCCTGTTTGTCATTAAAGAATTCAATGACTTCTTTCAGGTTTCCGGCTCCATAAACTTTCAGGTTATTCACCACAGCGGCTTCCCGCGTATTCTGCTTGGGAATGATAATGCCTTCAAAGCCAAGCTCTCTTGCTTTTATGGCAATGGGTAATGCTCCCTTGATGGGTTGCAGACTGCCGTCCAAACTAAGCTCTCCCATTAAGAGGTAGCGGTTGAGCTTGTCTGGGCGGATAACTTCACTGGCGCCTAACATGCCGATAGCCAATGGCAAGTCATAAGCGGAACCTTCTTTGCGGATATCTGCTGGAGCCATGTTGATGACAATATTGCTTGTCGGCATCCGATAGCCATTTACTTGTAGTGCAGAGATGATGCGTTGGTGACTTTCCTTGACGGCAGAATCTGGCAGACCTACAAGATAGAACATACAGCCTCTGGAACTGTTGACTTCGATAGTGATGAGGGTTGCATCAATACCTTGAACAGCCGCTCCGAATACTTTAATGAGCACGAGGTTAAATTATGAGTTATAAATTATTAATAATGGGCGGAAAAGCTATATTTATCTTTTGGACTTGTTCTGCTGCTTTTCTTTCTCTGTATTTTCTATCTCTTTCAGTTTCTTTTTGATAGCTTCTTCTGTCATGTCTTTACCTTCAATTTTGCCGAAAGGATTAAGCAGAATGTTGGCAGGCAAGGTTTTTATGGCAAGCTGTTTTACGATTTCTGCGTTCCAGCCGGAAAAATCACATACTTGTTCCCACTCCAAAGTATCTGCTTTGATTGCTTTTTGCCAAGTGTCTTTATTCATGTCCAAAGAAACTCCTAAAAGAGCAAACTTCTTATTTTTTCGTTCTTGTTTGTAGATTCTACGGTAGACGGCATTACTATCCCGGCTCACCGTATCCCAAGAAGCCCAAAAGTGTATCAATAAATATTGGTCTTTGAAGTTCGAACGGTTTATCTGCTTGCCCTTAGGGTTGGGAATACGGAAGTAGGGAGCTGTTTTTCCAATGGCTGCTTTCTCTTCTTCCTGAATATGGTTGAGCAACTCATCAATATAGGGACGGTCTTTCAGCTCTCCTGTCATATGCTTGGTCAGCTTTTTGATTTGGGCATAATCCGGCTTTTCTTTTTGCACGAAGTATTTATCCAGCAGGTAGATGCTGACTAAGGAGGAATGATGTTCATTGATGAACTTACCGGCTTTGTCCTCTAATACCTTTTCAGAAGGTGTTCCTAATCCTTTGAGCTCTTTTTGAAAAGCACTGAATTCTTCATTGGGAGTATTTCCGCTTATCTCCAGACTGTTGAGTTCTGCGGCAGAGCCTTTAATTTGTATTTTGTTGCCTTCATCCATGAAGAAAGGATATTGAGTGCCGTCGCTGAACAGTAGCCGGGCAGCTATCAAAGTATCTAAAGAGACTGTTTTTGAAAATTTGTCGTTTTCAACAAGTAGCGTATCCATACGGTCATACATCTCATCCACTCCATATATATATATGGTGTCATTGCCCAATCCTTTGATTTCCCCGTTTAGGCTGGCTGTACCGGATTTTTTGTCATTGCAGGCAGACAGTATAATAAGTAGGAAATATACAAAATAACTATTCTTCATATGGATTTCTTCTTCTGATACACTGCTGCGAAAGTAGTTCTTTTTGGTGTGAATAAAAAAAAATGCCCGACATATTTCTATGCCGGGCATCTCTTTTCATCTTATAATCTTTATTACTTGATGATATTCATAAAATCTGCATTCGTGAAATATTTGGAGAATTCCAAATCGGAAGCAGCTTTCTTAGCTAATGAAGAATCTTTAGCAACAGCTTTCTTCAGGTTTTCAGTTACCATAGAAGTGTTGTTGGTTCTTGCACCTACAACAGCCATCAGGTAGTCAGTGTAAGCGTCCGGTTTTGCAATGCTTGACAATGTGCTCTTAGCTTTGTTATAGTCCTTAGCCAGGATTTGTGCCAAAGCTGCACTGTTAGTCTTAGTGTCACCGAAAGCGTTTACAGCTCTGTCGTACTGACCTTGAGCTACATACAGGTTACCCAGAGCTTCGTTCAATTCTTTAGCGCCGGAAGCTTTACCCAGGTAAGATTCAGCAGCAGCTTTGTCACCCTTAGTTAAAGCGATGAGACCCATGTTCATGTTAGCTTCAGCAGAATCCTTGATAGACAAAGATTTCTTGAAGTATCCTTCAGCCTTGTCAAGATTACCGGCTTGATAAGCCAACTTACCGAGGTTGTTGTATGCACGATAGTCATTCGGATAGATCTGAGTAGCTTTAGTGAAGATAGCTTCTTGCTTAGCAGGATCGTTAGTCAAAGTAGTTGCATACAGCAGCTCTTCAATGTTCAGTTGCTTAGCATCGCTGTCAGCCAAAGCTGCGATTTCTTCGTCAGACTTACCAATTACGTCATAGTTCAAAGTCAAACGAGAACGACGCAGTTGCGGAAGGATTTCTTCAGCCAAAGTCTTGTATACAGAAGAGATGTTTTTGATTTCTTGTTCTCTTTGTTCAGGATCAGAGTACATTGACAATACGCGGAGGATCAACTCTTTGTCTTGGATGTTGGATTTGCTAACCAATTCCTGGAAGCCTTCCCAGTCTTGTGCAGTGTACTTAGTATCTACGGCAGCTTCGATTTTACCTTTCTTCAGGTCCTTGTTGATAATCTTAGCTGTGTTGTTCTGACGGTTTTCAGCCAAACCGGTGTTCAGCTTAACACCACCATCAGGAGAAGCGTATGCAGAAATCTCGATGTTGTTGATCTTCTTGTTGGCAGCTTCGTTGATGTTCTTAACTTCTTCGTTGAATGCTTTAGCAGTCTTCAATTCGCTTGCACGAACGTTAGCCTGTTGAATCAAGAACATGATGTTTGCATCATATTTTTCTTTGATGATACGTTGGAAAGCGTCGTCACCGTTAGCGGGGTTAGCGCTGCCCAAAGTCTGGCCGATTAATTCGGAAGTAGAGATAACACCATCAGCTACTTTAACAGCAGGGATAGTAACTTCTTTTTTTCCGACTTTAGCTTTGAATTCCAGGTACAGCTCGGATTTAGCCATTTCAGGAACATAGTCGAAAGAAGTTTTCATTGTGTAGCTACCACCAGCTTTGTAAGAGATAGTCTGGTCGTTGCCTTCAACTTTTTCGCCTTGGAATACGGCAGGTTGACCTTTAGCTTCGCCGCCTTCCCATCTCAAAACCGGAGTTACTTCTACTACGGCTTTTTTCTTGAAATACTTTTCAGGGAATTTACCGTTAATTGTAGCGGGTACCTTACCGCCTACGGCTTCCAATACTTGCGGAGTCACTGTGAAATAGTCAGAAGACAGTTCACCCATTTTGCTGCTGCATGATGTCAATACAGCAACAAGTGCCACTAACAAAGGCAGATACAATTTTTTAGTCATTTTAGATATAAATTAATTGTTTGTAATTGAAATTTGTCCATTCACAATTAGTTGCTATACTCCTATATATATAGCTTTGCAAAGATATTAATTCTCTTGGCAATTTGTTAATACTCCTATCACATTTATTATAATTTAATAAATTCCGCGTTCTTTTCGGTATTTAATGTTACGCGGATGGTGTTCGATAATTTCACTCCGGAGCATGTTTCGGTCGATATGTGTATAGATTTCTGTGGTGGCAATGGATTCATGCCCCAGCATGCATTGAATGGCTCGTAGGTTGGCGCCGCCTTCCAGCAGGTGGGTGGCAAAGGAGTGGCGGAACGTGTGCGGGCTGATGTTTTTGGTGATACCGGTTTTCTCTGCCAGCTCTTTAATCATGTGAAACACCATGATGCGGGAGATGTTGTTTCCCCATCGTGCCAGAAATACGTAGTCTTCATAACCTTTTTTGATTTTTCCCAGGTTGCGGTCTGTGAGCCAATATTTTATTTCCTTGATTGCGCGTGGTGAAATAGGGACTAAGCGCTGCTTGCTGCCTTTGCCTTCCACTTTAATGAATCCTTCTTCAAAGTAGAGGTCGGAGAGTTTCAGGTTGCACAACTCCGAGACACGCAGCCCGCAACTGTACAGTGTCTCCAGAATGGCCCGGTTGCGTTGTCCTTCCTTCTTGTCCATGTCTACGGCAGAGATGATTCTGTCAATTTCTTCTACGGTGAGTACTTCCGGAATCTTGGAGCCTATTTTGGGGCCTTCCAACAACTCGCTTGGATCGGTTTTCAAATAGTCGGCAACGGTAAGGAAGTGGAAAAAGGATTTGATGCCGGAGAGTATGCGGGCTTGCGAACGGGGATGGATGCCGATGTCGTGGAGGCCTGCTGCAAAACGTTGCAAATCATCCGGCGTAACGTTGCCCACCTCTATATTCTCTCCCTCCAGAAAGTGCAGAAGTTTCTGTAAGTCCGTCATATAGGCGTCGAATGTGTTGGACGCAAGCGATTTTTCCAGTTTGAGATATTGTTGGTACTTCCTGATTATCAACGCTTGTTTTTCCTTATTCGTTAATTTCTCTTTTACTTTCATTACTTTTTCGTATCTTTGCACCTTGAAAGAATGTTCTCTGTGGACAAAGGTATAAAAAATTGTGTTATGAGGATACAAATTATTAACGGCCCCAATATAAATCTGTTGGGAAAGCGTGAACCTTCCATTTATGGCAGCGTTACATTTGAAGACTGCCTTGCCGAACTCCGTAAAAGGTATGCGGATGTACAGATAGACTACTTCCAATCCAACATTGAAGGGGAGTTGATCGACAAGATACAACAAGTAGGTTTTGATGTTGACGGCATTATTCTGAATGCGGGTGCTTACACCCATACGTCCATTGCCTTGCAAGATGCGATCCGTTCGGTCACTTCTCCGGTGATTGAGGTTCATATCTCGAATGTGCATACTCGTGAGGAGTTCCGTCACGTATCCATGATAGCTTGCGCCTGCCGGGGTGTTATTTGCGGTTTCGGGCTGGACTCCTATCGTCTGGCGCTGGAGGCTTTAAAGGAATTATGAATTATCAATTATGAATGATGAATTGAATGATGTTTTTGCAGGTAATTCATACTTCTCCATTCATAGTTTATCATCAATATAAATAGGTATAAGATTATGCTATTAAAACAGACAAAGATCGTTGCAACGATTTCTGACCAACGTTGCGATGTTGATTTTATAAAACAGTTGTTCGACGCAGGTCTGAACGTAGTACGTATGAATACGGCCCATGCAGGTCGCGAAGGTTTTGAGAAACTGATAGCGAATGTGCGTACGGTTTCCAACCGCATTGCTATCCTTATGGATACGAAAGGGCCTGAGGTGCGTACGACGGTTCTTGCCGAGCCGATTCCTTTTAAGGTAGGCGATCGCGTAAAGGTGGTAGGCAATCCCGATCAGCAGACCACTCGCGAGTGCATTTCCGTTTCTTATCCCAACTTTGTGCACGATTTGAATGTCGGTGGGCATATCCTTATTGATGACGGTGATCTGGAACTGGTGGTAGTGGATAAGAATGCAGATTATCTGTTGTGTGAGGTGCAGAACGAGGCTACTTTAGGCAACCGTAAGAGTGTCAATGTGCCGGGGGTGCGCATCAACTTACCCTCACTGACAGAAAAAGATCGTAATAATATCCTCTACGCTATTGAGAAAGATATAGATTTCATTGCTCACTCTTTCGTGCGCAACAGACAAGACATTCTTAATATAGAAACCCCGTCCGTTATTGTGGAATGCGGATTTATTTCAAATCCGGATGAACTTGCTAAGCTGCAAAGTGACGAATATCAAAAAGAAATGGCAACTGCAATCATAACAGGATTTTTAGATTATACTCATCAATAAATACAGGAAGTGAAATAAATGGCTTCAAAAATCAAAAGTGTTTACATATGTTCGGAATGTGGATACGAATCGCCTAAATGGTACGGAAAATGCCCGTCATGCGGCGAATGGAACACAATGAACGAAGAAATTAAAGATACATCAAAACAGTCAGCAACTGCAAAAACACGCTCTTTTGCAACCTACTCAAAACCATACGCCATATCGGATATTTCAACCGAGGATGAGCACAGATATGACACAGGCTGCGGAGAACTCAACCGTGTACTCGGCGGAGGAATTGTAAAGGGCAGTCTTATACTTCTGGGCGGTGATCCGGGCATAGGCAAATCGACCGTTCTTATGCAGATTTGTCAGTACCTCGGCGATACTCTGAAAATTCTCTACATATCGGGAGAGGAGTCAAAAAGACAGCTCAAGCTCCGAGCAATAAGGCTGGGTGTAACTTCGCCGAATCTGTATGTAATGACTGAAACCGATGTTGAGGTTATTTGCGAACAGATAAAAAATCTCAAACCCGACCTCGTTATGATTGACTCAATTCAGACGATGAATCTTTCAGAATTAAGCTCGTCCCCCGGCAGCATTACACAGGTACGAGAATCTGCCAATATGCTGATGAGAACTGCAAAAGGACTTGATATTCCTATGTTTATCGTAGGTCATGTCAATAAAGAGGGTTCAATTGCAGGTCCAAAGGTACTTGAACATATTGTTGACACCGTACTGCATTTTGAAGGTGACAAACAGATGAGCTGCCGTATTCTTCGTGCCGTAAAAAACAGGTACGGCTCAACAAATGAAATCGGCGTTTTTGAAATGACTGATAAAGGGCTTAACGAAGTTGCAAATCCGTCTGTTATGTTGCTTTCAGGGCGTCCGAAAAATGTTTCGGGAACTTGCGTCACCTGTACAATTGAAGGATCAAGACCAATTCTTGCCGAAACACAGGGACTTGCCACACAAAGCGGATACGGCAACGCTCGCAGAATGGTTACAGGATATGATTATAACAGACTGTCAATGGTACTTGCCGTTCTTGAAAAAAGAGCAGGATACTATTTTTCAAACTGCGACACCTACATAAATATCGTAGGCGGATTGCGAGTTGACGAACCTGCGATTGACCTTTCAATTGCCATGGCTCTTATAAGCAGTCTGAAAGATACTCCGACTGACGAAAACGATGTTGTATTCGGTGAAATCGGTCTTGCAGGCGAAATTCGTGCTGTATCAAACGCTCAGATGAGAATTAACGAAGCGGTAAGACTCGGCTTTACAAAAATCATTCTGCCGTATCATAATCTAAAAGGTGTTTCATGTGATGATTCTGAATTTATTTGTGTAAAAAACATTCTTCAGTCATTTGAAGCGGGAGGACAATGAGC
>OGIL01001726.1_pt1 | contig 11309 bp, 8 predicted proteins | sample 1571751 | NCBI WGS metagenome assembly OGIL01 (sample SAMEA2581964, study PRJEB24529) | metagenome | biome: Human gut stool | place: China | collected 2011 | reverse complement strand
GTTGCAAAAGCATTTTCAGCTATTTGTTTAAATTTATTAATCATTTTTTGTGCAATATGCAATAGCCATAAAAAATAAGCAGATAAAACTACTTTTTATTATAAAAAACCACCCGGAACTTTTTTTGCGTTCCGAGCGGTTTTTTAGTTAATCCTGTGATTGTACAGCTCTATCCTTATATGTCAGCTATTATTATCTACTTGCTACAGCTCTTCCTCTACCATGCTCTTCTCTCTGTTGAACGCATCATAGATACATGGAATTACTATAAGCGTAAGGATGGTTCCGTATACGAGACCTCCTATTATTGCGATCGCCATCGGCTTTATCATATCTGAGCCATCTCCGATACCTATCGCCGATGTAAACATTGCAAGTATGGTGGTCATCGCTGTCATCAGTATTGGACGAAGCCTTGTACGGCCTGCGTCTATGATTGCCTCATGCTTGCTCATGCCCTCTCTCCTGGCCTGATTGATGTAATCAATGAGCACGATTCCATTATTTACAATGAGACCTGCCAGCATGATAAAGCCAAGCATTGATATGATTCCGAGCTCATTTCCCGTGATGAAAAGAGCTATAAAGCCTCCTGTAAACGCAAGAGGTATACAGAACATGATAATAAACGGTGAAAGCAATGACTGGAACTGCGCCACCATGATAAGATAGATAAATATCACTGCAAGCACAAGCATAAGTCCAAGCTGACTCATTGACTCATTTATTGTCTCATCCTCGCCCTCCATGTCTATTGAATAGCCATCAGGAATGCTAAGTTTATCAATTTTTGATTTAATTTTATTGCTTAGTAATGTTACATTATGGTTTTCATCAACCGCACCTGATACTGTAATATATCTTGTCTGAGCATCTCGATGAATGGTACTTAATGTCTGTTCCTGCGAAATAGTGCAGATATCACTGAGCGGAATCTCCTTTTCACTGCCATCATTATCCTTATAGGTAAATGTAAGGTTTTTGATGTCGTCCACAGTCACATCAGACTGCTCTGCGGATTGTAAGTATACCTCATAATCTTTTATGTCGGTCGTAATGGTTGTTGCGCTCTTTTGAGATGATATCTCACCGGATACGAGCTGGTATACCTGAGCCACCGTATAGCCATACTTTGCTGCTTTTTCCTTATCCACAGTTATCTTAAGCTCATTGATTGTATCTCCAAGACCGTCATCTATATCTGTCACTCCATTTGTGTCCTTAAGGATATCTGCCACATCACCTGCAAGCTTCTGCAGCTTGTCTATATCATTACCCTTAATCCTGACAGAGAGACCACTTCCGAAAAACTCTGATGAGTCCATAGCCTGCGAAGATGCTGTTACCTTGCAGTCCAGATTCTTTGTCCGTTTTTCAATTTCATCTATTACCTTATCCGATGAAACATCCGACTTCTCATCAAGCAATATATACATGCTCACGCTGTCGCTTCCTGAGCTCATCAGGTTCATGGTCGAGCTGCCTCCTGCTGTAGCTCCTATTGTGTCTATGCCCTTTATATCAGATATTTTGTCCATGACCTTATCAGACAGCTCTGTAAGCTGCTTGAAGTCAAGCTTTTCGTCATCCTTTGCTTCTATGGTAAGTGAAATCTGATTTGACTCCATGTCCATATCCATAAATGTCATTCCCCTTGACATGCAAAGTGCGCCACTGCCGACTAAAAGAACTACTGCCGCAATAAATACCACCGGCTTAAATCTAAGACATGTGCCGAGCACATTTCCATACCAGTTCTTAAAACGGTCAAACCATGGATGCTTTATATCCTTCGTCTTTTTGAGCATGCCTGAAGCAATTGCCGGTACAAACGTGAGTGCCACTACAAGAGATGCCATAAGAGTAAACGCTACCGTAAGTGCCAGGTCTACAAAGAGCTGTCTCGTGATTCCATCAGTAAAAATGATTGGCGCGTACACACTTACCGTGGTAAGTGTAGAGGCAAAAATGGCTCCTGCCACCTGATTTGCACCCTCAACAGCTGCCTTCTTTACCGAATATCCCTCTCCCCTTAATCTGTAGATATTCTCGATTACTACTATTGAATTATCCACCAGCATTCCTATTCCAAGCACAAGTCCCGACATTGAAATGATATTTAAGGTGATATCCGTAAAATACATAAGCACCACTGCAACAATAACCGATAGCGGTATAGATGCTGCGATAACAAGTGTTGGCTTTATATCCTTTAAGAACAAAAGCAATACGAAAATGGCAAGTATTGCTCCCACTATCATATTCTGCATCACACTTTTTACTACCATGTCGATGTATACGCCCTGATTCATGAGCACTGTGGTGTGTAATCCGTCATTTTCCTTTTCCAGCGAATCAAGCTTGTCCAAAAGACGGTCTGTGACGTCTCCTGTAGAGTAGCCGGTCTGCTTCTCCATGGAGAGCATTATTCCGGGATTACCGTTGACTATCGCATATGTCTCATCCGAGTTGTCAGTCATCTCAACATCTGCCACATCACCGACATGAATAGGAGCTATTCCATCAAGCTTCATATCCATAAGCACTAGATTTGTTAAATCATCAATTGATTTTATTTCATCTCCCACCTGTACTATGTACTGCGTGCCATTTGAATCATTTACATAGCCTGCAGGCATATCAAAATTCTGAGCGACGAGCAGCTGCGAGAGTGAGTCAATTGTTAAAATTGCATTTAAGTTTGACTTGTCAAGTGCATCATCCTTACTCTTTTCAAGCTCCTTCTTTGAGCTGTCAAGAGATGCCGCTGCTGTTGCAAGCTGTGCCGACTGCTGTCCTATGCTTATAGAGCTGATGGCTGCCTGACTGTTTAGATTATCATAGGCATCTAAAAGCGCTGTCTCTCCTTGTGCTATCTGGTCAAGCCCGCTTTGGCACTGCTCTATACCTGTATTCACCTGAATGAGAGTCTGTGCTATCGCTGACGCTGCCGCAGGCAGATCATCTGCTGTGTTTACGGTGATTCCAAGCGCCGAGAGTCCTGAAAACTGTGTTGCAAGCTGCTTATCAACCTGCTCAAGCTGCGCTTTGAGTGCTGTGCCCGCTTCACCAGGTGCATTTGCCCCCTCTTTGAGTGACGGAATTGTCTTTGTATATGTATCACTATTCATGAAGTCTGAAAGAGCTGACTGAATTGTTTCAAGCTGGCTCTTCTGCTCATTTAAGCTTGCAAGAGTACTCTCTAGCTGAGTCTTCTGCTCTGCAAGCTTTGCCTTTTGCTCCTTTAGCGTATCCACTCCCGCGCTCATCTTATCCGATGCAGATGTGATTGCGTTTTGTCCGCTCTCTATCTTTGCGCTTGCATCATCCATCTGACTTTTTGCATCGTCAAATTTCTTTGAAACGGCATTATTTATTTTCTCATTGATCTCATCTATCTTGGCCTGATTCATCGTGACCTGTATCTGCTCGGTGAGCTCACCTGTTGCAGTCACTGATGCAACACCCTCTGTACTCTCAATTGCAGGCTTTAGTGTGTTTTCCACAAAGTCTGTGATTTCCGACTTGCTTTTCCCATCCATATCCACAGCAGTCATCATGATTGGAAGCATGTCCGGATTTATCTTCATAATGGTCGGAGTACCCACTCCATCCTTCCAGCCAGCCTTGACCTGATCTATTTTCTGCTGCATCTCTATCACTACAGAATCCATGTTGGCATTCTGCTCATACTCGCATGTCACCAGAGAATAGCTGTTATATGACATTGAGCTTACGTTTTTGATATTGGACGTAGTTGCCATAGCTGCTTCAAGCGGCGCGGTGACATCGCTCTCCACCTCCTGTGGACTTGCTCCCATATCTGTTGTCACGATAAGTGCATACTGAAAGCTCATATCCGGCAGCAGATCTGTCGTCATCCTGCCAAGTGATACAACACCGAGTACAATTACCAGCAATACACCTACAAGTACAGTAAAAGGCTTCTTTACACTATATCTGGATATCATCTGACCCCTCCTTTTTCTTTTCTTTGATAATGTCCTGCATTAGTTTGATAGACATTGTGATTACTGCGATTTTCACAATAAATTTAATTCGCTGTTATACTTTTATTATACAATGTGGCGGATTGCAACTCAATTGGTTTATACTTTTTTAAGAGATTTTGACAATAAAAAGACACCCGATTATACGATTAATATAATCCGATGTCCTTAAATGTCCTTTAATGTCTTTTATTTATTTTAGCTTCAAATGCCCTCTTCCTCAATCTCATCCTCATCATCATTGATACCTGCAACAGCACTTGTAACGGCTCCGATTACAGCGACAAGCGCAAAGATGATAACTAAAAAAATAACTATAAAGAATGCTACTAAAAAACCTGTATCTGTCATATAATTTACCCCCATAGCTGTCTCACAGCTTCTTTAAAATATAGTTTTAGTTTAACACACTTGTCTGTAAATAACAATATCGTATGGGGCTAAATTATTGACTAAATATTGACTAAAATATTGATTTATGAAATTGATCAGTCCTTGATCTGCATACCGTTTGCATCCATATGATAGCCTTCTGTCATGATCAGCTTTGATACCGGAACTATCTCATAGCCCATACCCTGCAGCTTTGTGAGCATCTCATCGAGTGCCTGCGAGGTGTATTTGGCGCCAAGATGGCAGAGTATTATCGAGCCACAATCCAGGCTTTTATGATTGCACACTGTATCTATGATGTTTTGCACGCCATAGTTTTTCCAGTCGAGCGAATCCACATCCCACTGGATTGGATAATAATCACAGCCATACACTGTGTCAATCAGCTCATTGTTGTACGAGCCGTATGGCGGTCTGAATACCTTCATATCCTTTCCGGTCAGCTCCTTGACCTTTTTGTGCACATCCATTATCTCCGTCTTCATCTCGCCTGCCGTGATTGTTGCCATATCATAGTGGTGCTCACTGTGATTTCCGGGCTCATGCCCTTTTTCAACCAGCGTCTTTACGCATTCAGGGTTATCACTCACAAACCCTCCTGTCATAAAAAATGTAGCCTTTACGTTGTGCTTGTCAAGTGTCTCCATCATACTGTCAAAATCCTCTGCTCCCCAGGCACAGTCAAATGAAAGTGCTATCTTTTTTTCTGTTGTCTGAACCGAATATACAGGCAGCTTTCTGTCTCCGAACTGACTCACAGCACTGCTAAGTGTCTCCATCACCTCTATATTTTTCAGCTGCGATATGTCATACTCTCTGCCATATAAAGCGCCTGTAATAAGAAGTGCCGACAGCAGCACTCCAAAAAGGAATCTGTGTCGGCGTTTCTTTCGTTTTGTCCCATTATGTAGTTTTGTATTTTGCATGTATGCTCTGTATTCACTCATGCTATATACTATTCTTTATTATCACAAATTATGAATAATGAAATAACTCTATTTCAGTTCTTCTGCCCTTCCGATAAACTCAAGCACTACCTCAATCGACTGATGCGCAGCCTTCTCCGCAAAGGTCTGGTAGTCTGTCTCGCCGCCATCGCCGTCTGATATTGAGCGAAGAATGGCAAATGGCACCTTATTCACATAGCACACATGACCGATGCTGCCTCCCTCCATCTCTGCTGCGATTGCATCAAAGGTATTCGAAATATAATCCTTCTGCTCCTTTGTGGCAATAAACTGATCTCCTGTTGCGATATTGCCCTTTTTGTAGTGGATATTCCTGTCTGCTAAGCATGAGCACATGAGCTCCACCATTTTTGTATCAGCCGGAAGCAGAATCATATTGATGCCTGAGAGAAGTCCCTTCGGATCTCCGATTGGCGATGTATCCATATCGTGCTGCAGCACGTTTGTGGCTACTGCCACGTCAAGCACATTTAAGTCCTTTGTCAAAGTACCGGCCACTCCGATATTGACAATCATATCGACATCATATTTCAAAATCATGGCCTCTGCACATATCGCTGCAAACACCTTTCCTATTCCACACTTCGCTGCAACCACATACTGATCGCCGATTTTACCCTCGACAAACTCCACACCGCTGTAAACTTCAGTCTGTGTGTCTGTCATCTGGGCCTTTAAGTCATCGACCTCCATCTGCATTGCACCAATTACACCTATTGTCATTTTATTTCTCCATTCTGTTTACTGTGGGTAAGTAAACTCCATATTTGTCTGGCTCTCAAGTACCTTAAGATATGCACGGCACTCCTTCTTTGCCTCGTCAAGTGACAGATTCTCGTAATGTCCGCACTCTATGGCTGATGCACCAAATACCGGTCCATCATACTCAAGTATCTGCTTTAAGACCTCTTTGGTGATTTCAAAAACCTTTCCCGGCTCGACATCCCTCACAACGAGGTAGAAGCCTGTCTGACAGCCCATCGGTCCAAAATATACCACATCATCTGCAATCTCAGAGTTTCTCACACATGTTGCAAACATATGCTCCACTGAGTGCATAGCTGAATTGGACATATAATCGCCTGCATTTGGTTTTCTTGTACGAAGGTCGTATGTAACGATTTCTCCGTCTTTTCTTGAAATATAAAATCCAGGTTTAAGAATATTATGATTAATTGTAAAGCTTTTAATTCTTTCCATAAAAATGTTTCTCCTTACTTAGTTGCTGTCTCAAACTGCTTCAGATAATCCTCAAACACATTGAGTGCATCATCCACAGGCTTTGGTGTGCTCATATCAACACCGGCACTCTTTAGCAGCTCGATTGGATTCTTCGAGCATCCACCGCACAGGAAATTTCCTATATACTTATCCACAGCAGGCTTTCCCTCCTCAAGTATCTTTTTTGAAAAAGCAACTGCTGCCGAATAGCCTGTCGAGTACTGATATACATAGTATGGTGTGTAAAAATGCGGTATGCGCATCCACTCATATGATATCTCATCATCCACGCGCATATCCGGTCCGTAGTACTGCACATTCAGCTCATGCCATAGCTCATTTAACACATCCTTTGTAACCGGCTCGCCTTTTTGCATTTTCCGGTGTGCTATATGCTCAAACTCTGCAAACTGTGCCTGCCTGAAAAGTGTCGTCCTGAAGCCGTCCAGAAAATGTGTCATGAGATATTTTCTCTCATTCTCATCCTCACAATGCTCAAGCATATAGTGCATAAGAAGCGACTCATTGCAGGTGGATGCAACCTCTGCCACAAAAATCAGGTATCCTGCGTAGGTGATGCTCTGATGCTCATTTGAATAGTATGTATGCATCGCATGTCCCATCTCATGAGCCAGCGTAAACACACTGTCCAGATTGTCGGCATAGTTCAAAAGCACATACGGATGAGTGCCGTAAGCGCCCCATGAATACGCACCGCTTCTCTTGTTCTCATTCTCATATACATCTATCCAGCCACTCTCCATGCCAGCCTTAAGTGTGCTGACATACTCATCGCCCATAGGCTCAAGCGCCTTTGCCACAAGCTTTTTCGCCTCATCATAGGTGTATGTGGTCTGTACATTGTCCACAATCGGTGCAAACAAATCATACATATGCAGATGCTCCACACCTAAAAGCTTCTTCCTAAGCGCCATGTACCTGTGCAGAGCCGGTAGATCTGCGTGAACCGTCTCAATCAGATTGTCATAGACACTCTCAGGAATATCGCCATCGGATAAATACATGGCCCTTGCGCTGTCATATTTTCTTACCCTTGCATAAAAAGTGTCATTTTTCAGCTTGCTGATGTACATCATGGAAACAGTATTGCTCCACTTCTTGTACGAATCATAGACTCCGCGGAACACCTGCTTGCGCAGGCTTCTGTCCTTACTGCTTAAAAAATCTATGAAATTGCCGTGCGTGATACGGATTTTATTTCCCTCAACATCAGTAATATACGGGAATTTGATATCCGCGTTGTTGAACATGCTGAATATATTCTCCGGTGCTGCAGCCATCTCACCGCACTGCGCCAGGATATTCTCCTCTGCAGCCGATAAAGTATGCTCTTTCTGACGCATTATCTCATCAATCGCACGCTTATAGTGCATAAGCTCATTGCTCTCACTGTAAAAGCTCTCAAGCCTTTTATCATCTATCTGCAAAATCTCCGGACTCGCAAATGCCAGCGCACCTGATGCCTGAACAGTCAGTGTCTCAGCCTTTGACACATATGCCTGATATTTCGACACAGCAGTGTCCTGATGTGAGCGCTCATTCGCATAGACCACTATACGCTCCAAATAATAAGACAGCTCATCCTGCTTCTTAAAAAAATCAAGCAGACTCGCTGCACTGTCGGACAGATGTCCCTTTAATCCGGATATCTTTTCTGCAAGCTGTGACGCTTTTTCGCACTCAGCCTCCCACAGCTCATCTGTCTCATACATATCCTCAAGCTTCCATTTGTACTCGTCTGAGATTTCATCTCTCTTTTGAAGCCTTTTCTCACTCATTTTGTGTTACCTTCTATCTTACTTTTCTTCTTCTCAGTGGTTCTGAATAGCTACCTTGTTTCTTATAAAACTTCCCACACATCTGCTCTGCAAAATGCATATAGACGTGTGGGATATATGTGAATTATAACAATTAAGCTCTACTTTGTAATTAAAGTGCCCATACCACCTGAAACTGTCTTGCCCTCTTTGTTGAGCTTTGTGATAAGCACTGAACGGATGGCAGAGTCACCGATAAAGTCGATAGCCGCCTCAATCTTTGGAGCCATGGTACCCTCATCAAACTCGCCTGCTGCAAGGTACTTCTTTGCCTCATCGACAGTCATGGTATCAAGTGGCTTCTCATCCTCCTTGCCATAGTTCAGGCAGACCTTGTCAACGCTTGTAAGTATAACAAGTCTGTCAGCATCAAGAGTATCTGCAAGCTTTCCTGCTGCAAGATCCTTCTCGATAACAGCACTGGCGCCCTGAAGCTTATTGTCCTGTGCTAAAACAGGGATTCCACCGCCACCGCATGCGATAACAACCTGATCCGCATCAACAAGAGCCTTAATAGCATCCTTTTCCACTATATCAACAGGCTTTGGAGCTGCCACAACTCTTCTGTAGCCTCCCTCGACCTGTGTCACATGGTTGCCCTTCTTCTCCTCTTCCTCAGCCTCAGCCTCTGTCATAACACGGCCGATGATCTTCGTCGGATGGTAAAAAGCCTCATCATATGGGTCAACAACCACCTGTGTAAGTATTGTAGAAACCGTCTTGTAAATACCCCTGCCAAGAAGCTCTGTACGGATAGCATTCTGTAAATCATATCCTATATAACCCTGGCTCATTGCAGAACAGACTGCTGTAGGTGTAGCTGTATACTCAGGATAAATCCTGCAAAACTCAGACATCGCAGTGTGAATCATGCCCACCTGTGGTCCGTTGCTGTGAGTGATGACAACCTCATAATCGTCCCTGATAAAATCTGCAACTGCCTTTGCTGTATGCTTTGTAGCCTCGTGCTGCTCCGGAAGAGTTGTTCCAAGAGCATCATGTCCGAGTGCGATAACTATTTTTTTCTTCTTCATGCCGACCTCCTATGCAAAATGAAAACTAATTTGCCTCTATTATCTAATATTTTGTGGAATTTGTCTAGTACTTTGAACTGATTTGAACAACATTTCCTCCACAACATATCGAACGTAAGCCGCGCATAGCAGCGGCGCACACGTAAGCACAATTTCTCCACAGTGTAAGGGACGTAAGCCCCGGGTACCGGTGGTGCACACATACTCTTGCAGGAGCGAATAGCGAAGTGGCTTAGATACTGTAAAAATTATGCCCATGAATCGAGTAGGAGGCGGTGACTAACCGCCGTCCTCTCACACCACCGTGCGTACCGTTCGGTACACGGCGGTTTCAATAGTTGACGTGCACAGACTGATAGGCTGTGGCTAGATCATAAAAGCCACTGTTTGTCAGTCTTTCTTTTGTCATGGCTTTCTTAACTGTTGTCAGATTCGCACAATACCAGTGTCCTCTTCGGCAGTTTGCCGCCATATTCGCATAGTATTCGTGTACTCCCATCTTTATCAGATTTCTTTTCTTTGTTTTTGGAAGTTTCCACTGTTTCCATATACACATACGTATTCTGTGGTAGAGCCATCCGTTGATGTCATCTATGTTGTTCTTCATACTTGCAATTCCGTAGTAGTTAAGCCATCCCCTCGCATACACCTTGATTTTCTCAAGGCTTGGCTTGATTGACTGACATCGCTTACGGGAAGATAACTCTTTCAGTCTAGACTTAAACTTCTTCCATGACTTCGGATGAACTCGGACATAAATGCCTTTTCCGTTCCTTCCCAATGCAAAGCCAAGGAATTTAAAATTTCGGATTGCAAACACGCTGACAGTACGGCTCTTTTCTCGGTTGACTGTAAGTTTCAGCCTCTCCTCAAGATATTTTGTACTGCTTTCCAAGAGTCTCTCTGATGCTCGCTTGCTCTTTGCAAGAAGCACGATGTCATCTGCATATCTTATGCATGGAACACCTCTTTTCAGGTATTCCTGGTCGAACTCATTGAGGTAGATGTTTGCCAGCAATGGTGATAGATTTCCACCTTGTGGTGAGCCTTCCTCTGTGTCAATGACCACTCCGTTTTCCATTACGCCGCTCTTCAGATAGCGCTTTATCAACTGTACTACACGTTCATCTTTTACATTCTTTCGTAGAAGATTGATGAGAATTTCGTGATTAAGAGTATCGAAGTACTTTGACAAGTCAAGGACTACAGCGAATGTATAGCCTTGTTCTGCATACTCCTTAACCTTAAGTATTGCATCTTTTGCACTTCTGTTCGGACGATAGCCATAGCTACCATCTGCAAACAGCGGTTCATAGATTGGCACTAACTGTTGGGTTATTGCCTGTTGAAGTGTACGGTCTATCACTGTTGGTATGCCAAGCTTTCGCACACCACCATCTGGTTTGGGAATCTCAACTCGTCTTACTGGAGACGGAGTATACTTTCCACGATAAATGCGGTCGGTTATCTCTTGTTGATGTTCCTTTAGATATGGAAGAGCCTCCTCAATGGTCATGCCATCAATTCCTGGCGCTCCCTTGTTTGCCTTAACTCTCTTATACGCTCTGTTAAAGTTATCTTTATACAGTATCGCTTCCAAAAGTCTCGGCTGTGCACTGTCTCTTTCTTTCCATATCCGATTGAATGACCTAGACGCTTTCACATACCCTTCATGTTCCGCATTATCTCTTTGCGAACAGCCATTGTTTTCAATGTTTTCTGCCATAGACGGTCATTCCTCCTTTCTCGGTCATACTCAAGACTCCTACTGATTCGGTCCTTCACCTCTCGGCTACTATGACCTCTGCTGACTTCTGTGCGTTCAGCATTGCTTTATGCAATGGT
>OGIL01001721.1_pt1 | contig 11336 bp, 10 predicted proteins | sample 1571751 | NCBI WGS metagenome assembly OGIL01 (sample SAMEA2581964, study PRJEB24529) | metagenome | biome: Human gut stool | place: China | collected 2011 | reverse complement strand
TCGCAGTGCTTTCCTATCTCACCGCAGGAATGTACTTCAGCGCTCCCCGCCTTGCCGATGGTACGTACGAGGCGCTGATGCCCTATAACTTCAAATGGCTGCCTTTCACAGAAAGCCTCAGTATCGACATGGGTATCCTACTCGACCCGATTTCGGTTATGATGCTCGTGGTCATCAGTACCGTTTCGCTGCTGGTACACATATACTCTTTCGGCTACATGAAGGGCGAACGCGGTTTCCAGCGTTACTACGCCTTCCTGTCGCTCTTCACCATGTCCATGCTCGGACTGGTAGTAGCAACGAATATCTTCCAGATGTATCTGTTCTGGGAGTTGGTGGGCGTGTCCTCCTATCTGCTGATTGGTTTCTATTATACGAAGCCGGCGGCTATTGCCGCTTCGAAGAAGGCTTTTATCGTGACCCGTTTTGCTGACCTGGGATTCCTTATAGGTATCCTCGTCTATGGGTATTATGCCGGTACATACACCTTCAGCCCTAATGAGATGGCGCTGGCAAAGGGCGGTGCGGCAATGATTCCGCTTGCCTTGGGACTGATGTTCATCGGTGGTGCCGGAAAGAGTGCCATGTTCCCGTTGCACATCTGGCTGCCCGATGCCATGGAAGGTCCTACGCCGGTCAGTGCACTGATTCATGCCGCCACAATGGTGGTTGCAGGTGTCTATCTGGTGGCACGCATGTTCCCGTTGTTCATAGAATATGCTCCCAGCGTGCTGCACATCGTAGCATACGTAGGAGCCTTCACGGCATTCTATGCCGCCAGTGTGGCATGTGTGCAGAGCGACATCAAGCGTGTACTGGCATTCTCCACTATCTCCCAAATCGGTTTCATGATGGTGGCGCTGGGTGTATGTACATCAGCCGACCCACACGAAGGGGGACTGGGCTACATGGCAGGCATGTTCCACTTGTTCACACACGCCATGTTCAAGGCATTGCTGTTCCTCGGAGCGGGTAGCATCATCCATGCCGTACACAGCAACGAGATGTCTGCCATGGGTGGACTGCGGAAGTATATGCCCATTACGCATATCACGTTCCTCATCGCTTGCCTTGCCATTGCAGGTATTCCTCCGTTCTCCGGATTCTTCTCCAAAGATGAAATCCTGACGGCATGCTTCCAGTTCAGCCCCATCATGGGATGGATTATGACAGTGATTGCAGGTATGACAGCATTCTATATGTTCCGTCTTTATTATGGTATCTTTTGGGCCGGCTCAGAGCCGGGGCAAAAGTCGGCAAGCGATGGGGGCGACAGCCACATGCCTCACCCCCACGAGAGTCCTCTGGCGATGACCCTGCCCCTGATGCTCCTTGCTGTGGTTACGATAGTTGCCGGTTTCATTCCTTTCGGACACTTCATCAGTTCCAACGGTGAAGCATATAACATCCATCTGGACTGGAGTGTGGCAGGTACAAGTATCGCCGTAGCGGTGGTTTCCATAGCCATTGCCACCTACATCTATGCAGGTAGCCGACAGCCCGTTGCCGATACATTGGCACACCGTTTCAAAGGCTTGTGGACAGCAGCTTACCACCGCTTCTATCTGGACGAGGTCTACCAGTTCATCACCCACCGCATCATCTTCGGCTGCATCTGCCGCCCCATCGCCTGGTGGGACCGCCATGTAGTGGACGGCTTCTTCGACTTCCTTGCTTGGGGCGCCGATGCCACCAGTGACGAGATACGCGGTCTGCAGAGCGGACGCATCCAGCAATATACATTTGTATTCCTGCTGGGCACGCTGGCACTGATACTGCTACTATTGCTATAACCCGAGATTTTTCAATCGTAAATCGTAAATCGTTAAATCGTAAATATAAAGATGAACTTTTTATCATTATTCGTACTCATCCCCTTGCTGATGTTGCTGGGTCTTTGGCTCAGCCGCAACATCGCACAAATACGCGCGGTGATGGTGACCGGTGCATCGGCTCTGCTGGTTCTTTCTGCAGCATTGACCGTGATGTACCTCAATGCACGCCACGCTGGTGCCACGGATGAAATGCTGTTCCGTGCTGACATGGTCTGGTATCCTGCACTCAACATCCACTATTCGGTAGGAGTAGACGGTATTTCGGTAGCCATGCTGCTGCTTTCGGCCATCATTGTCTTTACCGGAACATTCGCCTCCTGGAGGCTGCAACCGCTGACTAAAGAATATTTCCTTTGGTTCACCTTCCTCTCCATCGGTGTGTTCGGGTTCTTCATCTCGATAGACCTGTTCACCATGTTCATGTTCTACGAAGTTGCCCTCATTCCCATGTACCTGCTTATCGGTGTATGGGGGTCGGGACGCAAGGAGTACTCTGCCATGAAGCTGACACTGATGCTGATGGGCGGCTCCGCCTTCCTGCTTATCGGTATCCTGGGTATCTACTACGGTGCCGGAGCCACCTCTATGAACCTATTGGAAATAGCACAGATGCACAATATTCCCATCGAACAGCAACGTATCTGGTTCCCGCTCACCTTCCTCGGTTTCGGTGTGCTGGGCGCTCTGTTCCCGTTCCACACATGGAGCCCCGACGGTCACGCCTCCGCACCGACTGCCGTATCCATGCTCCATGCCGGTGTATTGATGAAACTGGGAGGTTACGGATGTTTCCGCATAGCCATGTACCTGATGCCCGAAGCTGCACAAGAACTGGGATGGATATTCCTGATTCTTACCGGAATCTCCGTGGTATACGGCGCATTCTCCGCTTGTGTACAAACCGACTTGAAGTATATCAACGCCTACTCTTCCGTCAGCCATTGCGGTCTGGTGTTGTTCGCCATTCTGATGATGAACCAGACAGCTTGCACGGGTGCTGTTCTGCAGATGCTCTCTCACGGACTGATGACAGCCTTGTTCTTCGCCCTTATCGGTATGATATACGGACGTACCCATACGCGTGACGTCCGCGAACTCTCCGGTCTGATGAAGATTATGCCTTTTCTGGCTGTCTGCTATGTAATCGCCGGTCTTGCCAATCTGGGACTGCCCGGACTCAGCGGTTTCATTGCCGAAATGACCATCTTCACCGGTTCGTTCCAGCATCCCGATACGTTCCACCGCGTGTGGACGGTCATTGCATGCAGCTCCATCGTGATTACGGCAGTCTATATCCTGCGACTGGTAGGAAAGATTCTCTATGGCACCTGCACTAACAAGCATCACCTCACCTTGAGCGATGCAACCTGGGACGAACGTACAGCGGTCATTATCCTCATCGCATGCGTTGCCGCCCTCGGTATGGCACCATGGTGGATTAGCGGCATGATTGGAGACAGCGTGCTGCCAATAACTGATTTATTTACGATTTGACGATTTACGATTGATAAATGACTTGTAAATCCCAAGAGTAACCTCAATCGTAAATCGTAAAATCGTAAATCCCAAGAGTAATTTCAATCGTAAATCGTAAATCGTAAAATCGTAAATAGATATGGATTATTCCCAATTCCTCCTGCTCAAAGAAGAGCTTTCGCTGATATTGGTCATCGTCATCCTTTTTGTCGCCGACCTCTTCATGAGTCCGGATGCACACAAGAATGACGGCAAACCGGTGCTGAACACAATGCTGCCCGTTGCTCTGCTGACCATACACACACTTATCACCATCGTTCCCGGTCCTGTGGCAGATGCCTTTGGCGGCATGTATCACAACCAGCCGATACAGAGCATCGTGAAATCCATCCTCAGTATAGGTACACTGATTGTATTCCTGATGGCGCACGAATGGATGCGCCGTCCGGACACTGCCATCAAACAAGGTGAGTTCTACATTCTGACACTTTCCACCCTGCTGGGTATGTACTTCATGATTTCCGCCGGCCACTTCCTAATGTTCTTTATCGGCCTGGAAACGGCAAGTATCCCGATGGCAGCCCTGGTTGCCTTCGACAAATACCGCCACCATTCTGCCGAGGCAGGTGCCAAATATATTCTCACGGCACTGTTCTCCAGCGGATTGCTGCTATACGGATTATCTTTGATTTACGGTACGGTAGGCACTCTCTACTTTGCCGACATACCGGCACGCCTCACCGGCGACCCGTTGCAGATTATGGCATTCGTATTCTTCTTCTCCGGCATGGGATTCAAAATATCACTGGTGCCTTTCCATCTTTGGACAGCAGACGTTTACGAAGGTGCTCCAAGCACGGTGACAGCCTATCTGAGTGTCATCTCTAAAGGCTCTGCCGCTTTCGTGCTGATGGCTACTCTCATCAAGGTATTCGCTCCGATGGTGGAACAATGGCAGGAAGTGCTGTACTGGGTTATCATCGCCTCCATCACAATTGCCAACCTCTTCGCCCTACGCCAGCAGAACCTGAAGCGGTTGATGGCTTTCTCCAGTATCTCGCAAGCAGGTTACATCATGCTGGGTGTCATCAGCGGAAGCGCACAAGGTATGACGTCGCTGGTATACTACGTGCTGATATATATGTTTGCCAATCTTGCCGTATTTACCGTTATCACGATTGTGGCACTGCGGGCAGGCAAGTTCACACTTGAAGACTATAACGGGCTGTATACCACTAATCCGAAGTTGGCGTTCCTGATGACACTGGCACTGTTCTCTCTGGCAGGCATCCCGCCGTTTGCGGGCTTCTTCTCGAAGTTCTTCATCTTCGCGGCAGCTTTCGAAGGCGGCTTCCATCTGCTGGTATTCATTGCCCTTATCAATACAATCATCTCGCTTTATTACTATCTGAAGATTGTAAAGGCAATGTACATCAACAAGAGCGACGAGCCGATTGCAGCATTCCGCAGTGACAACTATACACGTGCCAGCCTGGCCATTTGCACGCTGGGTATTGTGGTACTGAGTATTGCAAGTGTGGTATATCAATCCATCGATAAGTTCTCATTCGGATTATAACCGGAGGGTATCATCACTTACCACAAATTACACAGATTGGCACAAATTATCTTTAGAAGTTCTGATAATCAAGAGCTTTGACTTGTGTTAATCTGCATAATTTGTGGTGAGTGTGTATTTTAGCACATTTCCATACTATACAATCGGCAGCACAAACCAAAAGCATGAGCCTTTCCCCGGTTCACTGTCCACACCGATTGTGCCACCCAACTGCTCTATAATGCTCTTGCTGATAGAAAGCCCCAGGCCGGTGCCATGCACAAACGTATTCAGCTTTATAAAACGGTCGAATATCTGAGCCTGCATTTCCGGCTCAATGCCAAGGCCCGTATCGGCCACATAAAAACGCAAATGAGTTTCATCCACCTTATTATATCCTACACGTATACTTCCCGCAGTGGTGAACTTGATGGCATTGTTGACAAAGTTGGCTATGACCTGATTCAAACGGTTACGGTCACTGACAATCCGGCATTCCGGCAGATGACGGTCGAAGAGAACTTCCACACCCGGTTTGGCCTTCATCTTCATGAAGCGCACGATGTCCTCACACAGCATGTTCACGTCCAGCTCTTTTTCCACAAAGTCAAATGTCCCGGCCTCTATCTTGGACAAATCCAGTATGTCGGAAATCAGCTGCAACAGCAGGTCATTGTTTTCTTCGATAATCGCCATATACTGCCTTTTTTCCTCCATGTCCCCGGTCTCTCCCATCAGACTGGAGAAACCGACAATCGCATTCAGGGGCGTACGTATCTCATGGCTCATATTGGCAAGGAAGGCACTCTTCAGACGGTCGGCGGTTTCTGCCTTCTCCTTGGCTTCAATCAGCATAGCCTCCGTCTCCTTCAATTCCGTAATGTCATAGTTGACGCCTATCAGCTCTATTTGTCCGTTCTCCGGTTCAAACAGATTGACAACCACATTGGTACGTACCCAGTTCCATTTTCCCTTTTCGCCCGGACGCTCAATGCGCATCTCTCCCTGGAAATGTTTGGCTTCGCCCACACGGGCCTTACTGAAGAAATCAAGCATCCTCCTGCGGTCACTGGGGTACATCTTGCTGTATATTCCCACGACATCCGCCAATTGGGTATTCTCGTCCTCTCCCATATTCTTATACCATTGCTTGATGGCATAGCCTTTCCGGTCGAGCAGGTTCAGCTTGGCATAACCTACCTTCGCATAATCCGATATAAGCAGGAAGAAATTCTCGAAATCACAGATACGGCTCATGGCATCAATCCGTTCCGTATTGTCGATGTTAATCATGGCATAGCCGGTAAAGTTACCTTTACTGTCATACACCTTGCTCACTTTCGTATAAAGATGTATCACATCCTTCGGCTGTTTGGAAGTGGAGTAATACCCTTCAGTCCGGTCGAAAGCATAATTCAGGCGGAAGTCGACCATATCCTCGGTCTGTATACGTTCTGCCAATTGGGCGGACACATTCGGGTTCTCGAATAAGTTCACTCCAATGACATCCTGTTTGTCACGGACCCCGAATATCTCCATATCCTTATTGTTGATGTCTACCAGGAATCCGTCTTTGTCATAGATTTCCACCCCGGCCGGTATATTGGCAAAGATATTCTTGAACAGTTTTTCGCTATGGTCCAAAGCCAGATGAGTCTGTACCGAGTCTGTCGTATCGAGGAATAACGCCACCACTTCATTCTTTTCCGGAGAGTATATCACCACGTGGCAGTGCTTGTTGGTGAGCTCAAAACACATGTCCATTTCCTTATGTGTCCCGGTGTTCACTATCTCAAGCAGATATTCCAGTCTGGGGGCCGCCTCCCTTGAAAAAGACGAGGCAGTCTTGCCGATAAACGTCGACGCGGGTTTTCCCAGAAAATCGGCAAAGATAGAATTCGCATCTGTCACATAATACCCGTAGGGGTTGTCCTTTTCATCACAGACAATGGACATCCGCACATACCCCAAAGGCATATAGCGGAACAAGTTGCTGAGGAAAGTACGTTCGCGCACAGCCTCATCCTTCGTTTTGCGCAACTCTATGCAAATGCTGATGACATTTGCCAACGAACTAAACCATTGGTAATCCTCGTTAGTCCACATTCGGGTACGGTCCACCAAATCAATGCCCATATATCCCCACACCTGGTCATTGGCAACCAGCGGAGTTACCATCAAGGACTTTATATTCTGTCTCGCCAGAATTTCATATTCGGCGTAAGCGTGCTCCGGCAGTTGCCCCAGCGTTTCCAGCAGAACGGGCTTTTGTGCCATAATCTGTGACGTCCACCACGGCAGGCTGTCAGCCTGAACTCCTTGAAGCATTTCTTTCTCAGGAGCCACTCCCGGAGCCACCACCTCGTATGTGCAGCTCTGGTACCGGCACTTCTCATCATATTGGAATATATAGACACGTCCGCCGCGAAAGAAATCAAGAATATCTTTCAGTATGTCGTAAATGCCCGCACTTATATCCTCGTCTTTCAGGAAGCGGAATAGGGAATGGGATATTGAGGTCTGCCGATAAAGTAAATCGTTCACTCTTTGCAAAGCCTGCTTCGCAGCCTCCTCCTTCGGCATCTCTACGCGCTGCAACACTCCGAAAGCCTTCAATGTACCATCCGGCAAATGCTCCTTATACCCCACGCGCGAGTAGACCCAGACCACTCCTTCAGTAGAATAGATAGGAAACGTCTGTTCATAGACCTCCATATTCTGAATGGCAAGGAACTCCCGGCTGATACGCGCCCGATAGTCTTCGCGTATCATTTTACCGAAATCCTCAAAGCTCAGGTATTCCCCTTCCAAGCCTAACAACTTACAGACATATTCGGAGCAGAGATACTGCCTTGAAGAAAAATCAGCCTCCCACCAACCTATCCGGCCAAGAATGGAAAGGCGCCGGAAACGTTCACTATCGTCACGATGAACAGCCATATATTTATCAGGTAACTATATACCATTTTGCACTAAAATGCTTAGGCATATAGTTACCATTTTATTATTTATTGTTTAATCCATTTTTTATAATCAGTTCCTTTTATAAATGATATTTCCAAAGTAGGACATCCATACCTTCGAGACATTGAACATGTAGTGAGAACAACAGTAATTCCCAATTTTTCTGAAACAAAAAACATGTTGTTTTCACTACTCATTTGGAAATAAGCTTCTTCTTTAAATTTCAATCCTAAATATTTAGAATTTTCTAAAAGTGTAGTCATTACCATAATATCAGCTTTCATTCCGGAATCCGTTGAATCATATAAAGTTGTCATACTTATCCACTCTATTTCATCTTGTGAATCAACGTTACATCTAATTCTAAAAATATTATTCTCATCTATTTTTATAATCATTCGTTTTCCAGAAGAATCAATATTGTATTTTTTTAGAATTGGTTCTATCTCACTAATTTTTGCATGTCTTGCAGTCCATCCCGCAAGAGAATCCCTAAATTGTAATCCGTTATCGAATTGTGCATAAGATGATAACGTACAAGAAAAAACAAACAAAATCAATAATACAAACTTTTTCATAACTATTCGTATTTATGCCTTCACGTGACCTATAAAGGCTGTACCTAAAAGGAAGTGGGTCACAGTCCACAACTTCGTAAGGTATCGCCAGAAACCTATGCACACGCAGACAAGCAACCCACTTGGTACAGTGAGGGCTTGTGCCTTGTGTGCGTGTTAAAACTGGCGATTTTAACGAAGTAAGGCACTCCCGAATATTTTCTCTAAAACATTTGTTCTATAGAACATTTGCAAATATAGTGATATTTGCTACATTTGCAATGTCAAACAAATAAGAAAATATTATGGAAATTTCAGAAAACACTAAAAATCCTTATTCAGGTGGAGAATGGGTGTACTTGGAATCTGACAAATCTGTTATGGTAAAAATCTCAATCTCAAATCCTAATGGCATGTTAGAATATTACCTTAAAGACAATCCCCATAGACAATTTATACATTACTCAAAAGTTAAACCTATTACAGACTATAATCTAATCAGTGAATTAGAAAAGAATTATAGTGGAGAAAATGGGTTGTTAGGATAAATTATAAGTTCGTTCTTATCATAAGAACAGTCCTCCGGTGGGAAATAAATTGGATGAATCACATAAATTGATAATTCTTCATTCACTCCGTTATTCTGCTCGCTATATGCAAGTAAGACTTCGGGTGCGTCAAAAGGTTTGTCAAGTTCCTTTGAAATTTTATGAAGGTTTGCAAGCAATTTACCGACCTCATAACCGTTTATCATTTTCTTTTTTAAATCCACTCTCATAAATAATTGATTTTAAATAGTTTATGAAAAACAAATGCAAACATGAATGGGTAAAAACATCCTCCGGCTATACATGCCAAAAATGTTCAGCCATTATCTTAACTAAAGATGTTATACCCGTATTAGGAGTAATATTAGATAGTTCAGAAGAACTTCAAGAAGAAACAGACAAAGAAGAGAATCAATCCAAATAAAGGTCTTTTTCCTTAACAGACTGCTCTAATTCCAAGTCTTTTTCTGTAGGGTGAAGAATCCTTTGTACTAATATTTGTGCATTGTCTGGGGTTTCTCCAATTCCTACAAGTCTTTTATAAAGCATTTCATCAGACCAAGAATTTTGCCTAAAAATATCTCTTACCTCAGAAGGTGTAAGTAAATTCTTTTCTTTCTTCTTTTTTCTTATATCCTTCTTCTTGTAATTATATCGCATTGCAAAACTCATAAAGTTTTCAAATTCTTCTCCTATCGTCATTTCCTTTTTACTCATGCTATCAATTTCTTATATGTAATACGGTAATTCGTATTACAAAGTAACAAATTAAATCTTGAATTCTCGCTAATTTTTCGTGTATTATAGCGGAACACAAATTCATTAACATAACTTTGAAGGTGTTTAGGACTCATATAGTGGTATATTCCTACATATCCTCTTTTTAATAAAGTCCAAAAGCCCTCAATGGTATTAGTGTTGATTCTTCCGTACCTATATTGTTTCTTGCTGTGGTCTATGGAATAGTGATAATACATACAGTTTATATCATTATATCCGTACCATTCGTCAGTATACAATATAGCGTTTCTATCAACAAACTCCAATATTTTAGGAGTAAGCTCCTCTTTAGACGTATTCTTGATAACTCTCCCAATAACCTTTCCTTTTCTTTCAACCATTCCCAAAACTGGGGTCTTATCCTTGAATGAACGTCCCTGGCAAGCCTTAACCTTCTTGTCGTTGTGTCTATTCTTATTCTTTCCTCCGACAAAGGTTTCATCGGCTTCTACTTCATTATGCAATTTTCCTTGATTTTCACATACCAAACATATTCTTATCCGTTGTAACACATACCAGGCTGTTTTCTGAGTAACTTTAATGTCTCTCGCCAACTGTAAAGATGATATTCCTTTCTTATTTGAAAGGACCATCCATACAGCCATAAACCATTTTCGCAATGACATTTTCGTATTCTCAAAAATGGTTCCCGTTTTTACATTAAACCTTCTCCCGGTGTCCTTACATAAATATGTATTATTTCCACATACATACACTTTAGAGCCAGGGCTAAAAGGAGATTCCACCTTTTCACCCCATCGTACTTTCTTTAAATATTCGATACAAGACTGTTCAGTAGGAAATGCTTCTAACAGTTCAAACAATGAATTAAACGAATTGAGTCCTATCATGATATATTCCTCCTTTTATATCTAAATATACGAATATTTTTTCATAAATCCAACTAAAACAGTATATTTTTCTTATAAATATTCTGTTTTACCAGATTTAATCAACCAAAAATAATCATCGCCGCCAAATTTGAAATTCTTTACAGAACGTCCTTGTAGCTTTTCTTCAAAAGATTGAGGGTTTAATTCCGACGGTAAAATAGGCAAGTTAACCGATATATCTGTAATATCAATCGCATTGTGAGCTTCATTATAAGGGTTGTCCCTTGTCTTCGTTGAAAACCCGCTTACTACATAAGCTTTAAATTCGCCTAAAAACTTCATCGCTAAAACTTGCTTATGGGTCTTTTCTACTATTACCCATAAATTTTTGATACTTTCTTCGTTCATTTCCATAACTTTCTATTCTTTATTGAATTTAATATTTAGTGCAAAGTGGTATATAGTTACCATTTATCAATATTGGTTTGAGATACAAAAATAGCCATAAAACTCTAATAAGCAACCATTAGAAACCTTTTTCGTCCCAAGCAGCCTATATATAAGGATAACAAACAATCCGGAAGAATGTGCGGTAACCAAATCGTAATAGATTTGAAAATGAAACGTATGTTCCATGTATCACCGGTGTAATGTCATTGCCTCATCTTTGCAGCGGATTAAAAAACGTACAAAGAAAAGAGATGAGCATGAAATTAGACTTGGGAAAGATTTTCTTCCTTATTTTATTCCTCACACTTTCCGTCATGGCTGCCACGGCGGGAACC
>OGIL01001720.1_pt1 | contig 11338 bp, 16 predicted proteins | sample 1571751 | NCBI WGS metagenome assembly OGIL01 (sample SAMEA2581964, study PRJEB24529) | metagenome | biome: Human gut stool | place: China | collected 2011 | reverse complement strand
CCTTAATATGCCCCTTCCGGAGCCCAAAGAGGACAACCTGGTCCGCTGGAAACCCGAGGTCAAGCCGCCTAAGGGGTATTACATAGCCAGGATCCATGAGGGCATCAATCCGGTTACCGGGTTTTTATATCGGAGTTACACATTGATCAGACTGAAGTGCACCGAGCGGAAGAGACCGCCGAGGAGAAGGAGGTGTTGATTTTTGGAAAATTTAAAGGTTGTTGATATTTTTATCGGTACCACGCTGCGGGGATCTGCCAAGGGAGCAGGCCGGGCAATGTACATCATGCGCACCAAGCTCAAGAACGGCAGTGACTATGAAGCTGCTCCGCAGATTGCTGAGTATGACGAAACCACGGAGAGCGCATCCGTCCTCTATTGCATCCGGGATGCACTGCAGCGTCTCAACTATGCCTGCACAGTGGTGATCCACACCGAGTGCAGCAATGTGGCATCGGGCATACAGCAGCACTGGCCGGAGAAGTGGAGACGGGACGGCTGGAAGAGCGCTAAAGGAAATCCCGTAAAGAATGCCATCCTGTGGGAAATGCTCCTGCAGGAGGTTGAGGATGGTGGTCACATTCTGCTGGCGGAGAGCGAAAAGCACGAATATGCGGAGTGGATGCGCTTTAATCTGCCACTGAAACGGGCATTAAAAGACATTTTCACAGAAGTGCCAAAAAACTGACAGCACGGGTAGAGTACCCATGTTAGAGACCATTCCGGTGAATCCACCGAGATGATGAGAATATAACAAATTGGCAGAACCGTGACAAAATGTCACGGTTTGAGACGAAACATACGGAAAAATCGTACAGTTGCACCGGTGCAACCGGGAAAGGAGACAGATATGGAAAAGAAATTTGGAATATTTAATACCGTAGAGGAGTTGAACAGGGCAGCAGCCGCCCAGAAGGCAGAGGGAGACCTGGAAGCGCTGATCGGACTGGCCACCGAGAACGGAATGGAGAAAGAGGATGCCGAGGAGTACATGGAGAGCACCGATCCGGAGGACTTTTTCTGCAATGCAACGATGGCTGCCATCGGCAAACTGAACATGGAAGCGCAGGATCTGAACCTGAAAAGTCAGATGCTGGACTGGAAGGACTTTATCGTGCAGATGCTGACAGAGTATCCGGTGGATCACGCTGACGAGGACAGAAATGCGATGGGCAACGCTGTATTTAATCCGGATAAGCATCTGTTGGATGTACTGGCAGCAGGTTTAAAACTCTCATCGGAAAATCGTGTAACCTTAGACCGGAGAATCACGAAGGCAGCAGGATTGCCGGAGAGTGCTGGGCAGATAGGAATGTGTGGTAGGGATGAACTGAAAAAGATCGTGCTGGATTATTACATGGGAGAAAAGAAATGATCGTATACAAGGCGACGAACAATGACATGGCCTGCACAATGGGACAGGGATCATTCCAGTATCAGTTGGGCGTACCGGCTACGGCAGAAAGATCTAAGTGTGCCGACTCCGGATTACATGCCTGCGAGTATGTACTTGACTGTACCGGCTATTACTCTCTGGGACGTGGAAACAGGTTTTTCAAAGCTAAGGCAGAGGGAGATATTGCAGAGGACGGAACGAATACACGTATCGCATGCACCAGACTGACACTGAAGAAAGAACTGGATAACCGTGACATAGCTAGGGAAGCCATGCTGTACATGGTGCATCATCCAAGACGGGACGGATGGCAGAAAACAGGCAGCATGTTGCAGGTAAAAGAGCAGACGGCAAGTATCGATGCTCCGGACGGGATTGCCATAGCACGGGGAAATGTGCCGAAAGTAAGCGGATGCATCGGATCCCACCTGGGACTGATCAAGGAACAGAACGGAAAGATCATCGCGGCAAAACTGTTTGATGTGGACGGAAAGAACATCCGGCCGGGCACATGGTACACACTGGATACCCTGGCGGAAGCAGAGAGGAGGCAGCAGGCATGAAGTGGAGAGAAATACTGAAAGCACCGTTGATACCACGGACAAAAAGAAGGAAGAAAGAAAACCAGATCACTTTCCAGGTGACGGATCAGTACCTGATCATGGACATCTGGAAAAATAAAGTAAATATCTGCCGGCACGCCGTAGACCGGAAAACATGGGAATATGGCACCTATTACGCCGGAACAGGCAAAAAAGAGCAGACCAATCTGACAAATTGCACGGAAGGATTTGGAGGATGTTACTGGGGATCGGAACCGTGTGAGGGAGATTGGCTGGAAAAAGAACAGGCAAAAGAACTGGAGAAGTTTGTTCCGATGCATGATTACAATTGGATCAGCGATCCCTTGCGGAGGATATGCCGGATGGAAAAAGACTACAGTGCGGACAAGAGGGAACGTGCCAGAGATCGGAAAGAACAGAGAATCAGAGATCTCATGAATAAGTGTCCGAAGCCGGGACTCAGGGTATATGACTGGATCACCGAGAGACTGGTAGGAGATCTCCAGTATGCCTTTTATAACAAGCAGGACAAGACCTGCCATTGTACGGCATGCAATGGAGATTTCCGGGAAGAGGCAGCAGGTGTCCCGGTAAAACATCGAAAACAGATCAAATGTCCACTTTGCGGCCATGATCTGACAGTAGAAAAAACGAGGGCGAACGTCCAGGCAATCGGATGGCTGACGATGATCCACGACGTGGATGAAAAACAGGGAGTGGAGAGACATTTTAAGGTAACAGTGGAATGGTCCGGAAAAGGAAAGAGATATACAGAACTGGATGAACAGATCCGTTTGATGATGCTCCGGGGAGCAAAGAATTTTATGAAGATCTATTACTACTGTGATGTGTACTGGTGCGGATGGCACGACCACAATCCGCAGAGCAGACGGTGGCACAGTTCCTATCTGTACCCAGACACAGAAGGAATCAAAGCCGGATTAAAAGATACGGCATACGAAGCCTGGTCAGACGTATTGCCGATGCTGGCACAGATGGGAATCAAGGCACATTATAACGGTCTGTTGGTAGAGAGCAACAGTCAATTTGCCGGAATTGCAGAGTACATGGCGAAAGGCAGATTCTACCGCCTGCTGGATGAATTATCACAATGCATTACATACTGGGGCGGATATTCGGGGAGAACGATCGAAGTAAACGGTGAATGCATAGAAGATATCTTACTGATAGATGACAAGCAGCTGATCAACCGCCTGCGGCAGGAAAACGGTGGAATGCAGATGCTCCGGTGGATGCAGTGGTCGGAACTGGAAGAAAAAAAGCTGTCTGCAGATTTTATTGCATGGACAGAGAAAAACAAGATCGACCCTGAAAATTACGAGAGATCTATTGCCGGCGAATACATGTCACCTGAACAGTTGATGAATTACCTGAATCGACAGAAAAAAGAATCCTATCCGGAAAAGACAATCAGTGCAGTATGGGATCAGTATGAGGATTATATGTCCATGTCTAAGCTGCTGGGAAAACACATGGATGATGCTTTGGCATACCGCCCTCGGGACCTGAAACGCAGGCACAATGAAGTAAATGCGGAAGCGGAACTGCATAAAAAAGAAATACAGAGAAAGCAGAATGAGGAACAGGCCAAAAGACAGGCAGAGGAAATGCGGAAAAAATATCCGGGATATGAAGATATCCTGTCTGAGATCCGCGAGAAGTTTGAGTATGGAAACAGTACCTACTGCATCGTGGTACCGAAGAACTTTATGGAGATCACGGCTGAGGGAATGGCACTGCATCACTGCGTAGGAAATACGGAGAGATATTTTGACCGGATCGTCAGCAGAGAGACCTATATCTGTTTTCTGCGGCAGCAGTCATCTCCGGAAGAGCCCTTTTATACAATAGAGGTAGAGCCGGGAGGAACGATCCGCCAGCACCGCGGAGAGTATGACGAGGAGCCGGGCATCGAAGAGGTCAAGCCGTTCCTGCGTGAGTGGCAGAAAGTGATCCGCAAGCGCATGAGTAAAAAAGACCATGAGTATGCAGCACAGAGTGAGATCCTGCGACAGAAGAACATCGAAGAGCTGAAGGCAAAGAATAATACTGTAGTCCTGAAGGGACTGGCGGAAGACCTGATGGAGGTAAATCAAATGTATTTTGAAGAAAAAGAAGAAAAACAGTGTGAAATTAATGAACTGACATTGACAGAAGGAAAGGTGTATATACTTCGTTTCCGAAACAATGAAACCATAAAATGGGCACATGTAAAGGTTGATGAGATCGGAGAAGGGACGTTAACGTTTCGGACAGGAGCCAATTATGCACCAATTACAGCATGCCAAGGCGATGTATTGGAGGTATATGCCGGAGGAGAGATCCCGAAGGTATTTGACGGCGATCCCGATGCAATAGAAAGATTGTATAGAGGAGAGATGTATTTGGAGACTGAAAAAAGATTTGCAGAAGGAGACAGATGATGGATCAGATAAGATATCAGAAATCATACCAGGAGTATAAACAGGAACTGGATGCGGTACTCACCAGAACAGCAGAGGACTTTGTACAGATCGGGTATCTGCTTAAGGTGGCAAGGGATACCAATGTACTGGCAGAGAGCGGATATGCCAATGTGACAGACTTTGCAAAAGCGGAATATGGCATAGATAAGACTCAGGTGAGCCGATTTATCAACATCAATGACCGATTTTCAGAAAACGGATACTCGGATCACCTCATACCGAATTACCAAGGATTTGGATATGCAAAGCTGACACTGATGCTGCAGATTCCGGATGAGATCAACGAAGCATTACCGCCTACATTGTCCAAAACAGAGATCCAGGCCGTCAAAGATGAGGTGGATGCGGAAAACAAGATATCCGACATCGAGGTCGAGATCGAGAAGGCAGAGGCAGCAGCCGTCACGGACAAGCCGATGATTCCGCCGGAGGGATCACCGCTGTACAGAAACTTTTGGCAGCTGGGGAAAGAGCAGGAAGAACTCTTCCGGAAGCTGTGGATGGTATGCTTTATGGAAACAGCAAGTGGAAACAGAAATAATGCAGAGATCATGGATGTACTGATTCCACAGGGAGACGCAGTGTATACCGTCCGGATTCCTGGAGAGCGCAGGACACAGATCATTGTAAATTCCGAAGGTGCCACGGTAGTCAACATAAAGACGCTGGAGCGGAGTAAATACACGGAAGATCAGATCTGCCTTGTAGTACGGTCACTCATAGATGGAGGCAGCAGTCCTGAGGAGCAGTACAAGATGCTATATTGCGAGAACATGACTCCGGAAGAACCGGAAGTTGCACCGGTGCAACCGGATGAAACTCCGAAGGAAAAGAAACCGGAAAAGCGTAAGGAATCCCGTGTGACCAAAGCAAACACAGAACCGAAGAAAAAGCTGAAGGAGTCGGAAAAGAAGCCGGAGCAGATGACCATCCCGGGAGCCGCACCGGATCCGGCACAGAATGAACTGGAAACACAGGTAAATGACACAGATTGCGGGGATCCCGACACGGCTAATAAGGATTTTGCTACAGATCATCAGAATACTGAAGCCATGGTCACGGAAGAACAGGTACCGGGGCAGACCGACATTGAAAAGGACTTTCCGCAATACTGTCCGGACACCGCTGACCAAAGGACAGCTTATCGTCAGTCCATCCGTGGCAGCGTGGAGAACCTGGTACGATATGTCGAGATGGATCTGATCAGCGCCGCCAGACAGCAGCTGTCCGATATAGCTGGTTATCTGGACCGTCTGGAAGAACTCAGCAAAGGGGGCGGACAGGATGCCGAAGATGTCGAAACAGGCGAGAGCGAGGGAGTTTAATGCCGCCTCTCGTCAGAGCACCAAGGAGCGGGATCTGTACCAGTGCATCTTTTGCCGTATGGGATATCACATGGAGGACGTCACCTGGTACGGACAGCAGCTGCAGAGCATCATGCACTACATACCGCGCTCCCGGGGTGGTCTCGGGATCCCACAGAATGGTGCATTGGGCTGCCAGAGTCACCATGAGATGCTGGATAACGGAAACAAGGGCAGACGGGAGGAGATGCTGCAACTCTTCCGAGCGTATTTGCAGGACCATTATCCGGACTGGAGCGAGGATGCCCTGACCTATAACAAGTGGGGATGATGTATATACAAATTTGTATATACACGAAAGGAGCGCAGAGATGAAAAGCAGAACAATAAGCAAGATCATCCGGATGACGCCGGAGGAAAAGCGGCGACTGGAATACTGCGCCGAAAAAATGGCAAAGACCGAGACAGAGATCCTGATTGCAGGAGTGAATAATTACTATGCTGCCGTACAGAAAGCACTGGCAGCCCAGAAAAATCAATAAGCCTTTTGGATAAAGTGAATCACAATAGACACTGTAAACGAAGCCACGGGGCGGCCGCTGATACCAAGAGGCAGCAGTCGTCCAGGAAGGAGACTACAATGCAGGAGTATAAGGACTGGGACGGCAATCTTCTGCCGGATCCTGCGCCGCGCATCCATAATGTACATATAGGCACTATCATCAAAACAGAACACAAGATCATCGAGGAGCCGCTGGAGACCCGCGGGAGAGGGCAACACCGATTTATCAGTGAGACCAGGGAATACGAGGTAATAGCTGTTTATCCGCATATGGTCCAGACCAGAGATTGCAAGACAGGCTTTACAAGGTGTTTCTCCTACGGTGAACTCACAACAATGGGACTGCAATGGCAGGGAAAGGAGATGGCAAAATGATCAAAATGATTGAATTTGATGAAGGAGTATGGGTGCCGGAAGAATGCTGCGCCATGACGAATCCGACTACAAGCGGAGGGAAAAGCGTTCCGTATGTTGTAGAGATACCATGTGAGGGATCCGAGCACTGCACTGGGGAGTGCTCAGAGTGTGTGATTCAAAAAATTATGAATGACTATGCCAGATGCACAGGTCAGGCAGCAGGATTAGAGAACATGCATGCGGAAATCGTTGAATGTGCAAGGCAGGAGGATGCCCCGGTTTACGAAGGAGACAGGGAAGTAGATCAGTGGGTGCGCTTATCGGATGTCGAAAGGATAATCAGTAAGTATTTAACTTAGAATTTAAACGAGGTAAAAATGAGAATAGGACTGATAGATGTTGATGGTCACAACTTTCCAAGCTTACCACTCATGAAACTGTCAGCGTGGCATAAACAGCAGGGCGATACGGTAGAATGGTACGATCCGTTGACTGCGTGGTGCAATCCGCCAGATAGAGTTTACATGAGTAAAGTATTTACCTTTACACCGGACTATCAGCATCCGGTATGTGGAGGGGAAATAATAAAAGGCGGAACTGGCTATAATTATCCTTCTGGCGGAGATCCATTGCCACCAGAGATTGAGCATATTTATCCTGACTATAGCCTTTACCCGGATTTGTGCAAGAATACGGCATATGGCTTTTTAACAAGAGGATGCCCACGTGGATGCGACTTCTGCATTGTGGGAAAGAAAGAGGGCAGATGTGCAGTAAAGGTTGCGGATTTGTCGGAATTTTGGAATGGGCAGAAAAACATAGTACTGCTGGATCCAAATATGTTTGCCTGTAAGAACTGGAAAGAACTGAGCCAACAGCTCATTGACAGCGGTGCGTGGGTAGATTTTTCACAAGGATGCGATATTCGGATCATGACAGAGGAAAAAGTAGAATACATTCGGCAGATGAAAATTAAGAACATTCATTTTGCATGGGACCGGTACGAGGACAGAGATAAGATTGTTCCGCAATTTGAAATGTTTAAACAACTTACCGGGTGGGATCATCGAAAAATGACTGTATATGTCCTCTGCGGATTTAACACCACAATAGAGCAGGATTTGGAGCGAATATACACGCTTAGAGATCTCGGATACAGCCCATACGTGATGATCTACGATAAGTACAAACTTAAACCAAAAGACGATCTGAAACGTATGCAAAGGTGGGTAAATTCAAGGTTTGCTTTTGCCACTGTGAAAAAATTTGAAGATTACAAGTAAGTTAAACTGAAATATCGGAAAAATTGTGTAACAGAAAGGAGATAGGTATGGCGAGACCGAAGAAAGAAGGTAAGAAGAACATCCGGAAGGATATCAGCATGGATCCGGAGCAGTACGAGAGATTAGTGGATTACTGCCGGCAGCAGGACAGACCTATCTCCTGGGTGATCCGGCAGGCGTTGGACAATTATTTACCTGTGTAACGGTACGTATTATTACACAATAAAACTGAAATTTAGTAAAGGAGATTCGAAATGTGTGATTTTTGCGAGAAATATATAAATGTAAGTTGCAAACATGGGATTATTAGGCTAGGAGCGGAGAATTATATGCTTTTCTGCAACAGCGAAAAAGAGCCGATGGGAGCGATAAAAATAAAAAACTGCCCGCTGTGCGGTAGAGATTTGACGGACAAAAAGTAAAGGAGAAGATAATGGGAGGAATCATAGGAATACTTTTATTGACATCTGCAGCTTTCTTTGCTGGTAGGGCTTCTGAACAGGCAAAGTTATGCGGATTAATGTCAGAATTTTTCTCAGATGAAAGAGTCAAGATTGATTTAACTAAGCATTCAAAAGATTTTTACGATGGCATCATTTATCTGGGTGATTATATTTACAAGCGAGTGAAATTAAATCCTTGATAAAACAAAATGTCCTGCACCGGGACGAATCCACGAACACAGAACATTTGTTCTCTTCAAACAAATAATACCATTGCTGCAAGTATTTGTCAATGGTCTGTTACATAAAAACAGCGGTACACCCACCGACCAAAGTAAGTTGTACCGCTCTCACGTCTGGGAGTATTATACCACACCGGTGATCCCCAGGCAAGGAATTTGTGGAGGGTTACGGATATGATGGACAAAAAAGAGGAACTGAAGAACAATATCATGCTGAAAATGCGCTATCATCTGGACAGCCAGGAGCTGGATCTGCTTGGAGTGGTGCTGACGGATGAGCTGACAAAGGTAGAGGTGGATGCGCCGGAAACAGAGCTTGCTACTGTGGATAATACTAATGAGTATATTATGGATCTCTTTATGCTCAAAAAGGCACCAAAGCTGTCAGACAAGACTGTCAGGCAGTATATGGACGCGGTACGACGGCTGACGGATTACTGCCAGAAACCGCTCACCCGGATTACCAGCATGGATGTAGATGGCTGGCTTAATAGCATTAAAAGCTGTAACAGCAACACATCTCTGAATAATCAGCGGCGGCACCTCAGTGCATTTTTTACATGGATGAGAAAATCTAAGATAGTTACGGAAAACCCCGTGGAGAGTGTGGAAATTTACCCGGAGATTCAGAAACCGGTAGATCACATGGAAGCGCAGGAGTATGAGGAGCTTAAAACCGGATGTACCCGCAAGCGCGACCGCGCCATGATGGAACTGCTGCGGAGCACCGCCATCAGAGTGGGCGAGATGGAACGGCTCAACGTGAATGACATAGACTGGCGTGCCGGATCCGTATCAGTGTATGGACAAAAGACCCGTACCTATCGGACCGTATACCTTGATGACATTGCGCTTAAGTACCTCGGGGAGTATATCCAGGAGCGTGGATGTGGTATTAACAGTCGGGATCCTTTGTTTGTGTCCGATAGGTGTGCTCACGGGAAGTATAGCCGCCTGTCGGATGCCGGGATCCGTAGTGCACTCAAGAGCATCGCAAGCAGAGCGGAGGTTGAACGCCGGGTATATCCCCATCTCTTCCGGAAGACCACGGCCACCAATATCTGTAAGCGTGGCGGAACTATATGGGATGCTGGTCACTACCTGGGACACAAGGATAGGAGCACAGCGGGCCAACATTATGTAGCAGAGGATCAGGAGTGCATAAAATCTATTTTTAGGTTGAGAGTGGCTACCATGTAAAAATTGAATAATGACGGTAAAAATGATATAATTCTCTTATTATAAAGAATAGGGGGATTAAGTATGTGGACTACTCAAAATCCAACACATTGTCCAAAATGTATGAGTAAAGATATAATATTGGGAAGTAGGGTATATAAAAAGGATGTGTATGGAGATGATACAAATATTGTCATTCTGGGTACATGGTTTTGTAACGAATGCGGAAATGTTATTGGCAGGAAGATGAGCCAGTATGAGAATGATATTGATGAAGAAAGTTTATGAAAAGAAAGGCAGTTCTCAAAGCTTGACGACTGCCTTTCTTTATACAAAAATGATTATGTAAAAAGGAAAAACAGTGTAATATATGTTGGTGAAACTTGAAGGGGCATGAGATCATTGATTAACATTGAAAGCGGTGATATAATTTTTTAATATTAAGTTAGGGGGGAATAAGCACTATGACAGGTATGAAAAAACCATATAACAAAGATATGCTACGTTTTATTCAAAAATATGGACCGGTAAGTTTTGATGAGCTCTGTGCAGAATTTGGAAACGGAATTGGACGAATAGTCGAAATGGAAATAGCTAATTTATTAGACAACACATTTATAACAAAGCGCATAGATGGAAAATATGTAGCAACAAATAATATAACTGATGATTAACAAAGGGGGATTTTTGAAATGTGCAAAAAAGAGGTTTCTTGCTATATGGGAAAAGAAATGACTGAGTGTTGTGAAAACAGGGTTAAGCAAGCCCTTATGCGGAGAACGAGTATAATCATGCTTGTGGTGGCGGTAATACTCCTAATATTAGCATTAACAATAAAAACGGGTGATAACAGTATATTTGCTGATCAAGTATCATTTGCGAGTACTATAACTTCGATAATATTATCTGTAATTGCAATTTGGATGAGCATATCTGGAGAGCGGCAGACTAATGAAATAAAAGAAAAGGTAGTTATGGCATCGGATAAATTGTCAGAAACCGTGAATGAATCACAAAAGATCATGGATGAGCTAAGAAAAACTTTGAAAGACCAAAATGATTCATATACTAAAATTATCGATGGTATCAAAACGGTAAAGACATCAGTTGGACATATAGAAAATTTATTTGATAATAGTAATGGAATAAAAAGTAATGACTATTTTGAAATGGCTATGAATGGATTAAGCCAATGGCAGTATAGAGAAGCACTAGTAGAGTGCATGATTGCTGTTTTTGAGATTGATGAAGAAATAGATGGAGTAATTTATAATACTTGTAGAGAAATAGGAATAAATGAAGAAACGGAGAACGTAATTGTGGGAATAATGAGTGTTTTTTATCATAATAGATTTTTTGATAAAAAAGAGAATGTTGAAAAAGTAAGAAAATACAAGAAAAGTTGATTAAATTATAATTATCAACATACTAACAGAATGATATCTTGAGCCGATGCATAAATAAATCCATGTGTCGGCTTTTTATTATATCAGAGAGATGATGTTAATAAAAATTGCTAAACG
>OGIL01001719.1_pt1 | contig 11340 bp, 10 predicted proteins | sample 1571751 | NCBI WGS metagenome assembly OGIL01 (sample SAMEA2581964, study PRJEB24529) | metagenome | biome: Human gut stool | place: China | collected 2011 | reverse complement strand
CGTACACTCACGAACCCGCGCTACGCGCTATCTCGCCCTGCTTCGCATGGCTGTTCGTTCGTTAATGACGCAAGAAAAGTATATGTCTGGCTATCTCACACAATCCATAACTCTGTCATACACCTCATCTGCCATCTGATTACCTCTGATGATAAGTTCATCTGCCCTGGTATTCATATCATCTGCCACATCAGTGTCCTTCATAAGTTTTGTGTTTATGTATACATTAAGTGAAGCTCCGTTGAGTGCTGCCTTACACATCTGTACACCTACTCCCGCATCACTTATAGCTAACCTGCTTCCAATAACAGATATCCTGTCTATAAGTCCAATAGCTTCAACTATAACCTCCATCATGGAAAGTGGTGCTTCACTTGCTGCTATAAGCGCTCTTTCCATAACATCTTCACGATGCTTTAACTGCTCATCAGTATCTTTAGGAAGACCATACGCCTCCGATAAAGGCTTGAAAGCTTTGGCATCCTTATCCATACATTCTGCCAGTTCTTTAGTCAAGTCATTTGCACGTACTATAAGTTTTTCAATTTCATCCTGATATTCGGCATATTTTTTCTTTCCTGTTGTAAGTGCAAGAACCATGTTACCAAGTGACATGCCAACTGCTGCAACATAACCACATGCACCGCCTCCTCCTGGAACTGGTTCCTTTGATGAAAGCACATTAAGGAATTCGTTCATATTCATATCTGTCATCATATCTCTTTCTCCTTTACAGACCATTATTCTGCCAGTATCTGAAATGTATCATTTTATTTAACTACAATTCAATCTCTCCTGTAAACACGGTAGCTGCCGGACCTTCCATATATACATCCCCGCTTTCTTCATCCCATGTTATCTTAAGGTCTCCTCCTAGAAGGTGAACTGTTACATCATTACTGTCACACATACCATTAAGAACTGTAGCAACAACTGTCGCGCATGTTCCTGTTCCACATGCGAATGTCTCACCAGAACCTCTCTCCCACACTCTCATGTTAAGAGTCTTTCTGTCTAATACCTGTACGAACTCTGTATTGATTCTTTCTGGAAATGCCTTATGATTCTCAAAGTATGGCCCAACCTTTTCTATATCGAATTTTGTTATATCTATATCGTTATCAAGATATACAATATCATGTGGGTTGCCCATAGATACACCTGTTATATCATATGATTTTCCATCCACCAGTATTGCTTCATTAATAACTGCATTTTCCACATTATCAAGTGCTTTAACAGCAAGCGGACACAGTTTGGCATCATTCTTATATGTATTCCTGTAAGCTGCCTTATATTCTACTAAAGCATTAACATCTACAGGCACCTTTGAAGCCTCAAGTTCCGGTTTTCCCATATTAACTACTACAGAAGCTACCTTGCCATCATCTCCAACATTTAACTTAAGTATCTTAATACCTGCCAATGTCTCTACATTGACTGTTGTCTTATCTGTAAGGCCATTGTCATATACGTACTTTCCTACACATCTTATTCCATTTCCACACATCTGTCCCTGTGAACCATCTGCGTTATACATCTCCATAAAAAAGTCTGCATTATCAGATGGCTTTATAAGTATAAGTCCATCAGAACCTATTCCAAAATGTCTGTCACTTACCCTTACAGCCACCTCTGATGGGTTTGCCAGAGGTAACTTAGTGCAATCCACATATACATAATCATTGCCTGCACCCTGCATCTTTGTAAACTTCATATCAATCTCCATTTCTTTATGTGAAAATGATTATCCTATTGAGTATAATTCTTCTCACACCTAATATAATATTTCTATATTCTGCTGTAATGTCAACCTCAGGAGGTATTCAAAGCCTTACTGATATATACCTTAACTACTCTTCTGTCCCTACACATCTGCATATATACTTAACACCATCGTTGCTGACTCAACCATAGTATTGCCGCTATCCATACTACACTTCTGGATATACCTGAACGCATCCTGCTCTGTCATATTATTTTTTTCCATAAGCAGATGCTTTGCGTTATCAATTATTTTCTGTTCTTTGGGGCTTCTCTGCCTTGGTGTTGTACGGGCCTTTCTTCTTTTTCTTATCTGCGACTGCAGCATAATCTCTATGGTAGATAACAGATCATTTACCTTAATAGGCATAGCTACACATACAACATTGCTATCCTGACAGTCCTCCCACAGATTCTGTGATGCAACAAGCAGCAGTTCAAAGCTTTTAGGCTTATATTCGCATAATTCTGAATAAATCATATTATCTGAAAGCTTATAACCACTTATAATGATGCCATCAGACAATGCATCTGCCTGATTGATAACCTGTGCCCCACTTGTACAAGGAACTGCCACATCATATCCCTTACGAACAAGGAGACTTCTTACAGCCCTTGCCTCCTCTATCTTCGGAAATGCAACAATCAATGTAGACATATTCTAACCTCGTATATTAAAACTTATAAAGATATTCATCAAGCTCCCACTGCGTAACCTGAGTCTTGTAATCATCCCATTCCTTTAGCTTGGCTTCCGTATACTTTGTTGTAATATGCTCTCCAAGAACACCACATATAAACTTATCCTCATTAAGATACTTTATCGCATCATAAAGATTATCTGGCAGTATTTCTATTCCTGCCGCTTTTCTTTCCTCTTCTGTCATCTCAAATATATTGCAGTCAACACTGGCTGGAACCTCCAGCTTATTCTTAATACCATCAAGACCTGCCGCAAGACATGTAGCAAGTACAAGGTATGGATTAGCCGAAGGATCAGGGTTTCTAAGCTCCACCCTTGTTCCATTTCCTCTTGATGCTGGTATTCTTATAAGTGGACTTCTGTTAGTTGATGACCATGCTATATATACAGGTGCTTCATAACCTGGCACAAGTCTCTTATATGAGTTAACAAGTGGATTAGTAATAGCTGTCATACCCTTTGCGTGCTTCATGACACCCGCTATGAAATGATATGCATCCTCTGATAATCCAAGCTTGTCAATATCATCTGCAAATATATTCTTTCCATCCTCTGTAGCAAGAGACATATTAACATGCATTCCAGAGCCGTTAATACCATACTTTGGCTTAGGCATAAATGTTGCATGCAACCCATGTCTTTTAGCAATAGTCTTTACTGTAAGCTTGAATGTCATAATATTATCTGCTGTCTTTAAAGCTTCATCATATCTGAAATCTATCTCATGCTGCGCTGGTGCAACCTCATGATGGGAAGCTTCTATCTCAAAGCCCATATCTTCAAGAGTAAGCACCATATCACGTCTTACATTCTCTCCAAGGTCTGTAGGTCCTAAATCAAAATAACCTGCCTTTTCATGAGAAAGTGTTGTTGGAAGTCCATTGTCATCTGTATGGAAAAGGAAAAACTCACATTCCGGTCCAACCTCGAATATATATCCCATATCCTTAGCTTCATTAATCACTTTCTTAAGTATCCATCTTGGATCACCCTCGAATGGCTTACCATTTGGTGTATATACATCGCATATAAGTCTTGCAACCTTTCCCTGTTGTGGTCTCCATGGAAATATTTCAAATGTATCATAATCGGGATACAGATACATATCAGACTCTTCTATTCTTACGAAGCCCTCTACTGAAGAACCATCAAACATACATTTGTTATCCAGTGCTTTGCCAAGCTGGCTTGAAGTAATAGCCACATTCTTTAGCACTCCAAACATATCCGTGAACTGAAGTCTGATAAACTCAACATCTTCTTCCTCTACCATTCTAAATATATCCTGCTTAGTATATTTCATATAGTAACCATCCTTTCCTGCTGTACACACACATACTAATATAAATATACTACAGAATACATTTACTTGTATACATACTTTCTAAAAAAACTAATATTATTAAGTAATTATTATCCATTATATGTGCATATATTATACCAATTATATATGTCATTTTATATAACGGAGAAACCTTATGAATATAATCAATCGCAAAAACAGCAGCAATGCTGTCAGCAATATTAAAAATATAACACACCTTAAGCTTTCTGTACTCTTATCCTCCATACTTCTCATACTTGCCTTTGCTTTTTTTATCTACGCAAGCTTTAACCCTAAAGACACTGCTGCCAATTCTAAAAAAGCTGTTTACTCGGATTCTGGTTCGGGTTCTGATTCCAATTCTGGTTCGGATTCTGGTTCTAATTCTAGTTATAACTCTGGTTCGGATGGTATTAATGGGGGTTCTATCAAAGGAAACTGTGTCGCTGGCAAGAAAGCACTTCCTATATACTGTATACAGACTGATGAAAAAAAGATATCTATATCATTCGATGCCGCCTGGGGTGCTGATGATACGATAAAGCTGCTTGATATTCTTGATAAGCACAATGTCAAGACAACATTTTTTATGACTGGCGGCTGGGTTTCTACATATCCTGATATGGTTAAAGAAATATATAACAGAGGTCACGACCTCGGCAATCATAGCGAGAATCATAAGGAAATGAGCAAACTGAATGCCTCTGAACAGAAAGAAGAAATAACCGCAGTTGATAATAAAATCAAAGAACTTACAGGATATGACTGCTTTCTATTCAGACCACCTTATGGTGACTATAATTCACTGCTTATCAACACCGTATACGGCTGTAACCACTATCCTGTGCAGTGGGATGTAGACTCCCTTGACTGGAAAGACTACGGCGTTGACAGCATAATAAAAACCGTCACCAGACATAAAGCTCTTGGTAACGGTTCTATAATTCTTATGCATAATGGTGCGAAGTTCACTGCCGAAGCCCTTGATACAGTACTCACAAGCCTTGAAGAACAAGGATATGAGATTGTTCCAGTATCACAGCTTATCATCCGTGAAAACTTCCATATGGATGGAACCGGGCGGCAGATTGGGGATTGATTGCTTATTATAACTATTTGGCAAGCTCATGTGGGCTTAGACCTTTTGACCCTGGTATCATTAAATATACATTATAGAAACTTACATCTATATCCCCCTGTAAATGTTTCACCTCCTGCCAGCTCGTTGCCCCATTCTCTGGCATCAAGACTGCCGTCTGAATCTATGGCATCTGTTCTTCCGTACCATGGTTCTATACACACGAAAGGTACTCCTTTTCCTGCTGCTGACCATAGTCCGAAAACAGGAGCATTAAACATAACTTCTACAACTGGTTCACAATCCTTACTTAAGCTTACTTTCTTAATCCCACTGTTTTCAACAATGAGAGCATCTTTATCAAAAAACTCCTTTGTGATTGTAACATTGTTGTTTACAAGCGTGAGATAATGTTCCTCTGGCATAAGAAGTCCATCCTCTGATAACAGCTTGTAAGCCACATTATCATTATCAGTGCCAAACCTTAACTGTGCTCCTATAGCATTATCACCACATACAAATGCCGGATGTCCACCTATACTAAAATACATAACATCGTCACCAGTATTCTTTACTTCCCATATTGTGCTTATATTATTTCCACTAAGTCTATGAGTTATCATCAGTTCAAAATCAAAAGGATACTTTTGCTTTGTTGCTTCACTTGATGTAAGACTCATTATTATCACATTATCTTCCTTATGAACCAATGTGAATTCAGAATCTCTTGCAAAGCCATGCTGTGTCATATGATACTCTTTTCCTTTATATACAGAAGTATCATTCTTATATCTTCCTACAAGTGGAAAAAGAACTGGTGTATGTCTTTTCCATGCATCCGGATTGCCGTTCCATATATACTGCTTTGAATCCTGCTTTCTTACTACAGATATTATCTCACATCCTTTTGAATCAATTATTATATCAAAATCGTCATTATAAAGTTTATACTGCATACTCTTTTACCTCTCACTATATTTTAATCAAAATACTATCTTATGATACCATGGTCAAAAGGTCTAAACCCTCGTGGGGGCTGTCGCACTAAGAAATCGTTAAAGCGATAGCCCCTTATTTGCTTTATTCTACAAACACAATCATTACTTTTCATTCCTGTCAATCTTTAAATCTTTGTAATATTGCATTGGAGTAACACCATATTCTTTCTTAAATGCTCTAAAAAAATGATTATACCCTCCAAATCCACCAAGCTCATATACCTCATGAATACTTTTCCCCTGCTCTATATAATGGCGGCATAAATCAAGTTTGCTCTTTACAATGTATGAATGAGGTGTCTCACCTGTCAATTTTTTAAACTCTCTTACTATATGATAACGGCTTATATAAAATTCATTTTCCAAGCGCTCCAACGAGATATCTTCTGTCAAATGTTCTCTGATATAAATAAAAATATCATCCATTACAACGTGTTTTTTCTTATTCGTCTTAATCTGTACATCCTCCTGAACAGATGAGCGAAGTGCAAGTACAAGAATCATAGTTAATAGGCTTTTCTCGTATAATGAGCGGGCAAATTTAGGTGACTCATTATTCATCGAATAGAGCTTTTTTGATATATTCTTTATAAGCATAGCCGATTCAGTCTCAGAATGAACAATCTTAACTTGATACGGAACAAAATCAAACGCTTCATCAAGTCTTGTTTCTTCATCTGACAATTTCCTTAAAAGTTCTCCACCTATATAAAGAACATAAACTTCAAGAGGATACTTATTTTTACGATATTCAAGCTTTACTTTATTACCTGGCTTAATAAATATCAAATCCTCCATAGTACATACAATATTATCGTCCTCCTGGTGCATATACCCTATCCCACCAGCTATAAATACAATTGTATAGCTCTTCTTTTGCCCAAAGCTTCGCTGGGTACTATCCAATATTTTCAAATATTCCATTTTGTAGCCTTGCTTTTCCATATGTCTATTTTGTACACTTTCCTATTATATTTTTTGTTCATTTCGTCAAAATATACAATATATCAATTTTTCGTAGTTTGCAAGCAATATTTGTATATGGATATCAGCATAACCCCAATATAATAAGATTGTAGCTACTAAAACAATATAAATGTTTGGAGGTAAATTATCATGAAAGAAACAAGACCTTTTTCCATGAAGGACAAAATTGGTTACACTCTTGGCGATTTGGGATGTTGCTGTACTGAGCAGTTCCGTGCCATGTATCTTGCTATTTTTTATACACTGGTATTAAAAGTTAATCCAGTACACGTAGGAATCCTTATGCTTGTTACAAAGTTTTGGGATGCTATAAATGACCCTTTAATTGGTGCACTTGTTGATAGCCACAAAAACAAAGGAAAAGGAAAATTTATTCCTTGGATTAAATTCTTTGCTTTTCCAACTGCAGTACTCTGTATATTAGGATTTGTTAACGTAAGCAATTTCGCTTATGGTGCACGTATTGCTTATATGTTCATTACATATATTGTTTACGAAATTATGTACACATGTGTCAACGTTCCATTTGGTAGTCTTTCAAGTGTAATGACTGATGATGTTAACCAACGTACTGACCTTTCTCGTTTCAGAAGTCTTGGCGGTACAATTTTTATGACAGTTATCGTTATTGCTGGACCATTATTCTTATATAAAGATAACCAGCCAGTACCTAGCCATTTCCTTATTATGTCAGCAATCTGTGCAGTTATTGGATTAATCTGTCTTATGTTTACATCTCATTGGTGTAAAGAGCGTATTATTACAGAGCCAGTTGTTGAGAAAAAAGAAAAGTTTAACTACTTCCAGGTAATTAAAGATATTACTAAAAACAAAGCATTACTCGGAGTTATGTTATCAAGCTTTATCGGTATTGTTGGAGCAGGTATGGTTAACGGATTAAATACTTATTTATTCCGCGATTATTTTGGAAATGTTGCCATCATGGCAGTTTCAGGTATGTTAAGTGTACTCTGGTCACTTATTGCATTCGTAGGCACAAAATTTGTTGCTAAGAAATTTGGAAAGAAAGAATGGATTATGTACAGTGCAACTTTCTCAGTTGTTGTTTATGCTATTTTATTCTTCTTCCCACTTGAAAATCCTTTGCTCTTTATTATCATCAACGGAATCTGCTATCTTGGAGTAAGTGGTTTCCAAGTATTAGTTTGGGCACTTGTAAATGATGCAATTGATTATCAAGAACTTCAGACAGGAAAACGTAATGAAGGAATTGTATATTCGGCATATACATTCTTCCGTAAACTTGCTAATGCTGTATCAGGAAGTATGAGTAGTTTTGCACTTGCAATTGCTGGATTCCAGGTTAATGAAGCTGTCCAGAATGAAGCATTCTCAGGACATCTTTGGAAAACATATACAGGTTTATATGTTGTAGGATATTTATTAGCTGTTCTGGTATTAAAATTTATCTACCCTCTTACAAAAGAGAAAACAGCTGAAATGTTACAGGATTTAGCTGACAAGCGAAATGCTACTACTGCAGAATAAAATTAGAAATTGAGGTATTTTAAAATGACAAAACAAGTAGAAATCACAAACCGTGATGGACACATCTTACGCGGAATAGTTAACATTCCAGAAGATGGCACAAGATTTCCTGCTATTGTAAATGTACATGGCTTTACAGGGAATAAAAGCGGTTACAAAAGTATTTATACGCACACAGCCAGATTCTTAGCTGAACATGGATTTGCCAGTGTCCGTTTTGATTTATACGGAAATGGTGAAAGTGATGGTGAATTCGAGGACATGACCTTTACAGGTATCCTACACGATATCGAGGATATTATAAACTGGACTAAAACACAAGATTTTGCCAATCCAGATAAGATTATCTTATCTGGTCAGAGTATGGGAGGATACGCAGCTGCTACTGCCGCTCCTATTGTTAATCCTTATGCTCTCATGCTTATGTGTCCAGGTGCTGGAATGTGGTTTGGATGTAAGGATCGTGCTGAAGCCATGGAAGCTAAGGGGATCACCAAGGCCGATATTGAAGGACTCACTTTCCCAACATCTTTTAATCATGATTTATTTAATTATGAGCCATTCTCGTCAGCAGAAGGATACAACGGACCAGTCCTCCTTATAAGAGGAACTGCAGATGATTTGGTAGATGATGCAACATGCCATAGATATGAGTCACTTTACAATGGAAAATGCAATTATAAAACAATTGAAGGCGCTAACCACAATTTTGCCAGTGCTTTTGCAAGAGCAGAATTAGACAAATTAATGTTAGAGTTTTTAACACCACTTAAATAGTATATTCAATTTGAAAGGAAGTATGAACAATGAAATTATTAGAGTCTATAAAAGTTGGAAATATTGAGTTTAAAAACCGTATTATGTTCCCACCACTTACAACAGGATATGAGGAAAAAGATGGTTCAATTGGAGAACAAAGTTTTCGTTTTTACGAGCGTCTCGCAAAAGGCGGTGTCGGATATATAGTAATTGGAGATGTTGCACCACTTCCAACATTCTCTCCTACACCAAAGCTTTATTCACCTGAGCAGGTTCAAAGCTTCAAAAGACTTGCTGACGCATGTCATGAAAATGGCGCAAAACTTGGAATTCAGTTATTCCATCCTGACTACAATGTTAAAGCTTTAAACGACTTGTTCCATCAGGGCAAAATGCAGGAGGCAAGAGCTAAACTTCACCATGATATGCAGCACTTTGTAAATGAAGTTACTGCAGAAGAACTTGATGAAATAATAAAGCATATGGAAAACTGTGCTATCTTAGCACACGAAGCTGGTGTTGATTGTATTGAAGTACATGGAGACCGTCTTGTTGGTTCTCTTTGCTCTCCTATTTTAAATCATAGAACTGATGAATATGGCGGTGACCTGGCTAATCGTACACGTTTTGCATTAACACTTGTAAAAAGATTAAAAACAATCGTACCTGACATGGTTATCGACTACAAGCTTCCTATAGTTACTCCTCTTGGAGAAAATAGTTTTAGAGGAAAAGGTGGTCTTCCACTTGATGAAGCTTGCATTTTTGCTAAAGAATTAGAAGCTTGCGGTGTTGACACATTACATGTTGCACAGGCTAACCATACTGGAAATATGGGTGATACAATCCCTGCCATGGGAACACAGCCATACGGATTTATGGTTTCTTATTCTAAAAAAATCAAAGAGCTTGTATCTATTCCTGTATCTGTAGTAGGCCGTATCGTTACACCAGAAGCTGCTGAAGCAGTTATTGCAAATGGTTCTGCTGATATCATTGGATTAGGTCGTTCTCTTCTCACAGACCCTGACTTTGCAAACAAATGTGCAGATGGACATTGCTGTAATGTCAGAACATGTATGATGTGTAATAAAGGATGTACAGATAATATTCAGAATCGTGCTTTCTTAAGTTGTGTACTTAATGCTGAAAATGGTTACGAAGGATCCCGTCAGATTACTCCTGCAGCATCAACAAAGAATATAGCAATTATTGGTGCTGGTATTGCTGGACTTGAAGCTGCACGTGTTTCCGCATTAAGAGGACATCATGTAACTATATTTGAGAAATCACTTCAGATTGGTGGTCAGTTACTTATTGCTAGTGTACCTCCAAGAAAAGAAGAAATGATGAGAAGCATTAATTATTATACAAATGTACTTCCTGAATTGGATGTAACATTCAGGCTTGGTCAGGAATTCACATCCCAAGATTATAATTCATTCGATGAAGTAATTGTGGCAACAGGAGCAAACAATGCAATAATCCCTGTTCCTGGCAAAGATCTTCCAACTGTAGCAAGTGCATGGGATGTACTTGCCAAGAAAGAAATCGTATTCGGTAATGTTTCTGTAATCGGTGGTGGTCTTGTAGGTGTTGAAACCGCTGAATATCTGGCTTCACGCGGATGTAAGGTTACAATTATTGAAATGATGGACCAGATTGCAAAAGAAGAAAGTAACACTATTTTACCTACTCTAATGAGGGAATTAGAGCATTATAATGTTCAAATAGTAACATCTGCAAAATTATCAGAAATCAAAGATGATTCTGTAGTTGTTGAAAAAACAATAGACGACAATACATCAACAGAAGAAATTGCTTCAGACTTTGTTGTAATGGCTGTTGGTGCAAGAAAGAACCTTCCAGAGCTTTCTGATTGTCCTCTTCCACTTCACTATATTGGTGATTGTGCTGGAGAACGTCCAAGTAATATTGAGCATGCTATTAAATCAGCATATGATGTAGCATGTGAAATATAAATTATTAATTACCCTATTACCACAAAGGGGCTGTCGCACTAAGAATGTAATATGCTCCCTTCTAGGTAGACAAGTGAAATAATATAAATTTTTCCTGCCAGCAGAAATTTATCTGCTGGCAGTTTTTATGCAGCTTGCAAGTAAATTTCATGTTTTTCCATTGGTCCATTGTCGATACATTTAGCAACTCGCGACATGCTTTGTGTTATTCCAGCATTTACAAGTTTTGTATGAAA
>OGIL01001714.1_pt1 | contig 11361 bp, 9 predicted proteins | sample 1571751 | NCBI WGS metagenome assembly OGIL01 (sample SAMEA2581964, study PRJEB24529) | metagenome | biome: Human gut stool | place: China | collected 2011 | reverse complement strand
ACACGACGCTCTTCCGATCTGATAGTCTTGGCTGTTTCGACAGGAGCAACTGGTTTGCTAGCCTGAACCGTTGCTTCTTGCCGTACTGTTGTCTCGTCCGTCTCATTATCATTTTCTTCGTGTATAATGATAGGAGCGGTAGCAGCGCGATATGTTTTTAGTCCGCCCGACAGATTACGGACTTTTTCAAATCCGTGCTGTGTCAGTATCCGGTAAGCAAGATACCCTCTCAATCCTACGGCGCAGAATGTATAAATCATCTTGTCTTTTGGCAGTTCGGCTATCCTGTCCCTCAGTTCGTCCAAAGGAATATTCACAGCTCCCGGCAGCGTGCCCCCTGAAAATTCATCCTGTGTGCGGACATCCAGCAGGAATTTGTTTTCCATTTCGATGTCTCTCAATTCCCGCCAGTAGGTAGGTCGTGTTCTTCCGGAAATAATATCCTCCGCCACGTATCCTGCAAGAGCTACCGGATCTTTGGCAGACGAGAACGGAGGAGCATACGCCTGTTCCACTTTCATCAGGTCGTAGATTGTACCTTTATATTTTATCACAAGCGCTATTTCGTCAATCCGCTTGTCTACTCCGTCATAACCGACAATCTGTCCTCCGTACAACCTGCCCGTTTTTTATCGAATGTGATTTTGATACTCATCGGCATGGCATTCGGATAATAACCGGCGTGCGAAGCAGGATGAATAGTAGAAGACATATAGTCGATCTCTGCCTGTCGCAACCGTTTGCCGGGTAAACCGGTAGAAGCGACCGTCAGATCGAATACCTTTGCGATTGAAGTACCGATCGAACCCTCATAAGGAATTTTGGCGCCTAGGATATTGTCGGCTACGATACGTCCCTGTCGATTGGCAGGTCCGGCCAGATAGTTGAGCCACGGTTTGCCCGTAATCGGGTGGCGGAATTCGATAGCGTCGCCGATCGCATAAATCGATTCATCGGAAGTTTGTAGATAGTCATTCACAGCGATGCCTCCGGCTTCGCCGATTGTCAGTTCGGTAGCCCGTGCCAGATTCGTTTCCGGACGCACGCCGATAGATAGGATGACAATATCGGCAGGAACGGACTGTCCGTTCTTGAAAATAACTTTCAGTCCTTTCCCTTCTCTTTCGAAAGAGGCTACGGCTTGTTCCAGATACAGATTTACTCCTTTTTCCCTTAAATGTTGGTGAACAAGCGAAGCCATGGAGAAATCAATGGGGGCCATTACCTGATTTCCCATTTCTACAATTGAAACTTTTGCTCCTTGTGCGTGCAGGTTTTCTGCCATTTCGAGTCCGATAAATCCGGCTCCGATGACAACAGCCTTTCGGGGAGCATGACTGTTGATATATTCTTTGATTCGGTCTGTGTCGGCTACATTCCTGAGTGTGAAGATTCCGTTCAGGTCGATTCCCGGCAGGGGAGGACGTACAGGGGAGGCTCCGGTCGATATCAGTAATTTGTCGTAGCTTTCCTCGTAAGTGTCTCCGCTACTTTGTCTTACCGTTACTGTTTTTCTCTTCCGGTCGATGAAGATTACTTCATTTTCAGTTCGTACGTCTACACGAAAGCGCGTAGAAAATGCTTCGGGCGTCTGTACAAACAGTTTTTCCCGTTCTTTGATCACGCCTCCGATGTAATACGGCAGTCCGCAATTGGCATAAGAGATATACTTTCCTTTTTCTAAAAGGATGATTTCAGCTGCTTCGTTTGTGCGTCTGATCCGGGCAGCAGTGGTAGCTCCTCCGGCAACGCCTCCAATAATAATGATCTTCATAAGTTTGTTGCGTAAATAGTTTCCTGTGGAAATAACAAACAGGGTCGAAGAAATGTTCATGGATTCAGATAAAAAAACTATATTTGCGCACCCTGTTTTTCATTCTTCTATTTAATGTAGACAAATTGTATGAATAAAATTCTTATTATTGACGATGAAGTCCAGATTCGTAGCCTTTTAGCTCGTATGCTGGAACTTGAGGGCTATGAAGTGTGTCAGGCAGGTGATTGCAAAACTGCCATCAAACAACTGGAAATTCAATCGCCCGACGTAGCTTTATGCGATGTTTTTCTTCCTGATGGAAACGGAGTGGATCTGGTTTTGAATATCAAAAAAATAGCTCCCAATGTAGAAGTGATTCTTCTTACTGCTCACGGCAATATTCCCGACGGGGTGCAGGCTATCAAAAACGGTGCGTTTGATTATATAACGAAAGGAGATGATAATAACAAGATTATCCCTCTCATTAGTCGTGCCGTAGAGAAAGCAAAAATGAATGTCCGTTTGGAAAAACTGGAAAAGAAAGTCGGGCAGATGTACTCGTTCGATTCTATTCTGGGTGAGTCAAAGGTGTTGAAAGAAGCTGTATCTCTGGCGCAAAAAGTGTCTGTGACAGATGTTCCCGTATTACTGACGGGGGAAACAGGAACAGGAAAGGAGGTCTTCGCGCAAGCTATACATTATAGTAGTAAACGGAGCAAACAGAATTTTGTAGCAGTCAACTGTTCATCTTTCAGCAAAGAACTGCTCGAAAGCGAGATGTTCGGACATAAGGCTGGCTCGTTTACCGGTGCGCTGAAGGATAAGAAAGGACTTTTTGAAGAAGCTAATAACGGAACGATCTTTCTGGATGAAATCGGAGAGATGGCTTTCGAATTGCAGGCAAAGTTACTGCGTATCCTTGAAACAGGAGAATATATAAAGATCGGTGATACCAAGCCGACAAGAGTCAATGTGCGTATCATTGCTGCTACCAACCGCAACCTGCAGGAGGAGATCAAAGCAGGACATTTCCGTGAAGACTTGTTTTATCGTCTTTCGGTTTTTCAGGTGCATCTTCCTTCGCTTCGTGAACGTACCGGTGATATCAGAATTCTTGCAACTGCTTTTGCCAAAAGTTTCTCCGAAAAACTTTCGTATGCCATCAATGAGATGACTCCCGCTTTTCTGGAAGCGCTGGAACAACAGCCGTGGAAAGGGAACATCCGTGAATTGAGAAATGTGATTGAGCGTAGCCTGATTGTTTGCGAAGGTGGACGGCTGGATATCTGCGACCTTCCTTTGGAAATCCAGAACACTCATTATGAATGTTCGGACGATAGTACAGGTCGTTTTGAACTGGCTGCAATGGAGCGCAGGCATATTGCGCGTGTGTTGGAATATACGAAAGGGAATAAAACGGAAGCTGCCCGCTTGTTGAAAATCGGACTTACCACGCTGTACCGGAAGATAGAGGAATATAAAATCTAAGCATACATTTTCTTAAGTCCTTTTATGCTGCCTTTGGGATATAGCATTTCAAAATAGGCAAAAAGGACTTGAGAAACCATACCATAGGGACTATCGGAAGATTTTTGCATCTTCTTCCTCTTTGTCAATCAAAGTTGTGGCACTGCTTTTGATGGCTTGAATAATAGAAGAAGTGAAGCCTTTGTGCTCCAGTTCGTTCAATCCTTTTATAGTGGTTTCGCCCGGAGTGGTTACTTTCTCTATTTCCAGCAATGGATGAGTGTTATGATTCAGAATCAGTTCTGTCGCTCCTTCCATGCTATACGCTGCCATTTGCATGGCATCCTTGCCGGGAATTCCTAGCTCAATCCCTGCCTGCATAACCGCTTGCATATATTTTAAGGCGAAAGCTATTCCGCTGGAGGTCAATGCGGAAGTGGTATCTAGTTGTTTTTCTTGCAGGAACAGGCATTTTCCTCCTTCTTCAAATATCTGTTTTATTAATTGCTGATATTCTTTATCGGTTCCGCGGGAAGCTATCAAAGTGAGGCTGGAACGTTCTGTAATGGCCATATTGGGAACTGCCCGAAAGATAGGCATCTCGGCTTCTGTCAAATGAGCCAGGTGGGAGATACATACTCCGGACACGAGAGATACGAGGATTTGTGTACGTGAGAAACGTAGAGGAGACAATACTTCATCTACTTTCCAGGGATTGATGGCGAGGACGATTACTTCGGCTTCCGATATGGCTTGTTGGTTATCGGTCGTTATGTGTATTGCCGGGAAATGTTCTTGCAGTCTCTCCAGTTTATCGATATTTGGATTGGAGACAATAATGTCTTTTTCATTGTAAAGATGTCCTTGCGCCAGACAAGTGACAATTGCACTCCCTATGTGTCCGGCTCCTATAATAGCTATTTTCATCTCTTTATTTTTTTATTTGGCTTTCAGATGTCTCTTTGGCTTTGAATCAGGCTGCGTACTGACTCTCGAAAAATTGTCTGGATAACGAACTAATCAGTCTGTTTTTATCTGTGGTATGTACAGATAGTGTGAAACAATGATCGCTTCCTCCATAAGAAATGAGAGATACGGGGATATCTTTGATAGTATCCATAATATGGCTTTCTACTTGTGGGCGTTGCCAATGAAGGGAGCCGATGATATGTATTACAGACATATTTTCGTCCATAACCATTTCGGCATATTTGTGTAGTTCCCTTTCAATGATTCGCAGGGTGTCCCGGCTGGCTGTCAGCATCATCGAGATGGATACATTGGATGAGGCCATTGAGATGACATTGATTTGATATTTGTTGATAACTTCCAATATCTTACCCATAAACAAATATCCGGGCAATACATTCAATGAGGTAAAACGTACAAAGGTAGCCGAATCCTGTGAGAGGATGGCCTTGACACTGTTGCCTGTGTCATGGGAAGATATATAGAGGCGTTCTGTTGACAGATCGTGTGTATCGGTTAGGCGGATAACTATATTAGAGCGTGCCGCAAGGGTGATACAATCTGCGTAGAGCAGGTGTACTCCGCTGTTAATCAGTTGTTCGGCTTCTATGTAAGTTAGTGAATGTTGTTCTCGCAGACAATTCCGGTTTGCGTAAATATGGTTGATAGGGGTGGATAACAGTATTTCGTCCGCTTTGAATAGGGTGGCAAGCACTGTTGCATAGTAATCATTGCGTTGTTCGCTCATGAAGTCTATTTCACCATACACATTTCTGCAAATGGAAAGTGGGGCGATAAAAATATCTACATTCCGGTTCTCGTCAATGTATTGTTGGATAGATTCCTGAATATATGGGATATCCGGCTTTCTTTCCAGGTTGATCTGTATAAGCTTGCCGGTATCTAATGTTTGGGCACGAAGACCCTGTTGACGTAAGCAATAAGTGAATAAATCACTGGATAATCCGGATACTTCCGCTTTTATCATTTTATCAATCAGTAAATCTGCTTTGTCTTCTACAAGTATATGTATTTTCTTTATGCACTCCAGAATCCGGTTTTTAATTTCCTGATTTAAGTGCGAATCTGTAATGAGATGATTGGCAAGGGTACAGCAATATGCTTCGATGGCATTGACTGTGGCATGAGAAGCTTCATCTTCTTCGTGAAACCAACTGATGGAAATAGCCTGTAACCACTCCTGTAATTGTGCCAATATAGGGACTACAGCTACATAAGGATGTTCTTTCTGAATACAATTGATTACTTGCTTCATTTCATCCTCATCTTTAATTTTCTCGAATTTACAAACTTTCATTGTTATCTGGTTATTTATTGGTTACTACTCTTTTCAAAATGATATGCCTTTTTTCAAAAGAGAAAGATATTTAAGAATCATTCCTTAGCTTTAGAATATGGTATATCTGTATAAATCAATCTGTTAATGTTGCAATCAATGTTTTTAATACATCTCTTTACTATAAGTAATCTGCTAATACCATACCACATTGGGATATGAAAATAAGATTTCTTATCTTTGTTGCGTAATTGATTGAGAAACCAACAGTATTCATCCATTTATGAAACTCTGTATCTAGCTACGCTCAACGAATAGCATCATTTCTAACAGGGCTATTCAGCTATCCGACAGGCAACTACTCGCCTGCCAAAGAGTTTTATATCCATTTTTATAAATTTACGGAACTGTGTGCTGCTATGATGTGGTATACCGTATCGTGTTATTTTTAAGTTGAGCAATGAATTATACATATAAGCAAATATGGCTCATCAACTTTCCTGTGATGATGAGCATTCTGATGGAACAATTAATCAATATTACCGACGCTATTTTCTTGGGGCACGTGGGAGAAGTCGAACTGGGAGCTTCTGCGCTTTCCGGAATCTATTATTTGGCTGTTTATATGCTGGGCTTCGGATTTAGCATCGGGCTGCAGGTAATGATTGCCCGGAGAAATGGGGAACAACATTATAAAGAGACGGGACGTACATTTTTTCAGGGAGTATATTTCCTGTCGGGGATGGCAGTCATTCTTTGCCTATTGCTCCATTTGGCTTCTCCCTTGATCCTGCGCCGGTTGATAACTTCGGATGAGATTTTCCGGGCGGTGATTCATTATCTGGATTGGCGTAGCTTCGGCTTGTTGTTCTCATTTCCTTTTTTAGCTTTCCGGTCTTTTCTGGTAGGGATAACAACGACCAAAGCATTGTCCGTGGCAGCTATCATGGCTATCTGTATCAATATTCCTTTTAACTATCTGCTGATATTCAAACTGAATCTGGGTATATCCGGGGCGGCGATGGCTTCTTCTTTGGCAGAGTTCGGAGCTTTTATCGTACTCCTATTATATATGTGGGTGAGGGTAGATAAAGTGAAATATGGACTGAAGGTTGTTTATGACGGGAAAGTGTTAATAAAGTTGTTGAGGCTATCTGTATGGAGTATGCTTCACTCTTTTATCAGCGTTGCTCCCTGGTTTCTGTTCTTCGTTGCTATCGAGCATCTGGGAAGGACAGAACTTGCTATTTCCAATATTACCCGTAGTGTTTCTACCGTCTTTTTTGTGATAGTCAATTCTTTTGCATCCACTACGGGAGCGTTAGTCAGTAATTTGATTGGAGCAAGAGCGGGGAAAGAACTTTTTCCTGTTTGCCATAAAGTTCTTAGGTTGGGTTATGCCGTGGGAGTTCCATTGATAGTTATGGCTCTTTGGGGTAACCAATGGGGGATCGGATTTTATACGAATAACGATAATCTGGTGAGACTAGCTTTCTATCCTTTTATAGTTATGCTGTTGAATTATGCTTTTGCACTGCCCGGATATGTTTATATCAATGCTGTTACCGGTACAGGAAAGACGAAGCTCGCCTTTATCTTCCAGTTAATCACCATTCTTGTATATTTGATTTATCTGTATCTGTTAAGTGAATGTTTTCATGCTTCTCTGACTGTGTATATGACGGCAGAATATTTGTTTGTTATTTTATTAGGGATACAATCTATCATTTACTTAAAGAGGAAATCCAACTAGAATATGTATTTTTGTACTTTCAATACTTGATACTTTCTCGAAATGACTGAAGATATAAAGAATAAACTTTTAATGTGTGCGGAGATGTATCATCGCGCAGACTTTATACAAAGCGATCCGGTGCAGTTTCCCCATCGTTATACGCTGAAACAGGATATCGAAGTCAGCGGTTTGCTGACGGCGATTATGAGTTTTGGCAATCGCAAACAGATCTTGAAGAAAGCGGACGAATTGCACGGGCTAATGGGAGATTCGCCTTATCAGTATGTATTGTCCTGCCAGTGGGAGAAGGATTTTCCTTCAGGAGCAACCAATAGCTTTTATCGGATGTTGTCGTATGCTGATTTTTATGGATACTTTCGGCGATTATATATAGCTTATACACAGTTTGAAAGTCTGGAGGAAGCTTTGATGTTATATCCCGGAATACCAATGGAAAAGTTATGTGCATTTCTTGAAGTTTCTGCCAAAAGTCCTCAAAAGAAACTGAATATGTTTTTGCGTTGGATGATTCGTCGGGATTCGGAGGTTGATTTGGGTGTTTGGGAGAGTTTTGATCGTAAAGACCTGATTGTTCCGTTAGATACTCATGTCTGTAGGGTAGCTTATTACTTCAAGTTGACGGATACGGAAACTTTTTCTTTGAAGAATGCCCGTCGGATCACCGCTGCATTGGCTGAAGTCTTTCCGGATGATCCTTGCCTGGGTGATTTTGCTTTATTTGGATTAGGAGTCAACGGGGAGATTTGAGTTGCAGAAACTCTATAGAAGTATCAATCAAACCTCAATTAAGTTCGACATATAAAACGGGTTCTGTTTCTGCTGATTCGTTTTATTTTTTGCTCCAGATTCGTGTATTAAGATTCAAGTCCTCTACAATAGAGACCAATGCATGAATCATGCTGAAATCGTTTTTGAGCTGGCTAAGGTCATCCATTGGTTTCCAGATGCTGGCTTCAAAATGATTTCTTGATTCAGGAATAGCTATCAGAATATTTGAATCTCTGAAACTAATTGTGATGTTCTTATTGAATTCTCTGTCTAGTGCAAGAAGTCGTTCCATCATTGAAGGAGAAAGAAGGTAGCGTGCTTCAATCTGGTCTGTAGAGTAAACATCGAATGTTTTCTCGAAATCCGGATTTTCCAGTTTCACCCGCGAACCGCTGGAGCTTAGTTTGAACAGGCTATTCCTTAAAATAGTGGTATGTCCCTGAAAGTCTTTCTGAAAATCGGCAATGAAAAAGAAACCTTTAAAGATATCTACCCAATAATGACTTGTCTGTCCTTTTGAATTGACACGTGTTTTTCGTTCTTCGGCATGAATTTCCGCACAGCAGAAGTCCGTTTTTCCTACACGTCCCTGTATCAGATCTTCTGTGTGATAACGGTCGGGAGAAGTGAATAGGGCACAGTTCCTGAATGTACTTTCCTTGATTCCCTCTTCGGGTGTGAAGACGGCATTTTCACAAAAAGATTGTAATATTTGTGCGATTACTTCCTGTTTATAATAGGTGGATAACTCCTGCGATTTGGCATTTATACAACTGTAGTATGCCAACAAAGCAAGACCTGCCGCAATACCGATTCCAATAAGTGCTACATGGGCATAAAGGGAAAATGCAATACCAATCACGAGAATAATCCCTCCTACCCATATTCCGGTGGAATGTCCTTGCTTTTTTAGTTCTTTGCGTTTCTGTTCAAGACTTTGCAGAGTAGAGGAAAGACTTTGTACCAATGTCTCAAATTGCGGACTTTCTGCCATATTATATATTGTTTTTTACTGATTCAACAAGTTATTCACATTCGGAACAGTACGTTCCTGTTCGGAAATGGAGAATACGCTTTTGCGGGTGAAACCAAACATACCGGCCAACAGATTTGACGGGAAAGTCTGTACTGCATTATTATAGTCAGTGACGCAAGCGTTAAAAGTTCGGCGTGCTGCCGAAAGCTGCTCTTCAGTTTCGTTAAGTGCACGTTGTAACTGTTCGAAGTTTTCAGACGCTTTCAGTTGCGGATAGTTTTCTGCAATGGCAAAAAAGTGTGTACAGGCTTGTGAGAAAGCAGAGTCCAGATTTTCTTTATCCTGATTAGAGAAAGATGCGTACGACTTGTTGCGCATTTCCGTAATCTGTGCGAATGTGCTTTTTTCATGTTCTGCATATTCTTTGACTGTAGTTACCAGATTAGGAATCAAGTCGTATCTCTTTTTCAGCATTACGTCGATGGCTGCGAAAGCATTTTCCGTCTCATTTCTTTTTCGCACCAGTGAGTTGTAAATAGCGATGAAAATCACTACTACTACAGCTATAATAATTAGTATAGTCATAACTATATGTCTGGCATCCTCTTGCCGTTTTCTATATTTGTGAATTCGAAGTAGTTTTATTGCGTCAAAGATAAAGAATAAAACTGGAAAATAGAACAGTATTTGGGAGTAAAGAAGAATATATAGCGGAATATTTACTGAATATATCTGACAGAAACCGAATAAAAAAGAATTTCCGATTATCATCATAAAAAGCAGATGTGGAATCGACTTTTACAATGATAACCGAAAATTCAGATAAATCATCAGGACGCTTGTATTTTGTTTGTGTAGTCTTGCCAACCGGCTGCGGTTTTATATTTCTCTACAGATTCGGCGGGAACACGAATGACAGTAATATCATCCGGAAATCCGTACCATATCTTTTCAAATACTTGTGGAGGTGTTATCCCTTCTACCTTGACTTCTTTGATACCTGTGTTATTGAACGCTGAAAAATTAATCTGTGTCACATTTGCCGGAATGGTCAGTTGAGTGACTTTTCTGTTACCGCCCAATAATCCTTGTCCCAATATCCGGATACTTTGTGGAATTTCGAAACGTGTTAATTGGGGACATCCTTCCAGACAGTAAGGGTGAATCATAGCTTCGGGATCATCATTGAAAACAGTTCCGTAGGTTGCCACTTCCGTTAATTCCGGACAGTAATAAAAGGCTCTTTGCGCTATGTTTGTAACACCATTCGGTAACTTCACGGTTGTAATGCTACTTTCCCGGAATGCTTCCAGCCCGATTGTTCTGACGTTCTCCGGAATCTCAATCGTTTTCAGTTGAGATGTCTTAAGGAATGCCTGTGCTCCGATTTCTTTCAGTGTCGCAGGCAGCAGCACTTCTTCAACGCCCGCATATACAAAAGTGCTGGCGGGAAGTTTGGTGAGTTTTGTTTGGCTTAAATCTGCTTTTTTCAAATTCCGGCAATAGTAAAAAATATTTTCCTCCATCTGTTCCAGGCTTGATGGAAATACTATTTCCTGAATGGCCGAATTGAAGAAAGCCATATCTCCAATCGATTTTAGTCCTTCATTGAGTACTACCTTTGCTATTTGGCTGTTTCTGAAGGCAGCTTTCGGGATTGATCTCACGCTATTGGGAAGTATGATTTCATTGTATCCTTTTAATATTTCCGTCAATACTCCGTTTTCTATACGGACGGGTGAAACCTGAACAGAAAAGCTTTTCTGTTTTCCTTCCAGTGTGATGGTTACTTCTTGTTTTTCAACAGGCGTGGATGAAGAGAAACCGCTGATCTGTTCCGGGGTAACTTTTACAGGCCGTTGTTTCCCGTCATCATATTTGCCTGTCACGTTAAGGCCGGTTAAGTCTATATTCTCTCCTAATGCATAAATTGTTTTTGAGGGTAGCTGTTCTATGAAGAAATCTTCAAGTGAAGCCTCTATGGGTTCAGCAGGATTTGCTGCCGAAGGTGAATCTTTCCTGTATTCGTCATTTTCGGTGCTGCAACTTAGTAATATTGTTCCCAAAAACATTTGCAGACAAAGTGCGGTTATTATATAAAGTCTAGTTTGCTTCATGTGATAAAGGCTTAGTTAGGGAATTGGGTTAAACGTATTTCTACTTTTACAACTTTTCCAGCTTCTACGGTTTTGCCGGAAGACCATATCTGATAGTTGTCAGGACCACCCCCTTCTTGTACCACGAATGTCAGGAACCGTTGCGACTGCATTGTAAACCATTCCTCTCGTGGCAGTACAAAGATGGCTATACCACTTTCATTGGTCTGTGTGATTGCGGTTGGCAAGGTTAAATTATCTTTTTCAAAAATCTTA
>OGIL01001701.1_pt1 | contig 11404 bp, 16 predicted proteins | sample 1571751 | NCBI WGS metagenome assembly OGIL01 (sample SAMEA2581964, study PRJEB24529) | metagenome | biome: Human gut stool | place: China | collected 2011 | reverse complement strand
TGCTATCGCACGCCCTATCAGTTTTTCAGTGTTCAGTTTGCAGTTACTCAACAAAAGCGGAGCGGAAGCCAATGCGGTCGTTCGAGTGGGAACGAGGGCTAGCCAAGTGGAGAGCGGACGGACCCGAAATGGAAGTATCGGGGAACGCCGCCCCACGGAGAGGCAACCTTTCGCCGTGGCATCTCATCCAAATCTGGTCGTTTCCGTATCCTGTTACTCCGCTATCCGGGTATAATCCAAGTGCAATAAGTAACTTCGGAATCGTTACCCCGGAAGCTGCCCCAAGGCTCTTAAATGCAATATTTCTATATGTATCTCCGCTTGTAGGAAACTCTACCTTTGTATTTACTCTGATTCCTGCGGATGCACTTGCCTGGTCTAACTTTAATGTGCCTGCCGTTCCCGGCTCTACTAAAGTTCCGTCCGGCTTAATCGCTTTCCAAAGTGTGCTTTCTGCCGACATATCGCAATCAAGTTTCATAGAATTACCATAAGGGATAATCTGAATCTCTCCGTCCATAAGGCGTAATCCACCGGTCCACTCCCAAAGGTTGCCGTTAATGTCCGCAATACCCGACATATCGTGATTGTGATACCATGTAGGCTGTCCGCTTCCTGTAAGTGTTCTCTGTGTTTCTCCCTGTGGCATTGTTCCCCTCTCGTAAGGGTGGTAATAATCCTTGCCGTAGTTCGTGTTTCCGTGTGGTACAGTACCCATTTTCTGTGATAACAGGTTAAGGTACGCAAATACACCTGTCTGATTTAAGTGCCAACCTGCACCTTTCTTTTTACAAGCTGCTACGGACTGGTCAAAGTTGATATAGTTTCTAGGCAGGTATCCGCCCAAAGAATATGCACGGTCATTTTCTACAATATTGAGGAACTTAGACACATAAATTACGTTCTTTTCCTCTCCGTCCATAATCCAAAACGGTAATGTTTCGTCTGTTCCTCCTGTGATTACATCACTATACTTTGCCTTTGGTACTGCTACCATAATGCTAGGCATCCCAGTATCATCAAAAATTACCTTGTTGTTTGCACCAAACTGTGCTACTGCACCCTGTAAATCGTCAAAGTTTGCCATTGTATTTTATCCTCCTTAAAATTAAATTAACGCCCATAATACAAGCGTACATTTCTTCATGTCGAACGGTACAGGTTCACGCTTTGTAATCGCCTTTCCGTCCTCGTCCTTTTCTCCTGTATCCACAATTTCATATTTCCTTGCCGGGATAACGACCTGTGCTACATACTCTCTTGCTTCGGTGTTTACTCCAACCGTCAAGCCGTCCTGTGTATCCTTGCAAATATCAAGCGTTACCTCTTCGTCACGCTCTCGGTTCTTGATGTTTACCATTAAATCATCATCCCCGAAAATAATTTTTGTCGTGGATACGTCATAGGCGATTTTCTCGCCCTCGTTTTTCTCAACTACAATAATCTTTGCTGCTGCCATTATCTGTTACCTCCCATTCTTCTTAATTCTGCGTAGGCTTCCTGTGAACGCACCGCAATGTGTTCTGCTGCTTCCCTCTGTGATGCTGTGGCGTTACCTCTTACTCCATAAGCCTGTAATACTGCTGCCGTGTTTGCCTTTCTTTCATCACTTTTGATAATTACATTTGCCATTATGCGTAACCTCCCTGTACCGTGCATTTTACCGTTACTTCCTTGGCGGCCCCGGTGTACTCAATCTTGAATCCGTTTAACTGTTTATCTGTAATATGGATTTCTCCTACACCTCCTGCGTCCTTTGCTTCCGCTTCGACATTTACGGTATAGTCCAAGTTGCCCCTTGGCGTAGCAAGTGCAAGGGTCTTTTTGGAATTGTTAAAAGGGTATGATTTTGTATTAGTAAGGGTTGCTTCTACAATCTCTCCCTGTAATCCCTTAATCCTGCTTTCTGCTGCACCAAGTTTAAGCATTGCAAGATTGGCAATTAACCCAGCGGATAATACCCTCTCTTCCAAGTCGTTAAAGTTCTGTGCGTTCTGCGGTGTTCCCTCCTGCACTACTTCGCCCTCTACGGCTTCGTGTGTAATAGTTCCGTCTGCGTTCTGCACTTCCCTGTAGCGGTTGGAATACTGCGTTACATGGTCTTTCCAAATCTTAAATAATCCCATTTGCTCTATTCCTCCTTAAAATTAAAACTGAATCGGTACAACACACCCTGTTGCGTACCTTTTAACTTGATTGCTTCGCTCTTTTCCGCCCACAACTTACTAGCCGTATCGTACAACTGAATTTTCGTAATTGTTGTGGTCCCCGATACTTCCGGGGTAATGGAAATACTCAACGCTACCCTGCCGTCTTTTAGGCGTTCTCTTGTTAAGATTTTTGCCTTGTGCATAGTACCGCCATACTCGACCATAGCGTAAGCAATGTTGGTTTCTACAAACTGCTTGAAACTCTCTAAGGCTCTTTCTGTCAGCATTTCTTTACTCTCCTTTACTTTTATTTGCTATAACCGATTCTTACCGCAACGCTTCACTTCGTATTGATAGCTTTCGGTTTCTGCCGTAGTTGCCATTCCCTTATCAGATATTCCCGGTTTTGTGCTTGCGTAAGGTTCTGTACCTGTTTTCTTTTCTCCTGTCATATCCGTTTCATAAGGGTATTGTTCTGTTTCGGTATCTGCTACCGCCTGTATATCTCTGCTCTTTACAATTACCGCCCTGTCGGGTGCTGTTCCTGTAAAGATGCTTTCAAATAGATAGGCTTGCGTTTCTGTTGTTTCAACTGCTGCCATATCTGCTGTTTGATACTGTATATTTCTATCCGGCTTTGTTCCTGTAAAGTCTGAATCAAACTTATACGCCTGTCCTGTAGTCTGTGCGGTTATTCCCTCCTGTGCTACACCTCCTGCCGTGTTCCTCTGCGGTATCGTTCCGGCTTTCGCCTGTCCTGTCTGATTGCTCGTATATTGGTATCCTGTTGTGTCCGATTCGGTCACAATCTCGGTATCCTTTGTTGCAAATGTAATATTCCTGTCCGGCTTCGTTCCTGTCGGTGTAAATTCTGCCGTATACCCTGCTGCCTGTGTCATTGCATCTATAACCGCATCTTCGACCGCACCAACCGTATTTCTGTGCGGTTCTGTACCTGTCTTTAATTGTCCTGTCATAGGCACGGAATATAGCCAAAATTCCGTTTTAGGTATCACTATCACAGTAATAGACCCTTGATAATAAAGACCGTCTAAATGAGCCGTTAAACGCTTGTATATGTCAACCGTCTTTATAATCTCGTCATAGTCTGCTGCAACCCTCGATTCTGTCGTATCAAGTACAATACGGAATCTGTACGGTTTTCCTCCGTAGTCGAACCACTCTTCTATCTCACTTTTTGGGTGTATTCCACCTAAAGCCATTTCAACGGCTGCCTTTGTGCCTAATTTCTGATGCACTCTTACGCTATCCCGGATAATCGCTCTTTTCGCTTCTATCGGATAATCGTAATCATACCAATCTACATGGAGGTCATACGCTAATACATCAAGCCATGTTTCCGACAACTCATTTATATTTGCGTATATGATATTCTTTTTTGTCTGCTCTACTGTTTGGTGTAGTTCGTCCGCTATGAGCCGACCTAACGCAACCATTTTTTCATCTTTTTTTAGGGCGGGCGGAAATGTAGCATAAAAATCCGCATCTTTTAAGTTATTCATCCTCTACCCCTCCGAATGTCACGGTGCATTTTTTCAATACCGCAACGCTTCCTTTTGGTATTTTTGTAAATACAGGCTTTGTAATCTCTATCCTCTTAATGCCCGAATCCATAAGAATGGCATTAAAATAGGACGGGTTAATATCCCGCCCCATTTTTGAGGTCTGCCATAATTCGTAGCTTTCCACCGCCAAATCAACCGCCCTTTTGATTTCCTTGGTGCTTGCTTCTTTGTCTTTTGGTATGTAATAAGTTGCTTCAATGTCAAAATCAACCGTTGTCGGTGCTGCAACTATTACCTTGTCTGTCATTGGTCTTATACTGTCGGCACTTAAATACTCCTGTACCTCTTTTATAAGTTCCTCACTCGGCAATTCTCCGCCATATAGCATAATTCTTATGTCCGCTACTCCGTCCTCCGGGCTTTCTGCGGATACATCACTTATTTGTGAGGATACCGCCTTGGCGTGGTATGTGTAACTACCTCTCGGTCCGGCTGTTGTGTAACTTTCCTCTGATTCTCTCATACGGTTGTAATATGCCGTGTCGCTTTCTTCTCCACTTCCTCCGGCTGTTTCTGTCGTGTTCGTCACTTCCTTAAAGTATAAAAATTCTTCTGTAACAAGTTTGCTTACCTGTCCGGGTGTAAAGCCATTTCCGTCCTCTCCTAATGTGGTGCATACTGCTTCTACCTCTGCGTATGTCTGCCCTGCCGGAAATGTTAAATATCCTGTTGTTACAAAGTTAATATATCCGTCTACCGTTACCTCTATTTCATCCGTTATCACATACTCTTTATCAAGTGCTGTTGTAATGCTGAATCCAAGCGTTGTCCTCGCTGCCGTAGGCTGTAGTCTGTATGTATTATGGAATATCTCGCTTAATGAATCCAAGTTCTGCCCTGTTGCATATCTCGGTAAGTTCTGTTTTGCCGATTCGTTGATATTTACCCTTTCCTGTATGATTACACTTGCAAGCCACAGGATAAATGCTCTTACAGGGTCAGCAGGGTATAATGTTCTCCCTGTGATTTCCTCATATCCTGCTATCAGCTTATTTACAAGTGCTTCCGTGTTGGTATCTACAAACTCAACCTCTGGTAACTCACTCGGTATATTCCTCGTCGTATTCGTCGTATTCGCCATTAACTTCTACCTCCACTTTAGGTTTTAATATTCCCCTTTCGTAATCTGCCGTAAACTCTACGCTTACAATCTCTGCTCTCGGCTCGTATTCTCCGATTTTGTCGTAAATGTCCGCCGTTGCAAGTGCCGTAGCCGTTGTAATCGGCTTGTCTATATAAGCTGCATTTAACCCAAATTCACGATTAAGGGGTATATCATATTCTATCGAGGACAGCAAAAACCAAACATTTTGTATCACTTCCTCGTATAATGTTTTGGGTGCAAGGTTTATAGGCTGTTCCTGTGTCGTGTCTATTGTAAAACTCATTTTCGCCTACCTTTCTACCTCTTTGCGTACTGTTCAAGCGATAAGGTGCTTTTTGCAATCAACAAATTTCCTTGTTTATCGAACCTCTCATAATCCTTTGTGTGTCCTGTGATAACCCATTGGCTACCGTACTTCGTACCTCCGATTATAAGCGTAAGGATTTTCCCCTTTTTCCTGTACTTATCTATCTTGTCCTGCATACTCTTAGGATTTACCCCAAGAAATGCAGATAGGTAAATAGTAAGGCTTGCCGTGTCTGTATCATTGTACTGAAACTCTAATAACGGCTTTTTTAAATGTCTTGTATGTTTTGCGTAATTGGTTTTGCTGTCTATCTTCAAATCGTCAAAGGTTTTTACCTTGTTTGCCGATACTTTAAAGACAATATCGCCAAGTGTTCCAATCTCTGCCATTAGATACCTCCTATAATAAATCCATCCCCCTCTCCGTCCGGCTTGAATATGCACAATACCCATTGCCCTACGGTTGGAATCCAAGGTTTTATTTTAATATCACATCCTGTTTTACATTCCACGGTTGGCGTTCGCTTCACAATCCTTAAATCTCCTGTTACTATTCCCTGGTCCGGAATCTTTACCCTTGCTGTCATATTCCCGGAATTAACCTTACTTACCTGTCCTATTCTTACAATGTCTTTTAATTCCTGTATGTCTGTATTTCCGAATCCTGCCATTTAATAACCCTCCAATACGCTACGCAATTTAATCTGTACCTTGTATCCTCCTGTCAAGCTGTGCTGTGCCTGCTCGACTATGTATTTACCGTCAAATTCTCCGTACCCGTATACAGTAACCGTAATTCCTGCTACATAGTCCACATCCCCAACTAAAGTAAATTCTGCCGTGGTTTCGCCTTTGTTTCTCTGTCTTAATTGGCACTTTGCCAACTCCAAGGCTTCCGCTTCGCTTGATACTTTATGTTTAAATTCGTATGTCTGTCCGTCCGGGTCTGCTCCCGGTGCTGTGTATGTAGCTTCAATAGTTTTCTTTGTGTCGGGGTCTGTGTATGATACATGGCACTTCGAATATGATGTATCCGCCGTCTTAGTTGAAAAACTGTAGCTTAATATATTTCCTTTTCCTGCTTTAATCTTTTTTACGGATGCCTTACCCTCGTAATCCACCTCGTCAAAAAGGACTATTGTTTTTGATGTAACCTTTAATGAAATGCCTGCATTTTTGCATAGTTTTTTCAAAAAGACTATATCTGCTGTGTTTACCTGTTCCTTTCTCTTATAACTCGGATTGTGGCTTGAAAGATACATTACTTTCATGCCATTACCCTTGCCTATCTTTTCTGCTATATTTTTAAGATTGGTATTTTCCCAAGTCTTAGATTTCTTTTCCTGTCTTAACTTTGTGCTATATGGTATTGATGTAGCTTTTATAGTCAGCTTTTGCGGTGGCCCTTGATAACTTACGCTGTCAATTTCAAACTTTCCGCAATCCAATACCTTATCTTTTCCGTCTGAATACGGATTTTTTTGTATTACAATAGCGTGTATCTCCGTGCCTTTAAATGCTTTCTTTTCTTTTATTACGGTTGTTTTAGTTGTTGTTGTCGGTGTTCCGCCCTCAACATCTGAAGCATTGCACCAACCGTATACCCTTTGTCCGTCTTGTGATATTAAGTGATACGGGTGTGCGTTGTGATTCGCTATTGTGCATTTACAGGTGCTTGCACCCCTGTTTACTGTCGGTTCTGCTGCCATAGAGGATATATATACCGGTCCGCCTTTGAACTTTACAATAGCACCTACTTTTATCTCTCCGCCTCCTGTAGTGACCGTTTCCGTCTTGGTTCTTACTGCTTTGCTTGTATTGAGCCAATCTTTTATCCATTTGCCCTCCCTGTCGTCTAGGGATATGCTTATATCGTCTGTTTCGTCCTCTTCTTTGTCCGTGTAGGACAGGGATAACAGATACTTGGATAACTCTTTGGATATATCTGCACCTTTAAAATACAGTTTTATCACGGTACGCCTTGCGTAGTTTTTATTACTCACTTACCGTTACCCCCTGTTTCCACGGTGGCAGGGATTCCGATACCGTCAATTCAATTTCCGGCAAGGTCAATACAACCCCTGCCGGAAAGATGTAGGTATCTTTATGCTCAATATTCGCTTTAATAAGAGCATCCATATACATTTCATTTCCGTATGCTTTGTAAGCCACAATATCCCAAGTGTCCCCGGATACCGTTGTGTAAGTATTATTAAGCATATACTACCCTGTCCTCCTGTTCTTTTTGTTCTTTCAGAATTGCTACAATGATTGCTCGTAGTTTTTCCAAAAATGCTTCGTCATACTGTTCTAACTGCTGCTTAATGTTATTTGCTTCGCCGTTGCCGTTTACTACAACGCTCGGCGAATTTTGAACATTTATAACGATTGTGCCGGCCCCGCCCATTCTTGCAGATACATTATCTGCCGTCTGTGCCTGTGAGATATTGTTAAATATCTGTCCTGTCTGTGCTGCCGTAAATACCTTTCTGTTAGCAGCGTTTGTAATTAACTCTGGTCCATTCTCTCCGGCTATGAATGTACCCGGTGTTCTGTCCGTACCTTTTGCAAATCCCGGTATCTTAGGTATGTTAATTCCTTTTCCGCCAAGTCCGGGAACCCAATCCGGCACTTTCAACTTATTAAGTCCACCAATTACGGTATTGACTGCCGATACAACAGCTCGTAAAGGTGCTTTTATAATTTCACCAAGTCCTCCGACCGCTCCCGAAAAGATAGATTTAATGCCGTTCCAAGCCTGTGACCAATTTCCTGTAAATACGCCTGTCACAAATGAGATAATTCCCTGTAGCACGGTCATTAAATTTTGTATAATTCCCTGTACCGAACCTAATACAGATTGAACCACCGATAAAATTACGGGCATTACTGCCTGTACCACCTGTAAAATTCCCTGTATGATAGGTGCTACTATGTTCCAAATTGTCGTTAATGCCGTCTGAATCGCCGGAAGCAATACAGATAAGACATTGGTAACAACAGGTAAAATTGCCTGTATCATGCTTGATATGGTAGGCAATACTGTTGATGTTATAAAACTGAATAATTCCGATATAATCGGTAATACATAAGTCTGTAAAAACGAGATAAGTTCCGATATAATCGGCATCAATCCGGCTATAAAATTCGCAATAATTGGAATTACTGCCCCGACAAAATCAACTATGCTTTGAATTATTGACATTATCGTAGGTGCTGCTGCCTGTATGAAACTTACGATACCCGGTACAACATCATTTATAATTACCTGTAATACCTGTTCTGCCACAGGAACTACATAAGTTGTCACAAATGCTATTACATCTGATACTGCCGTTTTTACTTTTCCAAGGATATTTACAAGTGTATCAAATACCTGTACGCCCTTATCCCCGAATATCTCTTGTATTTTGTTTCTTGCTTCTCCGATATTGCTATCAGAGAAAATATTTTTAATGGTATCTCCGACACTCGTTATAACCGCCACAATCTTATCAAAGATTGCCAACGCTTCACTTCCGAATGTTTTTTATATAAATGCTCTGATTTCCTGTAAGTGGCTCTTAACTAACTGGATAACGGTAATAATCGTTGTGATTACTCCGACAATCGGTAATATCTTTCCTACCACTCCACCAAGCGGACCGAATACAGAACTTGCCAAGTTTCCCAACGGTCCAAGCATTGTTTTTATAGCATTTCCTACAGGTGCTATAAACTTCGTTATCTTTCCGAATCCTGCCCCTATAAGATTGCCAACCTTGCCTAACGGCGAATTTGCAACAATACCGCCTAATCCCGATAGGATACCGCCAAGCCTGCCACCCATTCTTGTAAATGGTGTCAAAAACAGGTTAAGTAGCTTTGAGCCTGCACCTGTTACCGTACCGCCGATTTTTCCGCCTAAACTGCTGAATACACCGCCAATTTTTGTAAACAACGTGCTGTTGCTTAATACACCACCTAAAGCACTACTTACGCCCCCGGCTGCGTTCTTTACGCTTGTGAAGTATCCAAGAATACCGCTACCAATATTCTTAAAATTCAAAAAGCCACCTGTAAGGCTTTGTAGGTACTTATTCATTCCGATTCCCTTTATTATTTCAAAGGCTTTTTGAACATTGAGTATTCCGCCTTTTACTTCAAGGAATCCTAATTTTGCTGCAAGTCCTCCGACTTTCAACCCGGCTAATGCAACTGCAACCTTGGCGATAGTTTTTACCGCCTGTGGATTTTCCCTTACAAAGTCTGTCACTACGTTTACTATTCCCGTAAATTTCTTTATGCCCTCTGTGAGGGTTGGCAATAGCAATTCTCCAAGTTCTACCTGTAAGGCATCAAAGGCGGATTTTTCCAATGTGATACTTCCGTTAAGGTTGTCTAACTTGGTTTCTGCCATTTGTTTAGCTGCACCGTCACAGTTATATACCGCATCAAGAAAGAATATTCACGGAAATTTGGCAGGAAAGGAGCTTCTCATGAAAGAACACATGCCGCTAAGCAATCAAATGAAAGACCGTTCGAGAGCACTTAGAAGCAACATGACAAGGCAGGAGTCCAAGCTGTGGTATGAATTCCTGAAATTCTATCGTCCACACTTCAGAAGGCAATACATAATCGGGCAATTTATCGCTGACTTCTACTGTCCAAAAGCGAAACTCATCATCGAACTCGACGGATCCCAGCACTACTCAGATTTCGGACTGAAATACGACCAGTGGCGCACCAAAAAACTGGAAATCCAAAACAACTGCGTCCTGCGTTATACCAATTGGGATTTGGTTAAATACTTTGACTCCGTATGCGACCAAATCGACTACATTACCATTGAACGTCTGAAAGAACTAGGCCACGAAGACCTCATTTCAGAATCACAGAAACAAATTCCAGAATAACCAAAAGGGGCTGTGACAAAATCCGTTAAAACGCTGCTTTTTTCTTTTCTCGAGCGAAGCGAGGTTTAAGGGTGTTAACCTTGCTCCGAAGGAGAAGGTCCTGGCGAAGCCAGGGAATACAGTAGTTCTCGAGCAAAGCGAGGTTTTGAGGTTTTCAGACAGAACCAATAAATACATTTGTTAGATAATCCGTTAATGAAATATCCCAATGGAAAAAGGAGCTGTGACGAGATGATTGTACATTTCGTCATAGCTCCTTGATTTTCCTTTTTCAGTCCCATTTTTTCTCAGGCATGTGCTGGAGGATGTTTTCTGCTTCCTGTTCTGAGATTTCGTTGATGGGTTTGTGGATGAGGAGGGCGAGGAGTTTTCTTTTTTCTTCGGCTCCGCTGTGTTTCTGGAATATGTTTTCTTTGTATCTGTGGATGAGGATATCTCTGGCTTCTTCGTATTCGCTGTAGCCGCAGCCGATGATGGAGCGGACTTGCTGGAAGGTGTAGTGGGGGTATTTCTTGAGGAGGAGGACGGCTCTGTGTTTGATATTCCTGTCGAAGATTCTCTGACAGTTGGGGCAGAGTTTCTGGTTCTTGTCCTTCTGGTCGAAGAGAGCTCCGCACCAGGCGCAGGGTTTGTAGCCGGCGGCGGCTTCGCCTTTCCTGATTTTGAGGACTTCTGTCATGAGGTTCTGGAAGGGCTGCTTCAGTTTGTCGTTTCCGACGTGGCCTTCGACCCAGTTTTCAATCCATTTTTCCTCGCCTTCGGTGAGGTCCTGACTGTACATTTTCTGCTCTTCTTCGATTTTATGGTTGACGGGATCCAAAGTCGAGTAGGCTTTTTCCTTTTTCTGCCTGGGGCCTGCGATGAAGCGGATGTCTTTGAATCGTTTCCCGAATTCGTCTTCGGAGAGGCGTTTCAAAAGGTCGCCTTTCATCATGAAGAGGTGCTGGAGGAAGACGGAGTTCGTGACGGCGATGACCAGGGTGTCGTCTTTCCAGCTTTTGATGTAGGATTCCTTGGCGAGCATGTCGCCGACGATGTTCTTCCACCGTTTCTGGAAGAGGAAGAACTGGAAGCCGTCATTTCCGAAGATTTTCTTGCTGGTGATGGAGTCGGAGAAGACCTGGTCGATGCCGGCCATGACTTTATATCGTTTGCCTTTGTCTTTATGGTTTTCTTCCATGATGCCCTCCTTCGATGATTTCTTTCTTCCATTATACTATAAATTTCCCGGATTATGACTTTCCGCATTTGGCACAAGGTTTACCGAAAGGTATGGAAAACAATTGTCTTATTCTAATTTGTTATAATTCGTTTAGATTCTATTAACTCTTTCTATGAGATCGGAAGAGCGTCGTGTAGGGA
>OGIL01001698.1_pt1 | contig 11428 bp, 7 predicted proteins | sample 1571751 | NCBI WGS metagenome assembly OGIL01 (sample SAMEA2581964, study PRJEB24529) | metagenome | biome: Human gut stool | place: China | collected 2011 | reverse complement strand
CTTTTTAATTCGTATGTCATCTCCAAAGAGCTTGATAAAACTATAATTGCTTGAAATTCTTGAAAGTGTTCTCTCGGAGTAAATATCTGCTATCTGCTCCAGATTCAGATTAGTGGAAATAATAGTAGATTTCTGTCGCAGTATGCGCTCATTTACACAAAGGAAAAGCTGTGATGTGGTAAATGAGTTGGAAAGTTCGGTTCCGAGATCGTCTATGATAAGTAAATCACAGTCGAATATATTCTGGTGCGCTGCGATGGCATCTGCATCCTTTTCAAACACACCTTTGCTTAATATATCAAATAATTGGAATGCTGTAAAGTAAATTACGGAGTAACCTGCATCTAAAAGCTCTTTTGCAATGCAATTAGATAAAAAAGTCTTTCCGACACCGGTATTACCGTAGAAAAATATGTTTTTAGGTTTGTTTTCAAAATTGTCTATAAACTCATGACAGTTTGTCACTGCAAGCTTTGCTGTGGCAAGAGCAGACAGCCCTGTCGCAGGATTTTTCTGCTCATCTGAGTAATAATCGAATGAGAGCGTGGAAAAATTCTCTCTTGATAAAATTTCCCTGATATTGGACTGCGAATAAACGGTATTGATAATAGCCTGCTTGAAGCAATGACATTTCTGACCATCTATATACCCGGTATCATGGCAATCTGGACAGGTGTAAATAGGCTCAAAATAATCAAGCGGATATCCGAGTGTGGATAGCAGTGCAGCACGCTCCTCCTTATAGTCCTCGATTGCAAGGCGTAAAGCGGCGAGAGCATTCTCATCACCATCCATAAGCCTGTACGCCTGCCTGACAGATGCGGATGCAATCTCTGAGTCAATTTCCCTGAGGCGGGGCGCCTTGCGATAGGCTTCCTCAATACGCTTGTCATGTATGTATTTGTTCTGAAGCTGGCGTTTATCGTAGCCTCGCATTATCTCATCATATTGAGCATTGGTAAGTGCCATATATCCTCCTTGGGATGTGTAAATCTAACTTGAAAAATCATACCGTAGAATTCAGAAACAGCTTCTCCAGCTTGTCGTAATCATTGTTGCGCTGATTGAAGTTGTTAAATTTATTCTTGGAACCTGAATTATTGCTTTTTGGTTTTGAGGAACCGTTTGCAGCATTTGTGCCTTGTGATGAGCCTGTAGCAGAGACCTTATTGGCCTTGGCAAAGTTGGCATCAAGCACTTCAACATCCTTTAAAGTATGTACATTCTTTTTCCTCCAGTTCGCGAGTATAGAGTCTGTGTACTCGAAGCTTGGCTTCTGGATAGCTGAAATAGTTTTACTGCAGGCGGCTTTTACAAGCTCTATATCGAAACCGTATTCGCCGACCCATTTATTGATGAGTGACACCTCAGAGTCAACCAGATTGCGGCCTGTGATGCCTAGAGCCTTCATTACAGAATAGTAAATCTGTGAATGAGCGGCTGCATCGTCCTTTGCCTGGTCTACGGTCTTTATGCCGGCATCGGCCCAGCCGAGAGCGACCTTGTTCATGTACCTAAGGCTTGAATGTCCCTTGGTAATGCAATACTCCACGAGATATTCCACCAGGTCGGTAGAAAAATGGAGCTCGTCCAGCCAGTAGAGCACCATATTGGTGTCTGTGGATGAGAGCGTATGCTTCAGATATGTCTCTATAATAAAGAAAAGCTCTGAAATGTCAGGATTCTTTCTAAACTCCTTAATCTCATCAAGTGTGTATTCCTTCTGTGAAGAAGCAGGCTTGTCAGTAGTCTGGCTCTTAAGCTTTTCCACAACAGAATCCTGCATCCGAATATTCGCGGTAGAAATATTCTGTGCAGCATTATTAACCACGCTGTTTTGCAAATTATTCTGCGTAGCATTATTAATAACACCGTTTTGCAAATTATTCTGCGGGGCATTATCAGCCATAGCGCTTTGTATATTACTCTGAGCAGCCTGCATACCGGATACAGAAAGACTGCAGAGGTTGATTCCAATAATCTGACCATCAGCGCCGGTTTGCACCTGCAAAATGCCCTCAGAGGCCCAGTAATTGAGGGCACGTATGATGTCGGCTTCAGTATTGCTGAAATGATCGGCAATCTCTGAAATAGTTGCTATGCCTGCCCCGGAGCCTGTCGCACGGAGCAGATAAAGGTATACCTTGACAAACTCACCGTTTGCCTTTGGCATGTATTGATCTATAAAAATATCTGACACAGTAGTGAATGATGTTGCTATGTCACTGCTAATGTTTATCGCTGTCATATAAAAAACTCTCTTTCGCTTAACCTGTGAGCAATTATAGCACAATATTTTAATTGTGTGAAGATGGTAAAAGTGCTACAAGCCTTGTAAACTCGGGCTTTCCGAGTCCACAAAAAAATGTGGATAACGTGGATAACTGTGTAAAATAATTGAAAAATCAATGTATCACAGGGTATATAAGCTGTTGAAAATTATTTAAAAAATCCACACACAAAATGAGAGTTGTTAACATTTTGTATGTGGATAACGTGGATAACTTATTTCTTAAGCAGGTCTTCGCCGATTTCTACAACATTTCCAGCACCCATTGTTATCAACAGGTCACCGTTTACACAATTTTCTGATAAAAATTTCTCGATTTCCTCAAATGATGGGAAATAGTGCGCATTCACACCTTTTTCGAGCAATAAATTCAGGATATCCTTAGATGAGATACCATATGTGTTCTGCTCACGCGCAGCATAGATATCAGCAAGCACCACAACATCTGCCATTGAAAGAACATCGGCAAAATCATTTAAGAATGCCTTGGTTCTGGAATAGGTGTGTGGCTGGAAGCAAAGTACAAGCCTGTCATGTGGATATTTTTGTGCAGCTGTCAGTGTTGCGCGGATCTCGGTTGGATGGTGAGCGTAGTCATCAATGATTGTGACGCCGTTTACCTTGCCCTTGTACTGGAAACGTCTGTCAGCACCGCCAAATTTGTCAAGGCCTGTGAGGATAGACTCCTCATCTAGACCGAGTGTGGTGGATAAAGCTATAGCTGCGAGCGCATTGCTTACATTGTGAGCGCCCGGAACAGAGAGTTTTACGTCGAAAAGTGGACTACCCTGTCTCATAGCTGTAAAAGATGCACAAGCTTTATCGTCATAGGTTATATTTTCCGGGTAGAAATCATATTTTGAATCAAAGCCATAGGTGATAATCTTCTGAGGAAGCCCTGCGACAATCTCCTCATAGCGGTCAATCTCACCATTGATGATGGTAGCACCGCCTGCGAGAGTGTTTGATGCATACTCGTGGAAGGAATGCCTGATGTCGTTGATATCCTTGAAGAAATCCAGATGCTCAGCCTCAATATTTAAAATAATGCTGTAGCGTGGTCTGAAATTCAAAAAGCTGTTTGTGTACTCACATGCCTCAGAGATGAAGTACTCTGAATCGCCCACGCGCAGATTGCCGTGGATAGACGACAAAATACCTCCTACGGAAATGGTAGGATCTGTCTGGGCGGCGAGAAGAATTTCGCTGATCATGGATGTGGTGGTAGTCTTGCCGTGTGTGCCGGCTACAGCGATAGAATAATCGTAATTGTCCATAATCTGTCCGAGAAGCTCGGCTCTTGTAAGCATTGGAATACCGGCTGCCTTTGCTGCGGCAAACTCAGGATTGCTTTCGTGGATAGCTGCAGTGTAAACTACCAGGTCGATACCGGATGTAATATTGTCTGCGCTCTGGCCATATATGACTTTTATGCCCTTGGCAGCAAGAGTTTTTGTGAGGTCTGATTCCTTTGAATCGGAGCCGGAAATTGTAAAGCCCTCCTCATGCAGAATCTCTGCGAGACCGCTCATGCTGATACCGCCGATGCCTATGAAATGGATGTGTATTGGTTTGCTGAAATCTATTTTATACATTAATTTTACCTGCCTGATTTATTATAATTTATATTGTAACTATTAAGAATCGCTGAGAACAAAAAGCCGATGCGCATGATTGCATGTAAGCAACAGATTTTCTTGTTCTGAACAGTTACTTTATATTAATTATACAACTAAATATAGTATTTGCAAAGGAAAAATAAGGTGAAAGCAGGCATGACTTTCAAATGATAAGAACCATAGCAGGTTAACCAGATATACGATAAATGACACTTGTGCAAAATGTCGAAAAAAAAGAAAAATATTATTTGATTTTGTGAAAAATGTTGAAGTGATAATGCGGCTGTGGTATAATTTTTTTATAAAAATAATTCATCCGGACCATATGAATTTTATGGGTTTAAAGTATATGGCAGTAACTGCAATTTATGCAGCAGCAACTATAATTTATATGGAAACAATTGTGATTTATTATGGAAGCATTACAGATACGGTTATTACAGAAACAAGTGGTGGGGACCGGATGGGCACAACAAAAATTAGGACAGACGAGGAGTGATAACGTGATTAAGAAAGAAATGATAGCCATGCTTTTAGCAGGCGGTCAAGGCAGCAGACTTGGTGTTCTGACAGCGAACGTAGCAAAACCGGCAGTTTCGTTTGGTGGAAAATACAGAATCATAGATTTTCCACTTAGCAACTGCATCAATTCAGGCATTGATACAGTGGGTGTACTTACACAGTATCAGCCACTCAGACTTAACCGCCACATCGGAATAGGTATTCCGTGGGACCTCGACAGGAATAATGGAGGAGTGGCAATACTGCCTCCTTATGAGAAGAGCGGCAACAGCGAGTGGTACACAGGTACAGCCAATGCAATCTACCAGAATATGAGGTATATAGACAGTTACAACCCGGACTATGTGTTGATACTGTCAGGAGACCATATTTACAAGATGGACTATGAGGTGATGCTTGATTTCCACAAGGAAAACAATGCAGATGTGACCATAGCAACCATGCCGGTGCCTATTGAGGAGGCCAGCCGATTTGGGATCGTCATAGCCGATGATGATAAGCGCATCAATGCATTTGAGGAAAAGCCGGTTCATCCGCGCAGCAATCTCGCATCAATGGGCATTTACATATTCTCATGGCCGGTGCTAAAGGAAGCATTACTTGCACTAAAGGATCAGGAAAACTGTGATTTTGGCAAGCATGTCATACCATACTGTTTTGAAAACGACAGACGTATGTTTGCATATGAGTTCAACGGATACTGGAAGGACGTAGGTACACTGGGCTCATACTGGGAGGCCAATATGGAGCTTGTGGACCTCATTCCGGAGTTCAATCTGTACGAGGAGTATTGGAAGATTTACACAAAGAATGATGCAATCGAGCCACTTTATATAGCCAAAGGAGGTCATGTGGAGCGAAGCATCATGGGTGAGGGCTGTGAATGCTATGGTCATGTGGAGCATTCTGTCATAGGTGCAGGCGTCAAGATTGGAAGAGGCGCAGTAATACGTGATTCCATTATCATGTGTGACACGGAGATAGGCTCCAATGTCACGATAGACAAGTCCATCATTGCCGAAAATTGCAAGGTGGGCGACAATGTGACACTTGGCTTCGGACAGGAGAAGCCGAACGTATTAAATGAGAGCATATACTCATTTGGGCTTGTCACTATAGGAGAAGATTCTGTGATACCGGACGGGGTAAAGATAGGCAAAAATACAGCAATCTCCGGTGTTACATACGAAGAGGATTACAAAGACGGTGTGCTTGAGGGCGGAGAAGTTATTATCAAGGCAGGTGACGGAAAATGAAGGCAATAGGAATAATTTTGGCCGGCGGCAACAATAATAGGATGAAGGAACTGACAGCAAAACGAGCAGTACCAGCCCTGCCGGTAGCAGGCAGCTTCAGAAGCATAGATTTTGCGCTCAGCAGCATGTCAAACTCACATATACAGACTGTCGCAGTACTGACCCAGTACAATGCACGCTCACTGAATGAGCATTTAAGCTCAGCAAAATGGTGGAATTTTGGCAGAAAGCAGGGGGGCTTATTCCTCTTTACACCTACAGTCACAGCGGACAACAGTGACTGGTACAGGGGCACGGCAGATGCGATGTATCAGAACATTGATTTTTTAAAGAGACGCCATGAGCCATATGTCATCATCAGCAGCGGTGACTGTGTATACAAGCTGGATTTCAACAGAGTGCTTGATTTTCACATCGAGAAAAAATCAGACATTACAGTGGTATGCAAGGACATGATGTACAACGACGATGTCAGCCGTTTTGGTGTGGTACGCATGGATGATGAGTCAAGAATCACAGAGTTTGATGAAAAGCCAATCGAGGCCTCATCCAACACCATTTCCACAGGTATCTATGTCATCAGAAGACGACAGCTCATAGAGCTTTTGGAGGCAGCAGCCGAGGAAAACAGATTTGATTTCGTAAATGATATCCTCGTGCGCTACAAAAATGTAAAGAAAATATATGGCTACAAGATAAATTCATACTGGAACAATATCGCCGATATTGATGCATACTTCAAGACCAATATGGATTTCTTAAGACCTGACGTCAGAAGCTATTTCTTCAGGGAGGAGCCGACCATCTGCTCAAAGGTGGACGACCTGCCACCGGCCAAGTTTAATCCGGGCTCAGACATTTCAAACAGCCTTGTATCAAGTGGCTGTATCATAAACGGCAGCGTGGAGGATTCGGTGCTTTTCAAGCAGGTATTTGTGGGCAAAAACACCACAGTGAAGAACTGCGTGATACTCAATGACGTCTACATAGGCGACAATGTGCACCTCGAAAATTGCATCGTAGAGAGCCGCGGAACCATCAATCCAAACACCTGCTATTGTGGTGAGGATGGAGTCATGATAGTAAAAGAAAAAAATGTAAGATATGTAATTTAAAAACAAACCAGGGGGACAAAAATATGCAGATTACAGACATCAGAATTCGTAAGGTAGAAAAAGAGGGCAAGATGAAGGCGGTTGTGTCAATCACAATCGATGATGAATTCGTGGTACATGACATCAAGGTAATCGAAGGAGAAAAGGGACTTTTCATCGCCATGCCAAGCCGCAAGGCAAACGATGGCGAGTACAGGGATATAGCCCATCCGATTAACTCTGCCACACGCGAGAATATCCAGAATATGATTCTTGAAAAATATAAGACAGAGATTGAGAATGCATAAAACCAAATAAAGCTTCGAGCAGCGAGGGAGGATTTTTTTGACCCTCAAATCAATATATTTCACACAAACCGGTCTATCCGTGGTACAATAAGCCACAGAAAGACCGGCTTTTTAGAGTATAGCTACAATAAAAGAGGATAGACAAACAGATATGTACAAGACGAAAATAGATAATCTGGATTTAAAACAGATTGCTGACAGTGGTCAGTGCTTTAGATGGAAGAATACAGGAGAAAATGAATACACGGTAGTGGCATTTGACAGGGCACTTCGGATTAAACAGGATGGGAATGAGTTTGAGCTGGATTGTGATGAGGCAGACTGGAACAATATATGGAAAAGCTATCTGGATATGGATACGGATTATGCAGGGATTGCAAAGCTTATAGCAGACGGAGATGACGCGCATCTGAAAGAGGCGTATGCATATGGCAGTGGTGTGCGCATTTTAAGGCAGGATTTGTGGGAGATGATTGTTACTTTTATGATTTCCCAGAATAATAACATAAAGCGAATCACAAACAGTGTGGATTTACTTTGCAGGCGGTGCGGGCATAAAATAGACGGCAGTGCAGAGGGGGAAGAACTGTATACATTTCCCAAGCCTCTTGAAGTGCCTGATGAGGTATTTGATGACAGGAGCATGGGCTTTGGCTATAGGGCACCGTATCTGAAGGAAATATATGAGTATGGTGCTAATAATCCTGACTGGCTTGATAATCTGCGCAAAATGAGCTATGATGAGGCGATGGAAAGCCTGCTTACTCGCAAAGGAATTGGCAAAAAGGTGGCGAACTGCATATGTCTTTTTGGTTTACATCATGTGGATGCGTTTCCGATAGATACGCATGTAAAGCAGCTTTTGGACAAATATTATAGTGACGGCTTTGATTTTGAGCGCTACAAGGGTGTGGCGGGAATTATCCAGCAGTATTTGTTTTATTTTGAATTGTAAATGATATGAGAAAGAGAAAGGATAAACGATGTACGTTATAGTAGGACTTGGAAATCCTGATAAAAAATATGAGCACACAAGACACAATATCGGATTTGATGTGATAGATGCGCTTGCGGATAAATATAATATAAGTGTGACAGACAAAAAGCACAAGGCGCTTTGTGGAAGTGGAGTGATTGAGGGTATGAAGGTGCTGCTTGTGAAGCCGCAGACATACATGAACTTAAGCGGCGAGTCTGTTGCTGAGGTGATGAATTTTTATAAGCTTGATCCGGATGAGGAAATGATCGTTATTTTTGATGATATTTCGCTCGAACCGGGGCGTATCCGTATCCGCAAAAAGGGCAGCGCCGGCGGTCACAATGGCATCAAGAGCATCATTGCAATGACAGGTACGCAGGGCTTCAGCCGTATCAAGGTCGGTGTTGGAGAGAAGCCGCAGGGCTGGGATCTGGCTGACCATGTGCTCGGGCGTTTCAGTTCTGAGGACAGGGCAAAGGTAGAGGAAGCTATAGGTCATGCGATGGATGCAGCAGTTCTTATGATGCAGGGCGAGACGGATAAGGCTATGAACATATATAACTAGCTTTAAATCGACAAGGTGATTTTGAACAGACAGAAATGGAGAATTGAAAGTGAAAGCATTTACAGAGCCACTCCTTTCCCTTGCGGGCTTTGAGGAGATGACAAAAACGGCAGAAAAATCGTCCGGACTTATATCTGTCACGGGATGTATAGATGCGCAAAAATCACAGATGATATATGCCTTTGGAGGTCACAGGAAAAACAAGCTTATTGTGACCTTTGGAGAGCAGAAGGCGAAGGAACTGTACGATGAGTACAGTTTTTTTGACAAAGAGGTGGTGTATTATCCATCAAAGGATGTGCTTTTTTACCAGTCGGATATCAGGGGCAATCTCCTGACAGCGGAGCGCATCAGGGCTTTGAAGGCTATCCGCGAGCAGGAAAGCGTGACACTTGTCACCACCTTTGACGCGCTGATGAATACGATGGCGCCGATAGAAAAGATGTGGGAAAACGTGCTTACACTTGAGCAGGGACAGCTTTTGGATTTGAAGGAAATTCAGGCTGCTCTTATCAGAATGGGCTATGAAAAAGAGTATCAGGTCCAGACGATGGGACAGTTTTCTGTCAGGGGTGGTATTCTTGACGTTTTTCCATTGACGGAGGAGAATCCTATCCGAATCGAGCTGTGGGGAGATGAGATAGACACCATCAGATATTTTGACTGCGAGAGCCAGAAATCCATTGAAAATACAGACAGGGTGAGCATATATCCGGCGGCAGAGCTTGTACTTAGTGATGAGGAAAAGGCCGGGGGAATTGACAAGCTTAAGGCAGAGGCAAAGCGTGTGTCTGACAAGCTTAGAAAGCAGATGAAGACAGAGGAAGCACACAGAGTGACTGTGATGGCAGACGAGCTTACCGAGGAGTGGGGAGAGCTGTCCATGTATGCGGGCATGGATGCTTTTTTGTCGTACTTTTTTGACGAGAGAGTCGGGCTTTTGGATTATTTTAATCCATCGGACAGCCTTATTTTTTTCGATGAGCTGACCAGATGCGCAGAGCAGGGAAAGCTTACAGAGACTGAATTTTCAGAGAGCATGAAGCAGAGACTTGCGATGGGATATATACTTCCGGGGCAGATGAACGGTCTTTTTACAGAGAAGGAGATAGTGGCAAAGCTTGGGAAGTATTCGTGCATCGCACTCGCTGCGCTTGATAATAAAGCAAACGGACTGCACCAGCTGGGAAGCTATGGTATTCACTGTCAGAGTGTCAGTCCATATAACAACAGCTTTGAGCTTTTGATAAAGGACTTAAAGCGCTATAAGAAAAACGGTTACAGAGTCATTCTTTTATCCGGTTCAAGGACAAGGGCAAAGAGGCTTTCGGAGGATATCACAGACCAGGGAATCACATGCTTTTACACTGAAAACTATGACCATGAGCTTTCCCAGGGGCAGATTATGGTTTGCTATGGCAAGGTGAGAAGAGGCTTTGAGTATCCGATCCTAAAGTTTGCCGTGATTACGGAGTCAGATATTTTTGGGGCGCAGCAGAAGAAAAAGAAGCGTCACCGCACATATGAGGGCGAGAAAATACAGAGCTTTACCGATTTGTCGGTGGGGGATTATGTGGTGCATGAAAACCACGGACTCGGCATTTACCGCGGTATTGAAAAGCTTGAGGTGGACAAAAAGGTAAAGGACTACATCAAGATAGAGTATCAGGGTGGCTCCAATCTCTATATTCTTGCCACCCAGCTTGACATGATACAAAAATATGCCGGAAAGGATGCCAGAAAACCAAAGCTCAACAAGCTTGGCGGTCAGGAATGGAACAGAACAAAGAATAGGGTCAGAGGTGCGGTAAAGCAGATCGCAGGAGACCTGGTGAAGCTGTATGCCCAGCGTGAGCAGCAAAACGGATATGCCTTCGGTGAGGATACGGTATGGCAGAGAGAGTTTGAGGAGCTTTTCCCTTTTGATGAGACTGAGGATCAGATTCTTGCAATTGAGGCCACAAAGACTGATATGCAGAGCCATAAAATAATGGACAGGTTGATTTGCGGTGATGTGGGCTACGGCAAGACGGAGGTTGCAATCCGTGCGGCCTTCAAGGCGGTGCAGGACAGCAAGCAGGTGGCATATCTTGCCCCGACAACCATTCTGGCACAGCAGATTTACGATACGTTTTCGCAGAGGATGAAGGATTTTCCGGTGAATGTGGATTTGATGTGTCGTTTCAGAAGTCCGGCGGAGCAGAAAAAGACGATAGAGAAGCTTAAAAAGGGTGAGGTCGATATCATTATCGGAACACACCGCATACTCTCAAAGGATGTGCAGTTTAAGGATCTGGGGCTTTTGGTAATCGATGAGGAGCAGCGCTTCGGCGTAACTCACAAGGAGAAGATTAAGCAGATGAAGGTCAATGTGGATGTGCTCACACTGACTGCTACACCGATTCCGAGGACGCTCCACATGAGTTTAATCGGCATAAGGGACATGAGCGTGCTTGAGGAGCCGCCGATGGACCGTGTACCGATTCAGACATATGTCATGGAGTACAATGATGAGCTTGTCAGAGAGGCAATTAACAGGGAGCTTGCCAGAAACGGACAGGTGTACTATGTGTACAATAAGGTGCGCGACATAGCAGACATAACAGCAAAGCTGCAGGAGCTGGTGCCGGATGCGACTGTTGCATTTGCGCACGGACAGATGAAGGAGACTGAGCTTGAGCGCATCATGTACCGTTTCATCAATGGTGAAATAGATGTGCTTGTATCCACGACCATTATAGAGACCGGACTTGACATCTCAAACGTCAATACAATGATTATACACGATGCCGACT
>OGIL01001673.1_pt1 | contig 11512 bp, 10 predicted proteins | sample 1571751 | NCBI WGS metagenome assembly OGIL01 (sample SAMEA2581964, study PRJEB24529) | metagenome | biome: Human gut stool | place: China | collected 2011 | reverse complement strand
GGATAATCCCCGTCCACATAGCCGAGCGCACAGTGCCCGATTCCCTCATATTCATCCTCAATCCCAAGGGATGCAAGCAGTTTCCTGCCCCAGCTGCTTTCAAATTCCTCTTTCGCGCGGTGAATCCAGCAGCTGCCGATTCCCAGATCATGGGCTGCAAGCATGAGGTTTCCCATCACAAGACTGCCGTCATAGACATGTGTCGGCCAGTCTTTTTTTCCTAAAACGATGAGCATTGCCGGTGCGCCGTAAAACGGATCACCCTCACTTCCCATGATTTCTGCATTTTTCTTTGCGATTTCATCGCGCTTCTCTTTGTTTGTCACCTGAATGATGATGACATTCTGTGCGCCTCTGCCGTTTGCCGCATAGGTTCCCGCTTCAATGATCTGGTCTAAAATTTCCTGTGGGATGGCATCCGGTTTGAATTTGCGGATGCTTCTTCTGGTTTTCATTTCTTCTAATACGTTGCTCATTTTGGTTTCCTCCTGTCAGTCTTCTTTTGTTAATTGCTCAATCACACACGTATGCGTTTTTGTCTCTCTGTTGTAGTTGATTCCGGCAAGGAGCAGATTTCCCCGATACTCCTTTAAGGCATCTGTATAGTGCCGGTCTTTGATCTGCGCAATGGCTCCCTGTGCGGATTTTTCCCATTTCAGTTCAATCACAACCGCCGGTTTGTCTGCATGCATTTTTCTTGGAATAAAACACAGATCCGCGAACCCTTTTCCTGTCGGAAATTCCCTTATGATCGTGTAGTATTCCCGTGCAAAATAAAACGCCAGATTGATCGTACATGCCAGCGAATTTTCATTGTTGTACTGCAAAATGGAAATCTCACGATGCGCTTTATCAATGCCTGCTGCCACTGCCTCTTCGTCCTGCATCCATAACGCTTCCAGCAGATTTTTCGACGCTTCGACAGAATCAATCACCTCATGCCAGTCCATGGTACTGATTGCATTTACATATTCCTGTGACACTTCTTTGTTTGGAATCGACACCGTTTTGTCCATCCAGTGATAACTCAGATAACCCAGATGAACCAGGAGTGTCAGAACATCATCCCGGTTCTGGAATGTTGTCATATCATTGGAAAATGTCCCTGTATTGATTTCCACACGATCCCCGGCAAGCATCCGCACAATGGCATCTTTTAACCCGTCAAAATTCATCTGGATATAAATTTTTAATGCCTCATATGTTTCGGTCTGATTCCAGTAATTATCATACAGACCGCTTAACATTGCATCGACCACTGATTTCGGGCTGTACATGGAATAGATTTTGGGGTTTTCTCCGTCCATTGCGACAAGTTCATAGCCATCATACCACGCCTGCGCTTCTTCAAAATTGCGCTTGTATGTTGCGCACAATGCGTGCACTTCCTCTTCGGTAAAACCGAAAAACTCCGCCATCTCGCGTGGATTGGTCATGGAATATTCCGTAAACATGTTGAGTGCCGAATGCGAACCGTATTTTTTTATCGGTAAAATTCCGGTCATGTAGGCAAGTGCCACATATTCCTGATCTTTCATCCATACCCGCAGGAAATCCAGATATTTTTTTTGCGCCTCTTTATCCTGCTTGTACTCGCGGAACAGACAGTCCCATTCGTCGATCAGTATGATAAACGGGCACTTCGTATGTGCATATACGTCTTTCATCGCAAACACCAGACTGTCTTCTCCATCCATGACATAATCAGGATATCCTCTTTTCAGATCTGCAATCATGCGTTTTTGAAAAACCGCAAGCATTTCATCCATACTGTGCGTCATGCTTAAAAATTCCTGCATATTCACTTTCAGCACATCATATTGATTCCGGTATTTCTGATAAGTCTCTGCCTTTGCAATCTGCAGAGTATCAAACAACCGCGCCGTATCGACGCTCTGATCGTAATATGCTGCCAGCATATCCGTCGCCATAGATTTTCCAAATCGCCGCGGACGGCTGACACAAATATATTTCTGCCGTGTGTCAACAACCGCATTAACTTTTTCGATTAACCCAGTTTTATCTACATAAATTGCGGAATTTAAGCTCTCCTCAAAGCCTTTGCAGCCCGGATTCAGATAACTTCCCATGCCTGACACCTCCGTAATGTCATTCGTAACCATCCACCATTTTACCAACAAACCGTTACGACCAGATTCCTGTCTCTAGCATACCACAAACATTCTGTCTTTGCACTTATATTCCTTCTGATATTCTATTCATAATTTTACAAATACTTACTGTTCATTGATGTTTTCTGTCCATAATACTTTTCATATTTTATGAATATGCATTCTATGAAAAACCGGGACATATGGAGAAAAATTTGTATATTATGTCCTGCTTTTCCTGTCAGCTGGGACATATGCGGAAAAAGTTCTTATTATGTCCTGCTTTTCTTGTCAGCTGGGACATATGCGAAAAAAGCTCTTATTATGTCCCATACAAATGTCATAACAGGACATTTGTAGCATCTTCTCGTCCATATGTCCCGTTAGACTTTTACAGAAGGACTTTTTTATTATCTTTTTGTCTATATGTCCCATACAGATATCACAGCAGGATATTTTAGGCGCCTTTTCATCCATATATCCCATTTGTCTTACACAAAGGGATATTTTTGCCCTTTTTTCTTTATATGTCCTATTTTGTTCTTCTGTCAGACTTTTTGCATAGAGGAGCTATAACTACAAATATTGATAAACTTAACAGGCGGCAGAAATCATCTGCCGCCTGCTATATAACGTATGCTGTTACACTTATAAAATTGCTGTTTCCAAAAAAAGCTGAATGTCCTGAAATGAAGAAAAAACAGCAGTTGCCTCTCCAGTATCCTGTTTTATTCCTGAGCCAGTATAACCAATCACATCAATTCCTGCCTGTATTGCCGCATGAATACCGGTTGAGGAATCCTCAATTGCAACAACCTCATCTTTTTCAGCCTGCAATAACTGTATCGCCTTTAAGTACCCATCCGGATAGGGCTTTCTTTTTTCGCACATATCCCCACATACAATAACTGAAAAATAATCTGTCATTTTGATCCGGTTTAAAGCCGTAATAATATACTTCGCGCTCGTTGATGTTACCAATCCGGCTTTCAGATTCCGTTCCTTCATCCATTGAAATAATTCCTGTAATCCCGGCATGGGACAGATGGCATCATTTTCATAGGTATTTCCCATCTCTTTTCTTCTTTTCTGGTACATTTCCCATGAAACACTTTCTTTCGACCGGCTCAAATAATGCAATATTTTTTCACGGCTGTTAACTCCAATAAATCCTTTTAACTCTTCGTGATCCATATATACACCAAACGATTTGAGAGTTTCCTGCAGATAATGTGCATTTTGAGGTTCCGTGTTTACAATAACACCATCAAAATCAAAAAGAATATATTGTTTCTTCATATAAATCTATCCTTTAGTTATGCCAGCAGCCGTGATGCTTTTTCCTGAATCCATGCTATTTCTTCTTCCGAAAGATCACAAAAATCACTGTTTTCCATAGAGCAATTGGAATCTTGTACATATACTATTTTTGTATCTTTCTGGGTGATTGAATAAAACCAGCATTCTGCCGGAACATTATATACTTTTCCCTGCTCCATCAATGTCAGATCAATAGAAAAACCATTTTCCTTTTTTTCTGCGGTAATCAGAATCGCTTTACCATGTACAAGAATAAACTGCTCATCGGTCGAATGATGGATCTCCAAGTGTTTAATCCCATTAATATCATTGTCCGGTTTCCAGTTTTTAATACATACAAGCCACTTTGGATTTTTATAGACACATAAAATTCCCTCTTCGTTATTTTCATACATATCTGGTTTCATACTTATACCTCCCTAAATTTCTGTTCTTCCTGTAATTGGTACTCCATATCCAAATGCACCTTCTTTTGCGCACATCTTTGCGGCAAACTCCGATGCCTTTTTCATTGCATTTTGAATTTTTACATACATCTGTTCATCTGAACCATCTAAAATCTTATGTTGTGGGGAATTTTTTAACATATCACTTAGGAATGCCGCAAAATAAGAATCTCCCGCTCCCATAGTATCTATAACATCCTCTGCCAATACTGCTTTTGTATATAAAAATTTATCTTTATATAATACATAAGAGCCTTCTTCTCCGACAGTTCCAAGAACAACAGAAACACCATATTTCTGTGCCTTTTTCATTTCTCTCTCCCGTTCATCTTCTGACAAATGTGCACATGACATAATTGCAACAGTTACATACGGACATACATCCCTCAAATACTCATCTGTCCAGCGCATTGAAAAATCATAGGCAATCGGAACCTTTGTCTGATACAATTTTGAAAGATCCTGTTCAATATAGCTGTTAAGATTTGTGTAAATCAAATCATATTGCTGAATATAATCCATATCTTCTTCGTTGAAATCAAATGCATGATCTTTTGCAATTCCACCTTTATTTGAGCCAAGAAAAACACGGTCTGTTTCTTTCAGTGTTACCAAAGCGAAACCGTTTTCTCCCTGAAAATGCCGGCAATGCGTATCATCAATCTCTAATTTTTTTAATGTCTCCTGCACACATTCAGCTACTTCATCATTACCGTATTTTCCAAGATATGCCGAATTGACACCATTCCATTTTGCATATACGCATGTATTGACACATTGTCCTCCCGGATACATTTTCCCACGAGATAAATATTTATCACATACATTATCTCCAATCGCTATAATTTTTGGTTCTTTCATAGATTTTCTCCTTATGTTTTAAAATACTACTGCTCCTATCAAAATTGCTGACACTACTGAAACTACAGTACATACAAGGCCAGGAAGCATATAGCTGTGATTTAACACATATTTTCCAATTTTTGTTGTTCCCGCGGTATCAAACGCAATTGCTGCAACGCACTGACCGGAAGCAGGAATAAAATAATTTGATGAACATGCAATCCAGCCAGCAACAATAATATTTGCCGGAAGCCCTAATGCAATACCAATCGAAACCATAATCATTGTAGAGGATGACTGACTTGTTGTTATTGCCCCAACAATAAACACTGCTATGATATAAATCCATGGATGTTCATTCGTGAGAACTGACATATTATCTGTAATAAACGATGACTGATCTGCAATAAATGTATTCACCAGCCAGCAAAGACCAAATGCCAGAACAACAGCAAACATTCCTGTTTTAAATACTGGCTGATCCAGTACCTTATTGCTGTCAAGTTTTGTAATTAATACCGTTACGGCTGCTGCAACCAGCATAAAAATCTCAATTACTGTGGTAAGCGGTAATTTGCTTCCATCTGAAAGTGTTGGAACTAATGCACTTACTGCGCCAAGCAATACAATACCTACCATGGCAACCAAAAATACTGCAACAGAGATTTTTGCCTCTTTTGTTGTTTTAACTTCTGCAGCATTCTCATTTTTCACAAGAGTCTGAACCTGTCCGGATGCTACACGAGCCTGAAATTCCGGATCTTCTGCCAGTTCTTTTCCTTTCTTCATTACAGCAAGAGCACATGCGACTGTACCAATCAGTGTTGCCGGGATACAGACTACAAGCAGTGTAAAAATATTAACCGTTTTATAGTTCGTTGCTTCAGCCATAAAAGCCAGAATACCTACCGTTGCTGCTGAAATCGGACATGCCGTGATTGCCTGCTGGGAAGCTATAATGGATGCTGAAATCGGGCGTTCCGGTCGAACTCCTGTCTCAATAGAAATTTCATTAATTACCGGAAGCAAACTGTAAATAATGTGACCTGTACCACACATAAATGTAAAAATATATGCTACAACCGGTGCAAGTACCGTAATCATCCTAGGATTCCTGCGAAGAATCTTTTCTGCTATGCGAACCAGGAAATCCAATCCCCCACATGCCTGCATTGTTGCAGCTGCTACAATTACCGCAATCATAATTAAAATAACGGTAACTGGCGGATCTGCCGGTGTAACATGAAAGAAAAATGTCATAATTAACATTCCAACACCACCAGCCATTGCTAAAAATGTACCACCCTTACGTACCCCCAAAAATATAATGGCAAGTACAAGTATTAATTCTACCCAGAACATATTCATGTCCTCCCTCTCTTTTATGTCTTTTTCAGTTACATTTTGGATGTGCGCATATCCGTACAATACAAACTTTAATACAATTCTCGTACATCGCTCTTATTTGTATTGTTTTGTATCTGCTTTAATATTATATTTGTATCATACCTTTGTCAAGAACCTGTGTGTTTTTCGTCAATTATCCTATATTTTAGTTCCGATTTTTGTGCATATTTTTGTTCTCAGGCTATTTCAGTATCGCGTATGTATTATTTTGTATCTACAATACAATAAGCAGACAAAAACATAGGATACAATGTCTTTGTCTGCTTATAAATTCTTTTGCCCGAATTAAATATGTTCTGAATTAATACTCTACTTTCCACATATATCTACGTGTTGAAAGCGGATGTTCTTTCTTTTCAGCCAGTTCATGGTTATAAATAGGATATACATTATTAAACAGTGAATGGTTAAAGTAATCCACAACAGAAGCATCAATTGTAGATAATCCAAGTTCTTTTGCGTCCAGAACTTCAATCCTCTTTGCATATGTATGAAGGAATTTTAAAGCCCTTTCATCCAGTTCACGGGTAGATCCTTCTGATATCTGAATCATAAACGGACGGTTTGCATCTGTGATTTCAAACGGTCCATGGAAATATTCTCCTGTATGAATACTGCTGGAATCAAGCCACTGCATTTCCATGAAAATGCAAATACTTTCCATATATGCAGCCCCATAGCCGGCTCCGCTTCCCATCGTATAAATAACGGTATCGTCCTTGTATGTTTCAGCAAACTGTTCAGCTCTTGCCTGTACATGTTTTCTTGCATTCCGGATAATTCCGGTAATCATACCAAGTCCTTCGTAGAATTTATCATAATTTTCATATCCTGCGGTCTGTTGAAGTGTTTCCACTGCTACGAGCAGCGCACACATTGTTTTTTCTCCAGCATAATCAATATCACCTTTGAGATGATCCGGACTTGCATCAAATGAATACTGGATAATATAGTCACCAAACTCCACAATTTCAGATTCTTCCAGCCATGTAAGAATAATTACTGCTGCTCCTTTTTCCTTACCAAGCTTTGCTGCTGCAATCGTTTCCGGTGTATTTCCCTTATGGCAGGACAGACAGATGATCGAATTCTCTCCAAAATCTTTTGGTGTACTGTGAACAAATTCGTTGCTGTTGATCAGCGCGGATTTAATATTTGAACACTCTTTCTCCATAAATGTTTTTGCAGGATACAAAGCTCCAAGAGACCCTCCACAACCAACAAAATACAGGCTCTTAACACCTCCTTTGTCTTTTTTGTTCTCCAAAATCTCTGCTACAATGTTTTTAATGTCTTTGCTTGTATAACTCATATTCATTTCTCCTTTTTTTATTTGTCTCGTTTGTTTCTATCCAAAATATAATACAATATAATACATTTGTCAATATAAAACAGCTTTTAAAATAAATATATACAATTCTGAAACTTTGTATTATAATATATTGTATAATACAAATCAAAACACATTACGAGGTTTTCATGGAATTAAACAATACAATTGCCAAACCACTATACAAACAACTTGAGGATCAGTTAAAAGAAGAGATTGACACCGGAAAACGTAAAGCAGGCAGCCGTCTTCCAACAGAAAATGAGTTAAGTACAACCTACAATGTCAGCCGGGTCACTGTCCGAAAAGCTCTTGCAGGTTTATCAGAATTAGGATATCTGGACCGCAAATCCGGAAAAGGAACTTTTGTTGCCGAAAAAAGAATCCAGCGAAATATCTCAAAAGGTGTTACCGGATTTTCTGAAATGTGCCGTACAATGGGAGCAGTTCCAGGTGCGAAAACCATTAAAATTGCAATAGAAGATCCTACCGAAAAAGACATGGAACTCATGCATATTACACCCGATAAAAAGATTCTCGTATTGGAACGTATTCGTTATGCCGATGAAAAACCGGTATTGTTAGAAATCAACCGGTTTCCTGAATCCTTTTCTTTTTTATTTGGAGAAAATTTAAATGACACTTCCCTTTATGATGTGCTGCAAAACCACAATATTATTTTTGATCATTCCGACAAAACTTTAGATATTGTGTTTGCCTCCGCACAGGAAGCAAAAATTTTGGGGATTTCAAAAGGTTATCCACTTCTTCGAATCGAGAGTACAATCTATAATACTGATTGCTCACTTGTTCAAAGATGTAAGCAGTTATGTATCGGCGATAAATTTAAATTTACAATTTAAAAACTCCGGGCACATATACATTTGCGCCCAGAGTTTTATATTATTCCATGGCATACCGGATAAATTCCGGGAAAATCGCCCGATACCCTTCTTCCTTTATATGCATGCCCTCAATTGTATATTCAGCTTTAAGATTTCCGTTTTCATCCTTCAGCGGGTCATTGATATCCATGTATTTTGCGTGATATTTTTCGGCCAGTTTTTTGACAGCCGCGTTTGCTTCAGCGATCTTTGGGTTGGTGCGCACAAGAAGGCAGGGCTTCATCTCCTCGGTTGCGGCATCGTAATTGACTGGATAATATGCCATGAGATACAGCTTTACATCCGGCAGAGCAGCTTTCACCTGACACAGGATCTGATCGTAGTGATCAATCATCTGCGCGATCGGAATATCCGGATTGCTCAGATCGTTGGTCCCGATATTGATAAATAATTTCGATGGTTTTAAATCCAGGATACAGGTATCGACATTTTCAAGCAGTTCATCCGTGATAAATCCACCGACTCCGCGGTTATAGATGGTCATATGGATCTGCTTTTCCCTGACCAGTTCTTCCACCGGAAACATCTCCATGAGGGAAGATCCTGCGCACACAATCTGCCCCGGCACAACCTCCTTGTTCATTTCTTCAAAACGTCTGATTTTTTCTTCCTTTGTCATCATTCTACCTCCATATATGATATTGAATATTTCATTTAATTCCACATTTCAAGAAACGCTTTCACTTCCTCCGGCATGCGTCCTTTGCGCCATGCAAGAAGAATCTCCGTCGCAAGATCCGCATGCAGAATATCACAGGACTGCATCTGATCTGACAACTTGTGCATAGAAGCTGGAAGAATGGCGATTCCAAGCCCTTTTTCCGCCAAAGTCATCGCCGTTCTGGCGTCTTCACACTCACAGTAAATGTCACACAAAAGCCCCTTTTTTTCGAACGCGGACAACAGGTAACTGCGGTAGCGGTGGGACAGGATCAGTTTCTGCTCTGACAGTTCCTCGAGCGTGATCCCATCTTTGTTTTTTTCTAAAACTGGGTTCCCTGCAGCCGCCATTGCAAGAAGTTTTTCCTGCATCAAAGTCCTGCTCTCACATCCTTTGAGCACAATCGGTGTCCGGAGTGTCGTGATATCGACCACGCCGTTTTCCAACTGCTCTCGCAGCGTAAATGTCGATCCCTCGTGGATATCAAAGCGAATATCCGGATGTGACGTGGAAAAACGGATCAGGTAATCGGACATCATAGAAACCGTGGACGGCGTAAATCCGATGTGGATTGTTGCCGCCTGGCTTGCCTTTATGACTTCCCGCTTGGTAATATCCGCCATGGTAAGAAGACTGCCCGCCCTGTCATACAGTGTTTTTCCTGCTTCCGTTAATGTAATCTTTTTGGTGCCCCGCAAAAAAAGCTGCACCTGAAGTTCTTCTTCGAGCATCTTTACCTGATAACTCAGCGGTGGCTGTGTCATGTGGAGAACGCGCGCCGCACCGCTGATCGTACCAGCATCCACAATTGCCCGGAAGTATTCCAGTTGTTTTACATCCATAGCTTCTCCTTATATAATTTTTATTTGTTTAAGACATAAAAGTAATATTTTTCATATATCTTAATTCATGGTATACTAAATGTCAACAGAAAGAAAAGGATTTAAGGAAAAAATGAAACGAATTGATTTTGAACATGGCTCCATCCCCGGCAACATCTTAAACGCAGCGATTCCCATGCTGGTGGCGCAGCTTTTAAGCCTGCTTTACAACATCATAGACCGCATTTATATAGCAAGAATCCCGCATATTGGCACAACCGCTCTCGGCGCGGTCGGCTTATGTTTTCCGATTATTGTGATCATCACGGCTTTCAGCAACCTGTTCGGCAGCGGCGGTGCTCCGCTTTTTTCCATCCGGCGGGGGGAAAATAATTCCCGGAAAGCTTCCGAAATTATGAATACCTCCTATACGATGGTCTGCGGCGGCGCAATTGTTTTAATGGTCATTGGACTTCTGTTTGCACGCCCGATCCTTGTTCTGTTCGGGGCATCAAAGTCCGCACTTGTTTATGCCTATCCATACCTGATGATCTATCTGGTCGGCACACTTCCGTCCATGATCTCCACCGGTATGAATTCGTTTATCAACGCGCAGGGATATGCCATGACCGGCATGACATCCGTTGCCATCGGCGCGGTGGCAAACTGCATTCTCGATCCAGTTTTCATCTTCGTCTTTTCGCTTGGAATCCGGGGTGCTGCAATTGCAACCGTGATTTCCCAGACACTCTCCGCTGCATTTGTCCTCTATTTTCTGAAAAAACGATCGGAGCTTAACGTACGGTTTCTGACCAGAAGCGAACTCTCCCGGTGCACGGAAACTGCCAAAAACATCGTAAGCCTCGGAACCGCAGGATTTATTATGCAGCTTACCAACAGTTTAGTCAGCATCTGCTGCAACAACGTACTCTCCGTGACCGGAGGCGATATCTATATCTCCGTGATGACAATCATCTCCAGCGTCCGGCAGCTTGTCGAGACACCAATTTATGCCATGAATGAGGGAAGTTCCCCGATTTTAAGCTACAATTACGGGGCGCACCGCCCGAAGCGTGTAAAACAGGCAATCGGTACAATGGCGGTTATGATCTTTGTGTATACCGCCGCCATGTGGTCGGTCATTATCGTTGCACCACATTTCCTGATCGGGATTTTCAGTTCCGACAGTGAACTGATCAAAGACGCGGTTCCTGCCTTAAAACTGTATTTTGCCGCATTTATTTTCATGGATCTGCAATACATCGGACAGACCACGTTTAAATCATTAAATAAAAAGAAGCAGGCAATATTTTTCTCCCTGCTTCGTAAAGTAATTATCGTAGTGCCATTAACCTATCTGATGCCATTTGCCTTCCATATGGGAACAGATGGCGTATTTCTTGCAGAACCTGTCTCCAATATTATCGGTGGCGGCATCTGCTTTATTACCATGCTCTCTATTGTTTTACCGGAGTTGAAGCGAATGGAGCGAGTGCAGTGAAACAAGACCGTCTGCACCACTGTATTCACAGTCTTCCAACCGTTCATCCATTCTTTTTTCCCGGGTAATCTCTATCTGCGGTTCATAAACAAGCTTTCCCATTCCTGAATTTCCCACTATCGCCAATCTGTCTAATACCGTATAACCAGCTGGCTTTTTGCCTTTCT
>OGIL01001672.1_pt1 | contig 11515 bp, 8 predicted proteins | sample 1571751 | NCBI WGS metagenome assembly OGIL01 (sample SAMEA2581964, study PRJEB24529) | metagenome | biome: Human gut stool | place: China | collected 2011 | reverse complement strand
TTTATATTCAACAGTGTTATATAACACTGTTATGAATATTTTTTTGGAGGAAAAATTGACAAAACCAATCGAAGGAGTTTCAGAGAGAATTCTCGTCTGTGCCAGAGAAGAATTCCTGGAGAAGGGCTATTCCGAAGCGTCGCTTCGTACGATCGCAGCCAAGGCAGACACTACTACCGGATCCATCTATTCCCGGTTTGGGGACAAGGAAGGATTGTTTTGTGCGATTGTGGAACCGGCTGCGGAAGGGCTGACGCAGATATTCCTTAAGACCCAGGAGGCGTTTCATGCCAGAGAGGCAGAGGAACAGCCGAAGGTAATGGAGGATTATGTGGTAGGCGGTATGGATGAAATGCTTGACTATGTCTATGATCGGTTCGATGATTTCCGGTTACTGCTGGATGCCTCTTACGGTACCAAGTATCAGGATTTCGTGGAACATCTGGTGGACATTGAGACGGAGTATACCTACAAGTATATGGAAGCCACACAATTCCTACAGGAAGGCAGCATGATCACCGAGGAGTTCCTACATATCATGGCGAGAGCCATGTTTGACAGCATGTTCGAAGTCGTCAGACACCGCATGGACAGGGATACTGCCAGAAAATATCTGCATATGCTGGAGAAATATCACTATGGTGGATGGGGAGCCATCATCAAGCTGGGGTGAATCATAAGATAAGACTGCTATGGAAGATTACGGTAGCAGTCTATCTTAAAAACCGACGGTTAGTTGAAACTAATTCTCAATAAGCAGTGTTAGATAGGAAAGACAATAGAGCCTCAAATGTCCGGAAAAGAGAAATGATGAAAAGCAGGGCAAAATGAAAAGAAATTCTAGAAATTAAAGAGTTACATTAAATCAAAAAAATTAATTTAAATCAAAGGGAAAGAGGGAAAGATCACATGAAAAAAGAAAGCTCTATGCAGAAGCTGTTCGCTTATGCGGGCAACTACAAGTACCTGACCATAGCGTCATGGATTCTGTCCGCAGTCAGTGCCCTGATCGCATTATTGCCGTTCTATTACATATGGCGGATCATGCGGGAAGTGGTGATGGCAGCGCCGGATTACAGCAAGGCGCAGAATCTGTCGGTGTTAGGATGGAGTGCTGTGGGATATGCACTGCTTTCCATGATCATTTATATCTGCGCACTGTTGTGCTCCCACATTGCAGCCTTTCACGTACAGGCGAATATGCGGAGCACCCTGATGCGTCATATTCTGACGCTGCCCATGGGATTCATGGACAGTGAGGGCAGCGGTAAGATCCGTAAGATCGTCAACGAATCCACCGCAGCCACTGAGACCTATCTGGCACACCAGTTGCCGGATAAGGCGGGAGCGATGGCAACTCCTGTGGGACTGCTGCTGCTTTTGGTGATATTTGACTGGAAACTGGGGCTGTTAAGTCTCGTGCCCGTCGTCTTTGCATTCCTCATTATGGGTGCCATGACCGGACAGCGCATGAAAGATAAAATGACAGAATACCAGAATGCGTTAGAGGAGATGTCCAGTGAAGCCGTGGAATATGTCCGCGGTATTCCGGTAGTGAAGACCTTCGGACAGTCCGTATTTTCTTTCAAGCGTTTCCAGACCTCTATTAAAAAATATGAAAAATGGACCATCGCTTATACCAAAGAACTGATGTGGCCCATGGTAGGCTTTACCACACTGATCAATGCGATCTTCGCCGTTCTGATCGGTGCCGCATATTGGTTCGGTGGAGCAGGCGGGGATCCTGAGGTGCTGATCAACCTTCTGTTCTACATCATTATTACTCCGGTACTGACCGTTACATTAGGCAAGATCATGTACGGCGGAGAGAATCAGATGATCGTGGAGGATGCTCTGAAAAGAACTGATGGTATCTTAAGCCGTAATCCTCTGCCGGAAGCAGAAAAAGAGCAGAACATCAAGGATCATTCCATTGCGTTACAAAATGTATCCTTCCGCTATGAAAATGCGGGAAGAGATGCTCTGCATCAGATCAATCTCGATATCAAAGAAGGAGAGCATGTGGCATTTGTCGGTCCCTCCGGCGGCGGTAAGACCACGCTGGCAAGTCTCATTGCCCGTTTCTATGATACCACAGAAGGTAAGGTATGCATCGGCGGCGTGGATGTGAAGGATATTCCTTCCGCACAGTTGATGAATATGGTGTCCTTCGTATTTCAGGACAGCAAATTGCTTAAGATGTCCATTTACGATAATGTCCGCATGGGCAAAAAGGATGCCACCAGAGAAGAAGTCATGGAAGCTCTGAAAAATGCCCAGTGTGAGGACATTATTGCAAAGCTGCCGGACGGTGTGGATACCGTCATCGGAAGCCAGGGTACTTATGTATCCGGAGGTGAGGCACAGCGCCTGTCCATTGCGAGAGCGATGTTAAAAAATGCACCGATCCTGATCCTGGATGAAGCTACCGCTTTTGCTGATCCGGATAATGAGGCGAAGGTACAGCAGGCATTTACGAAGCTTTCCGCAGGCAAGACCGTGATCATGATCGCACACAGATTGTCCTCGGTTGTGGATGCCGACCGCATCTGTGTGTTGAAGGATGGCGGAATTGTGGAACAGGGAAACCATGAAATATTGCTGGAACAAAACGGACTGTATGCCCATATGTGGGAAGAGTACAATAAATCCGTCAGCTGGAAAGTAGGAAAGGGGGAGAAATAGAATGAGTAGCTTACAGGCAAAATTGCAGCATAAATACGCGCTTTCCGAAAAAGGTGCGAAGGATATGATAAAGGCATTTGTATCCGTAACATGTTCCGATCTGGTGTTGATGTTCCCGGTATGGATGCTGTATTTTCTGGTAAGAGATTATTTACAGGGCACCATGGCAGGCAGAGGTGTTTTCTACATTGTGGGCTGCGTACTCTGTCTTCTTCTGATCGCGCTGACAACGTTGGTGCAGTATCGTGCCACGTTCCTGGCAACTTATGTGGAGAGCGGCGTGCGCAGAATTGCTCTGGCAGAGCAGCTGCGTAAGATACCGCTGTCCTTCTTCGGAAAAAAAGATCTGTCCGATCTGACAAGTACCATTATGGCGGACTGTGCCACCATGGAGACTGCATCCTCCCATTTCATTCCGGAACTGGTTGGTTCCTGTATCTCCACCACACTGATCGCTGTGGGTACTTTTTTCTTGAACTGGAGAATGGCAATCGCAGCGCTGTGGGTGCTGCCGGTATCTTTTCTCATTGTAGGCTGTTCCAGAAAAGTACAGAAGAGCCTGAGTAAGAAGCAGATGAAGTTAAAAATGGATTGCGCGGACGGGATTCAGGAGTGCCTGGAAACGGTGCGTGACCTCAGAGCCAACAATGCACAGGCAGAATACATGGAAGGCCTGGAGGGCAAGATTCGCGCGGTGGAGAAGCATGCGCTGACAACGGAACTTGGAACAGCAGTCTTTGTTGGCGGGGCGCAGATGATCTTAAAGCTGGGAATCGCTACGGTGGCATTGACAGGTGGAATTTTGCTGGTGAGAGGCGAAATTGATGTATTAACCTTTTTTGTGTTCCTGCTGTTAGTGTCAAGAATGTACGATCCCCTGCAGGTGGCGCTGCAGAATCTTGCAGCCATTATCAGTACCGGTGTGCAGAGTGAGCGCCTGGACGAGATTCTGTCAGCGCAGATTCAGACCGGCGCGGATACCATGCATCCGGCAGGCTATGATATCGAATTTTCTCATGTGGGATTCTCTTATGACAATCAGGACACGGTCTTAAAAGATGTGACTTTTACTGCAAAACAGGGAGAGGTGACGGCCCTGATCGGACCTTCCGGCGGCGGTAAGACGACCGTATCGAGACTGGCTTCCCGGTTCTGGGATATTGAAAAGGGTAAGATCACGGTAGGCGGTATGGATATCTCCACGATTGATCCGGAGACGTTGATGTCCCTGTATGCCATCGTATTTCAGGACGTGACGCTGTTCAACAATACGATCATGGAAAATATCCGTATCGGTAAACAGAATGCCACAGACGAAGAAGTGCTGGCAGCCGCAAAGCTGGCGCATTGTGATGAGTTCGCGGAAAAACTGCCGGACGGCTGGCAGACCATGATCGGCGAGAACGGTTCGGAACTGTCCGGCGGTGAGAGACAGCGTATCTCCATAGCCAGAGCGTTCCTGAAGGATGCGCCCATTATCCTGTTGGATGAAGCGACGGCTTCCCTGGATGTGGATAACGAGACGATGATTCAGGAATCCCTGTCGAAGCTGATCTGCAACAAGACTGTTATGATCATTGCGCACCGCATGCGTACCGTGGCGGATGCGGATAAGATCGTGGTATTGAAAGACGGCGTGGTGGCAGAGCAGGGAACGCCTGCCGAACTGGAAGCAAAAGACAGCATTTACCGGCATATGAAAGCCACTCAGATGGAGGCTGCCGGCTGGACATTATAATCAAACAGCCTTTTTAAAAGGAGCGGTCCGCTTGTTTACAGGCGGATCGCTTTTAGCATATTGCGTAATTCCTGCGAACGACATATAATACAATCCAACGGCAGAAAATTATCCAATGGAGAGGAACACAGAGGAATACCATGCAGATAACAGCAATGAAAAAAGATGATTTTTACCGGCAGATGTTCAAACTGACCATCCCAATCATTATACAGAATCTGCTCAGTGCAGCGGTAAATTCCGCGGATGTCATTATGTTAAACTATGTGGGACAGTCCGCAATATCCGCAGTATCCCTGGCGTCAAATTTTTCAAATGTCCTGTTTATGGTATATTACGGACTGGGGACGGGAGCCACTCTCTTGTGCGCCCAATATTATGGAAAGGGGAACCTGGAAGCAATTCATACTGTAGAAGGAATCACACTTCGTTTCTCTATGGCAATTTCAGGTATTGTTGCGCTGATTGCATTTTTCCTCCCTCAGAAGATGATGCTTCTCTTTACACCTGATCAGGAGCTGATCACTATCGGCGCCTCTTATCTGCGGATCATGGGCATCACATACCTGTGCTGGGGCATCACGGAAGTATATCTTGCCATCCTGCGAAGCGTAGGTCGTGTGACGGTCAGTATGGCGTTGAATATGCTGGCTTTCGTATTGAATGTCATTCTGAATGCCACATTTATCTTCGGACTGTTCGGCATGCCGAAGCTGGGAGCTACCGGTGTTGCCATTGCCACAGCCCTGTCCCGACTGGTGGAACTGGTGGCATGTTTCATTGTATCTTTCTTGAGCAAAAATGTAAAACTGCATCCGAAGTACCTGTTTGTTCACAGTAAGGTGCTGACACAAGATTTCATGCGTCTGTCTCTGCCCGCACTTTGCAATGATGTGTCCTGGAGTGTGGCGTTTTCCATGTATTCCGTGATCCTGGGGCATCTGGGAACAGATGCGGTGGCCGCTAATTCACTGGTCGTCGTAGTGCGCAATATCGGTACGGTGTTCTGCTTTGCCATTGCCAGTGCAGGTGGTATATTGCTGGGAAATATTATGGGACAAGGCGATCTGGAGAAGTCGAAGAGTTACGCTTCCCGGATGTTGAAGATGACGGTCATCGCCGGAGCCATAGGCGGTCTGATCATACTGGCAATTACACCCTTTGTGTTGCGGTTTGCTACACTGAATGACACTGCCATGCATTATCTGAAATATATGCTGCTTATCAATACTTATTATATTATGGGCGCTGCCGTGAATACAGCGCTGATCGCCGGAGTATTCCGTGCCGGCGGGGATACGAAGTTCGGACTGATCTGCGATACGATCGATATGTGGTGCTATGCGATCCCTCTGGGATTCTTCGCCGCATTTGTACTGAAACTCCCGGTGCTGTGGGTCTATTTCCTGTTATGCACCGATGAATTCGTCAAATGGCCCTGGGTCATTAAGCATTACCGCGAGGGCAAATGGGCGAAGAATATTACCAGAGAAGAAGTGTGATCCTGAATTTAATTACATAGCCTTTTCCTGCTCTTCCTGAATCTCGGGGAAGACAGATAACATGGGCTTTACGTCTTCTTTTTTAATGATACGTGCCACGTAATTTTTTGTGATCTTCATTACTACGGGAGACAGGGCTATGACACCGATCAGGTTGGGAATCGCCATCAGACCGTTAAAGGTATCGGACAGATCCCAGGCAAGACCTAAGTTCATGGTGCAGCCGATGAAGATCATCAGTACGAATGCAATCTTGTAGACAATGGTGGATTTCGTACCGAATAAATATTCACATGCCTTGGATCCGTAGTGACTCCAGCCCAGTACAGTAGAGAAGGCGAACAGCAGGATCGCAATGGCGATGAAGGCGGGACCGAAGCTGCCGAATACGGTTGCAAAAGCCTGACCCACCAGAGCGGAACCGGACACATCCACCAGTACGGCACCGGTATCCAGGTCGATCAGTCCGGAGGACAGAACTGCGAAAGCAGTCAGTGTACATACGACCATGGTGTCGGCGAAGACTTCGAAGATGCCCCACATACCCTGACGTACGGGCTCTTTTACGTTGGAGCTGGAATGTACCATAACAGAAGAACCAAGACCGGCTTCGTTAGAGAACACACCACGCTTCATGCCCCAGGTCAGAGCCAGCTTCACTCCGGAGCCTACGATACCGCCGCCTACAGCGCGCAGACCGAATGCACCTTTAAAAATAGCGGTGAATACGGCACCCACGTGACTGATATTTGCAAAAAAGATCACCAGTGCACCGATGACATAAGCGATGGCCATAAAGGGAACCAGCTTCTCGGTGACAGCTGCGATTCTTTTTAATCCGCCGACAATGACCAGCGCACCGATGATCACCAGTACGATGCCGGTTACCGTAGCGGGAATGGAGAAGGCGGAAGTCATGTTGGCTGCAATGGAATTGACCTGACTCATGTTACCGATACCAAAGGAGGCTAACAGACAGAAAGCAGAGAAGAGCACAGCCAGTACGGCACCGATCTGTTTGCAGCCCTTATAGGAGCCGAGACCGTCCTTCAGATAGTACATGGCACCGCCACTCCATTCACCTTTGGAGTTCCGGCGACGGTAGTAGATACCCAGTACATTTTCCGAGTAGTTCGTCATCATGCCAAAGAAAGCCACGACCCACATCCAGAAGATGGCGCCGGGACCGCCGGCGACCAGTGCACTTGCCACCCCGACGATATTACCGGTGCCGATCGTGGCGGCCAGTGCGGTGCACAGCGACTGGAACTGGGAAATGGATTGATCTCCGGCCTCCGTATGTTTCGTTACATGCTCATCGTGAAAGATGCCGCCCACCGTGTTTTTGAACCAGTGCCCCAGATGGGATAACTGGAAAAATTTCGTCAGGATCGTCATCAGGATACCGGTACCTACCAGCAGTACCAGCATGGGGACACCCCATACGAATCCATTGACGGCACTGTTCACATTTGTAATGAGCTCTACCATAACATTCTTCTCCTTTGTCTTATCAGGCAAAAGAAAAAGCGTGGGCATCCGAAGATGTCCACGCTGACATTGCTACCTGATTCTTGTTAAATTTATTTTTTACAGTATAACATACGATTTTCTGTGATGCAATCAAAAATTTATGGCTATGCAGTCAGCTTGTATAAATTGTGAACATTTCTAAATAAGAGCCTTGTCCAGTAAAAAAATATTGACCTAAAGCTAGCTTTAGGTATTATGATAAAGCTGTCCGGAAATAGAAATGTATCAGAAGGTATTAACTTTAAATAAAGGTGTGAAGATTCCATTATCTGCCACATGATGATTTCCGTAGATGGCAGAATTACAAGAATGAGGAACGGATATGTAGCTATGATTATGTATCTGTCTTTTAATATTATCACAAAAATTCATAGAAAATTCGGTTGCTTCCATAAGAAGCCCCGCTTATAATGAACTTCAGAAACATTAAGTCAGGGAGAACGTTAAAAACAGAGGAGGAAAGCAGGCAATCTGCTTTCCTCCTCTGACGTTGTACGGATTAATCGGGATATTTGATCAAATCGTATAATTTTCCGTAGTTTCCTAAATCCCTGATGCCTTCAAGATGCATCCCGAGGTGTATGTATTTATCGCATTTTGACTTTGCATCTGTCTCCAGAATCACCGGGACCTTCAGACGGTTACCTTCTGCATAGGCAAGTTCCATCACGCTCCTCATATAGCCCTGCCCCTGAAATTCTTCCGGTACACAGACCATACCGATAAAGATACAAGGCTTTTTTTCTTTTTTCATCCGATTCTCCAAAGAAGTTCCGCCCTTCGAGATAGCGGTTCCCATACGAAAGATTTCTTTGAGACTCATAGAATGGAAAAGAGCCTTTATAAGCTCCATACCCGCCTGAAAGCCCAACTTTTGTCCCGGCAGCTTATAGGCGATATAGCCCCTACCAGGCTCACGGATGCCATAAAGCATACCGCCAGCAAATGCCATCCGCACATATCCGGCGATATAGTCTGCCACCGCATCTTTACTGCGGAAAAAGGAATCCATGCCGATTTCCTCTCCATAATCATAATAGCCAAAGGCATGACCGATCTGATCAGGTATCTGTGCATCTAAATCTGTTACCCTCATAATATTCTCCCTCCGAATGGTCATTCAGTGTGTGTTATGTAGAAAACGCAAGGTTAGCATACACTAACTGATAATATAGTACCATATCTTACGCGATATGAAAATACATTTCCGAGGGAAAATTTATGCAGAAGACTTCGTTTCAGGCGTTGTTCCGGTCGTGGCTGTTATCATACAGAGCCTGAATATCAGCGGGAAGTTTATCCGGAAGCATGGCGTGAATTTCGTCTTCGTTGCCGTCCTCCATGGCCTTTTCGTAATACCAGCATTTGAATTTCAGCATATCCAGAGTTTTTTCCAACTGCTTCATTTCTTCTTCCACAGCTTTTTTTCTGGCTTCGAACATCGCCTTGCGGTTCGGATAAGTGGAAGGCCCTTCCTCTACCCATTCAAAAAACTGTCGTATGTCCTTGATCTCCAGACCGGAGCGCTTCAGACATTCGATCATACGGATGGCATCCAGTTCTGCCTGACTGAACCGCCGGATCCCGGACTGCTTCTCCAGATTCGGGAAGAAGCCCTCTTTATCATAATATCTTAAAGTGGAAATCGGTAAATTTGTCATTGCGGAAACTTGTCCGATGCTGTACATATATAATCCTCCTTGTTTTTGCAAAGCAAAAATCCGAGCTTCATGTCGAGGAGAGGATTTCGTCTCCCTGCATAAAATTATCTAAAGCTGACTTTAGGTATTACTGTTGCTATTATAAAGTGGCAATATGCAAAAAACAAGAGTTTTGTACTATAAAGTTTCCCCCGGGCTGTGTCGATATTATTTACATAGGAAAATACAGACACCATGGATGGAGAAAAAGCTACGGATGGCGGCCTTGAGAGAGGCAGCCATCCGCTTTTTGCGGCAGTAATCGCTGTCGGAGAGGGAGATATTATGGCAATTACAGGAATCAGCTATGGAAGGACTTTCGTGTATGAGACACAGAAGAGAGTGAATGAGGGAGTTTTGCAGAGTACGTCAGATGCGGAAAATCGTTTTGCGGAAAACCTGAAGGCTGCGGAGGAAAATGACAAGGCACTGGTGCCGGTGACGCGGGGGGTGCGGCTGAACCGTCGTATCGAAGGCAAGGATAAGGTGCCTTATGGGGAGATGGCGGAGAACGGTGTTATCGAATATGAAGGTGTGGTCTTTGTCTGTGACTATGATCATAACTGTCTGACCCTGGGGGATACTTCGAATGAGAAAAACTGTATCAACATTCCGCTGTCCGGCGGTGGAAGCCTGCTGGTTAACCGGAATAACATCGATGCCCTGTCCAAGGCCATCGGTATGTTCAGCCCGGAGGATGTGAACCGGATCCTGCGTGCACTGGCACAGGATAAGAAGATCCGGGAGATGGAGAAAGAACTGGATGATATGGAGAACGGTGACAATGTAGACAGCAACGAGGAAACTTCGGGGACGCCCGATGCGGACAAAGCAGCGGAAACGGACCCGGCCGGAACCGCCGGAGAACCGGAAAAAGAGGATCTGAGTCTCATGGAGCAGATCCGCGAGAAAATGCAGGAGATCTACGACAAGCTTCAGAACGGCGATACAGAGACGAAATTCCGGATCGGCAATCAGGAATTCAGCATCAAAGAATGGGACAGTTTTCTGGAGAAGTTCGACAACGTACAGGATGCAATCCGGGAGGCACTGGAAGAGAAAATCGAAAAACAGACGGAAGAACATTTCGAAGAGGAAGACTTAGAGGAGACTGCCGATAAGAAACCCGATGTCAATCAGGATTTTTCCGATATTCCCGAGGAGATTTTCCGTACACTTTTTTAAACAGGTCCTTGAAATAGTTGCTGTCGTTGAAGCCGTATTCCAGAGCAATATCCGTGATGGAACTGTCAGTGGTGAGAAGCGCCGTCTGGGCGTGTTTGAGCCGTACATAGTTTAAATATTCCTTGAAGCCCATGCCGGTGATCAATTTGAATTTCTTGCTGAAGTAAGTGGGGCTTAGGGAAGCCACGGAGGAGACCTCTTCCAGTGTCAGTGGCTTGCGGAAGTTGTTGTAAATGTATCTTGTGGCAAGCAGGATGTCCGCATCCCGGGAGTTCAGCAGATCCGGTTCCTTTTCATTCATGACGGAATGTCGCATCAGCATGAGCAGAAGCTCTTCCAGATAGCAACGCTCAAAATGTTCGGAGTATTGGTCGAAGCGGGAATTCTCGGTGAGCATACGGGTCAGCAGAGAGTGCAGATATTCCTGGTATACCGTAGGAACGCTGCCCATGAAGGAATGCAGCTGTAGCCCCTGCCCAGATATGGAAGTGAGGCTGTCGGCAGACCGGTCCGATAAATGCAGATATTCTTCTTTGAAATAGATCATTACGATCTCGCAGACCTCTCCGGCGGAATACAGAGAGTGATGCAGTTCTCCCGGAGCGATGAAGACCAGATCTCCGGCTTCCATCTGATAGACCGTATCTTTTAACAGGAAACGGCAGCTTCCCGACCAGAGATAAAAAATTTCATAAAAGCTGTGATAATGATCGGGCTGCAGCGGAGAAAAATCGCCTCTGCGGCCTTTTTCCACGATGATACGGTCAATATCCTTTCTGCCGCGTCGGCCTTTTTTGGTTGTGATATCCATAGCTGCTCCTTCGCTTTTTAGATCTACTGTCATTGATACAGTCAGAATACCACAAAAAAACAGTATTTTCAACACAAACAAGCTATAAAAACAGCAGTAAATATTAAAAAATTACGCTATTATAATAATTGAAAAAGGAACCCGCCTCTTTCAAAAATACTTTTCTCTCTATCCCCCTCGGTACACTCCCCCCTCGCCGAGGGGAATTTTTTGCGCAAAAATCACGGAAAACAGGCAGTCTCGTTACAATGGATTGCGCATTTTCCAAAGGATTGTTACCATAAGGGTACAGATCGGCCGGCATACGGTGCTAAAGCAAAGGTGCTAAAGCAAAGGTGCTAAAGCAAAGGTGCTAAAGCAA
>OGIL01001664.1_pt1 | contig 11544 bp, 9 predicted proteins | sample 1571751 | NCBI WGS metagenome assembly OGIL01 (sample SAMEA2581964, study PRJEB24529) | metagenome | biome: Human gut stool | place: China | collected 2011 | reverse complement strand
TATTTTCCGCAGATCTGGGGAAGCGATGACACAGATGCCTGTTGCAGGGCGGACATACAGACAAATTACAGTTACGGGTATCCGCTCTCGACGGTGAGTGCACATGTATCTGCGTGTCCGAACCATCAGACGCTGCGCCGGACACCGCTTACGACCCGCTTTGCAGTTGCCGCATTCGCAGTGCTGGGGTATGAATGTAATTTCTGTGACTGTACCAGAGAGGAACTTGAGGAGATCAGGGCTCAGATTGCACTGTACAGGAAGTGGCGTAGTGTATTGCAGCAGGGCACATTTTATCGTGGGCGGACATTTGCTGACGGAAATCTCACAGAATGGACCTGTGTTTCAGAAGATCAGACACAGGCAGTCGGCATGCTGATGCAGAAACTTGCGGAACCGAATACACAGTTTCATGCGTATTATCCCAAAGGACTTGCAAAAGAGAAACGGTACCATTTTACTAACCGCGCGTTAACGTACAGTATTCTGGAGTTTGGGGATCTGGTCAACACGGTTGCTCCGGTACATATCCGCCCGGATTCCGTGACACATCATCTGCTGGCAAAATTTGTAAAGATGGATGGGGAAACGGAGGATTTCTGTGCATACGGGGATGCCCTGATGTATGGAGGTGTACATTTGCACCCGGCATTCGGAGGCACCGGATATGATGAGAACGTACGGTATTTTCCGGATTTTGCGTCTCGTTTGTATCTGATGGATTGCAATTTATAGCCGAAAAGTGCTATGATACAAAAGAGCAATTCAGGCAGGACAGGAGATAAGAAAATGCAGAAACGAAAAAACAGATGGTACATAGCCGTTGTAGCAGTTATAATTTTAGCAGTTGTTCTGGTATTGGCAGTTGTGCTGGGGAAAAAGGGAAAGAACAAAAAAGATCCAAAGATGATTGAGCCGACGCAGCAGGAGCAGGCATCGGAAATACCGACGGAAACAGAGGAAGTATTTGATTATTCCGCTACGGAGACCGCAGAGACAAAATCGCTTCCGAAGTCCGTTGTCAGCAAGCAGGGAATTCTCATTGATGTGGATGCCGGAACGATTCTGGCTGGAAAAGATGCATTAAAACGTATGATTCCAGCATCTATGACCAAAATCTTTACCGTGCTGGTAGCAGCGGAAAATATTAAGCCAGAGCAGCTGGACGAGCTGGTTACCATCAGTATTGATGCCACAGATTTCAGTTATAGTAATGACTGCAGCAATACCGGATACGAAGTGGATGAGCAGGTAACGGTAAGGGATCTGTTTTATGGAACCATTTTGCCATCAGGGGCAGATTCTGCGGTTTCTCTGGCAACTTATGTGGCCGGTTCACAGGAAGCATTTGTGGATATGATGAATCAGGAACTGGAAAAAATGGGATTGTCGGAGACCACACATTTTACCAACTGTGTCGGCATATACAATGATGACCATTACAGTACGCCGTATGATATGGCAATGATTTTAAAAGCCGCAATGGACAATGATCTGTGCAGGGAAGTTCTTGGAACGCGAACCTACACGACATCAAAATCCAAACCACATCCGGATGGGATTACAATATCCAACTGGTTTTTGCGGAGAATTGAAGATAAGGATACACACAGTGAAATTATCGGGGCAAAGACAGGCTTTGTGAATCAGTCCGGAAGCTGTGCGGCAAGTATGGCACAGACACCGGATGGAAAAGAGTATATCTGTGTGACTGCAGGGTCCACCAGCAGCTGGCGCTGTATCTATGATCATGTGGATATTTACGATGCGTTTCTGCCGGAGACGGCACAGCCTTTTGAAAGTGAAGAGGTAACACAATAAAAAAGGAACAGCGAAAGCTGTTCCCTGTTGTTTAAAGAATGATGATATTGGCACAATTGATATCTTCTCCAAGGTTGTAAACGTTACCGCTGGTAAGCCCGACAACCACAGGACGGAGAATATAGTGCGGAATATTTTTGACCACGCGCGCCTGTTCACCGTTACTTAGCTCCACGATGCTGTCTACCGGATATAGAATCATGCTTTCAAGGAAGCTCTTCATGGCAGTTATGTCGAGTTCCATGGTCATGGACATAATCATTTCCACGGCATCTCTCTGGGAATAGGCTTTTTTATAGGGGCGTTCGGTAACCAGGGCATCATAGATATCCGATATGGAGATCAGCCTTGCAAACAGGTCTATTTTATCTCCCGTAACCCCCATCGGGTATCCCTTTCCGTTTATCTTCTCATGATGCTGCAGCACACCCAGCTTGATCTCCGTGGACAGGTCCTCCTTCGGCTGCAGGATCCGGTATCCATATACAGAATGTTGCTTCATAATAGCGAATTCCTCGTCCGTAAGTCGCGCTGCCTTGTTCAATATTTCATTCGGTACTTTTGATTTCCCAATGTCATGTAAAAGGCCTGCAATGCCGATTTCGTATACCTGTTTGTCATCCAGTCCGTATTTTCTTGCAACGATCATGGACATGGTCGCTACATCCACGCTGTGTTTGAAGGTGTATTCATCGCTGACCTTTAATGCCCCGATATCCACTGCCACCGCATCATTATCTTCAATGGCACGCAGTAGATCATCTGTTATGCTCCTGGACGCATTGGTGAAGTCCGGCGATTGCGTGTCCTGGTACAAATACTGCACGCCCTGTGCCACACGGTTTCTTACGCTCTCAGAGATCTGTACTTTGGCAGGATCCTTGACCTTCACCTGATCATATTTTTTCTGTAAGGGTTCGGGCAATGACTGTGTCTTATCTGCCTCTGCCGGTTTGATATCTTCCGTACCTTCACAGGTATAGATGCCTGTGACTCCCATTTTCTTCAGCGCATCAATATGGAAGTCCTCCAGTCGGGTTCTTCTGGCGATCAGTACACGACCCGCACGGTCTATGATCGCCTGATCGATCATCATTCCCGGCTGCACAATGCGCAGCGGCACATATTTTCTCCTGATCATCGGTCGCTTCCCCTTTCCGGATGATTTTAGTTCATGCATTATTGTAGCATATCTTCATGAAATCTTAAAGATATCTGTCCAAAAGTTTAAAACTGCTTAAAAGACTTTTTATCAGACATTCCTTTATACTCTTCTATAGAAAAAGACGGTTATTTTGTCAAAAAAGGGACTCTTGGGAGGGATTTTTATGAATACAAATGCAGCACATCAGATACCGGTGCACCGACAGCGCCGCAGAATTTCCAGACAGGAGATGCTCCGCCGGAAGCGAGCCATCCGCAGAAGAAAACGCATTGCACGCTTCTTCCGCATTTCCGTTGCTGTTTTGCTGCTTCTCACCGCAGTATCTTTTTGGCAGGATTACGGTGGCGAGATTCTGCCCACCGTCAATCATCTGTACTACCAGCTGACTGCAAGATACAACCTGCCGGTATCCAAATATGATTTTGCCGCGCTGCAAGAAGAAAATGAAACCACCTTCGCCGAAAGTCTCTCGTCCGTCGATGCAGATGCTGAAAACATCACAGAAGCCCTGTCAGAGCTTGTGAAAAACAATGCAGAAGCTGCAGATTTCGTAGCTGACTACCCTAATCGGCAAAATTATCTGGGTCAGTCTATCGACCTCACTCACGATGTCATCATCGGACAGGTTCCTCTGTTCCTGCAATGGGACAAGCGTTGGGGCTATGTGTCCTTCGGCGACAGCATCATCGGTGTCTCCGGCTGTGGGCCTACCTGCCTGTCCATGGCCTATGTATACTTCACCCGGGATTTGAACGGCACCCCAAGAGAAATGGCTTCCTATTGTGAAAAAAACGGATATTATACAGAATCCGGTACCAGCTGGTCCCTGTGGACCGATGGTCTGTCGGCTTTGGGTCTGTCCGGCGAAGAATTATCCTTAAGTGAAAACAGTATGAAAAAAGCCCTGGATCAGGGCAAGCTTATCGTGTGCAGCATGCGACCGGGGGATTTCACCACCTCCGGCCACTATATCCTGCTCTTTGATTATGATGACACGGGCTTTTGTGTCAAGGATCCCAACCGGGTAAGCAACAGTTCCCACACCTGGGACTATGTCACGCTCTCCCCGCAGATCAAGAATCTGTGGGCCATCAGCCCCACTGGTTTCTGACAATATCCGCTAAGATCTTCGCCGTACCGTCGATACCGAACCGGCTGCTGTCGATCATGAGATCTTTGTGGTCGAAGACACTCTGCCAGCCGGGAATGTATGCCTTGTGGTAGCGGTTACGTGCTGCGTCAACATCACGCATCATCTTTTTCGCTGTCTGGGGATCCATTTGCAAGTTCTCCACGCAGTTTTTCAGTCGCGCTTCCTCCGGTGCATAGACGAACACATTCAAATGATTCGGAATGTCTTCCAAAATATAATCTGCACAGCGGCCTACAATAATGCAGGAGCCTTTTGCCGCAAAATCACGGATGATATTTTTCTGAGTATAGAAGATCTCATCTTTCAGGCTGGACATTCCCATCCCGAGCGGATACTGCCTGCGGAAAAATGTGGACTTCATACTCTCTTCCTCGTCGCTGATGACGGATACCGGAAGTCCCATGCGCTTCGCTGTGGCTTCCACGATATCTCTGTCCAGGAATTCGATTCCCAGATTTTCTGATAATTCTTTGGCGATGGATCGTCCCATACTTCCGAATTGTCTTGAAATCGTGATCACATATTGTTCCATACAAATCCCCATTTCTGCGCACGTTTTTATATATAATAGTTTTGTTCCGAGTGTGCGCGAACACGAATCACATATATTAAAAAGGCAGTTATTCCGCTACCACCCGTACCGGTCTCTTCCGCCGTTTCTGCATAGAACGCACCACGCAGGACAGGGTGTAGTTGATGATAAAATAGATCAATGCCGCCATTCCAAACAGTACAAATACATCGGATACATTCACATTACCAGTACCATTGTAACGGCTGGCTGCGGACAACAGCTGCTTCGTCCGCGCCATCAGTTCGATGGTTGCCACGTTTGCCAGGTAGGACGAATCCTTGATGGTCGTGATCACCTGGCTGAGGAGGGTCGGGATGACGTTCCGGTATGCCTGGGGCAGGATGATATAGATCATGACTTGCACCACGTTGAAGCCCTGCGCATGACCGGCTTCAAACTGCCCGTGGGCGATGGAGTTCAGTCCTCCACGGATGATCTCGGCAATGACGGAAGAGGTAAACAGGATCAAAGCAACCGCTGCCTTGAACAGCAGCTTCGTCTCTACCGTGGTCAGTCCGAACAGCTTCCGGTTGAACAGCTCCGGGCAGGGGCAGAACACCAGGCAGATGAAGATCCACAGCAGTAACGGTGTATTCCGGAACACTTCTATGTATACGGTGGCGATAATACCAAATATTTTCGTAGTTTTGCTTGTGCAGTAATTCCTGCACAGAGCCAGTACGGAACCGATGACAATTCCTAACACGACGGCGATCAGCGCAATGATCAGAGTGAATAGTGTTCCCTTCAGGATATAGAGCATTACTCCCTTTTGTGCCAAAATGGAAAAGCTTGCTTCCAGATTACTCATTGTCTGTCACCTGCCCTTCTGTTTTTTGGAATGTCACTCGTTGATCCCTTTTTTTCAGATGAATCTCCCAGACACTGGCTGTCTTGGAGAGTGGATAACATATAATGAAAAATAGCAGTCCGCTGACCAGATATGCCGGTGCATAAGCACCGCCGGTATTTTCCCCGGTGACAAAGCTGTAAGTCAGCGAGATCAGATCGGCTCCGCCGATAATGTACAGGCAGGAGGTGTTTTTGATCAGGTTCACGATCTGGTTTACCATAGGCGGTAAAATGATCTTGATGCTTTGCGGAAGGATGATATAATACATCCGCTCCACATAGGTGAATCCTTGGGACTGTGCCGCTTCAAACTGTCCCTTGGGAATGGATTCGATGCCTGCACGTACCACCTCAGCCATATAGGCTCCGGTATATACGCCCAGTGCAACAATACCTGTCGGCAGGATTCCAATGCTGTGACCGGAAAATGCCAGTGCATAGTAGAAGAAACACAGCTGGAGCAGGATCGGTGTATTCTGCATGATCTCTACATAGACTCTGCTGATGACCTGCAATATCTTTTTCCCGCTGGTCGCCATCAGGCCGAAGATCACACCCAGCACCAGTGCCAACAGAATGGCGAAAATTGCTGTCTCCACAGTATTCAGAAGTCCTAACAGGAATGTACTCCTGTACGCCCAGACCTTGCCCCAGGCTCTCGCTGAAATAATACCAGACATAGTGTTTCCTCCCGGTTACTTTTCATCTCTACAGCGCCCCTCCGGGTACTCCCTAGTCTTCGGGCGCAGTAGACTGCTTCTTATGTTATCTTTACTCTAATCCGTTCTCAGTGATCAGGCTGTCGATCGTACCGTCTGCCAGCCATCCCTGGATCAGCTCATCCACATAAGCGGAGAGGCCAGAACCCTTGGTGGTAGCTACGCCGTATTCCTGAGGCGAGAACTTGTCATCGATGTAAGAACGTCCCTCGGTCTTGTAGATTGCCAGGATAGACTTATCTACGCAGAACGCATCTACTTCACCGGCACTCAATGCAGTAGAGATGGCAGGATAGTCATCATACTGCTGGAAAGAGACGCCTGTGGTCCACAGTGCGGGATCGAAGGTATCTGCATCAAATCCGCTGCCATCGATCAGACCGGCTTCGATCATAGCCTTGGTCAGTGCCTTTGCAGAAGTGGAACCGGAGGATACGCCGACCTTTTTGTCTACCAGGTCTGCCAGAGAAGTAATGCCGCTCTTATCCTCTACCAGTACGGTTACATAGTCTGTAAAATAAGGAGTGGAGAAATCCCAGCTCTGCTTTCTCTCATCGGTAATAGTGAAGGTAGCCAGTACGCAGTCGATATCGCCGGAATCCAGAAGCTCGGTTCTGGTAGCTGCGGTTACGGCGGTGAACTCTACATCCACGCCAAGGCTCTCTGCGATCTTCTCAGCCAGGCTGATCTCCAGTCCGGAATACTCACCGGTCAGGGTATCCTGGAAGCCGAAGCCGACTACCGCATTCTTAACACCGACTCTCAATACGCCTCTGTCTACGATCGCCTGTACATCTGCTGCCAGCTCTCCGTCTGCTACTGTGGTCTCCGCAGGTGCCGTTGCCACTGCTGTGCTGCTGTCAGCGGTAGAAGCTGCTGCCTCAGATGCAGTTGCTTCAGAGCTTCCGCATCCGGTGAGCAGCGTTGCTGTCATTGCCATTGCTGCCGCAAGTGCAGTCCATTTTCTCAAATTTTTCATAACTTTCTCCTCCTTTTATTTCCTCAATATATATCTAAACACGAAGCCTTTCTGACTGACACGTTGTAAAAAGCGGCTTCATGGATAGACCGACATGATAATACATCTGCCGCTGTGCTGACCAGAGTATGGTTCACAGGATATCAGCGGATGATCTTGCCCAGGAACTGCTTTACGCGTTCGTTGGAAGGATTCTCGAAAAAGTGATCCGGAGTTCCCTCTTCTATGATCTGTCCATCTGCCATGAATACCACGCGGTCCGCTACCTGTCTGGCGAATCCCATCTCGTGGGTGACCACCACCATGGTGATGTTTTCTTTTGCCAGCTTGATCATAACGTCCAGTACTTCCTGGATCGTCTCCGGATCCAGTGCGGATGTGGGTTCATCGAATAGTATGATCTTCGTCTGTGCACACAGGGCTCTCGCTATGGCGATCCTCTGCTGCTGTCCTCCGGACAGTGTGGTGGGATATACATGTGCCTTGTCCCGCAGACCTACTACATCGAGATAATGATATGCCAGATCCTCAGCTTCCTTTTTGCTCTTGTGATGGAGCTTCATGGGAGCTATGGTCAGATTCTTAAGCACCGTCATATGCGGATACAGATTGAACTGCTGGAACACCATGGAGATGGACTCCCGGATGATCTTGGTCTTATTCGCATGCGTCAGCTTCTGTCCATCGATATAGACATGTCCGCTGGTAGGCTCCTCCAGGAAATTCATGCATCGCACGGTGGTGGATTTACCGGAGCCGGAGGGTCCGATGATAACCAGCTTCTCGCCTTCTTTTACTTCCAGATTGACATTTTTCAGTACCTGGAGATCTCCGAAATTCTTACATACATTTTCCAGTCTGATCATTTTGCTCCTCCATTCTGTGTTCCGGGCAGGAACTTATGTAACAGAAAAAGGCGCTTTTACCGATTTGGTAAAAACGCCTTCGTTTTATGGGTTATATCTTAAACAGTTTTGTGCGCTTTGTCAAGCTTTTATTTCATCAAATCTTTTAACACTTCTTTTGCTTTCTCCAGCTGGTTATCCACCGGGGTATCGCTGTTGTAGTAAGCATCCCCGTCAAACTCGCATTCCACATCTGGCTCAATACCGGTGCCGTGGATATTGCGGCCGTTGGGGGTATAATAGGCACTGATGGTGATCTTAATGGCGGAACCGTCGGTAAACGGCATGATCTGCTGTACGATTCCCTTGCCAAAGGTAGTGGTACCTACCAGGGTTCCGATGCCATAGTCCTGAATGGCTCCCGCCAGGATCTCGGAAGCGCTGGCACTGTTCATATCCACCAGCACTACCAGCGGTACTTCGAGAGGAGTCTTGCCGTCGCAGGTATATTCTGTGCGCTTGCCCGCCTTGTCTTCGGTATATACGATCATTCCCTCCGGAAGCAGCTTTCTTGCGATCTGCACCACTGCATCCAGGCTTCCGCCGGGGTTGCCCCGCAGATCCAGGATCAGTCCCTTCATATCGGATCCTTTTACGGTAGCCAATGCATCCGTGAACTGGTCTATGGTCACATCATCGAATTCCACGATCTGGATATATGCCATGTTGTCATCCAGCATCTCATATTTGACGGTAGGACTCTCCACCTTTGCTCTCTCTACCGTAACGTGCAGATAATCGCCCGCGCCCTGTCTGACAATCGTCAGATCTACCGTGGTGCCAGCTTCTCCGCGGATCATGCTCACGGATTCCGTCAGCGTCTTGCCCGCAGTGGACACTCCATCCACTTCATAGATGATATCGTTGGCCCGCAGGTCCACATCCGCCGCCGGTGCGCCCTCGATGACACCGCTGATCTTCGGCAGATTCGTATCGGAATCCATGCTGACATAGGCTCCGATACCATAATAGATTCCCTGGGTCTGTTCTGTCAGTTCGTTCAGTTCCTCTGCGGTGTAATACTCGGAATACGGATCATCCAGAGCCTCCATCAGTCCGCGGTACATACCGTCCTCCAGCTGTTCATTGGTGACCTCGCTTAAGTAAAAGTTCTCTTTTACCGTGTCTTCCAGCAGTTGCAGCTTTTTGATCGTCTGGACATTGACAGCAGAATCCTCGTCATAGGATACCTGCGCCGACACATCGTCCTTCACGGTAACGATACGATGGATCTGGAAAGCGATAAAGATGCCCCCCACCACGAGAAGAGTCGCAGCGAATCCTACGATAATGCCGCTGAGGAACAGACCCTTTCCGGCATTCCTTTGGGACTCCGTCACCGTTTCCAATTCCTTATTTTCTTCCATATATACTCTCCTTTATTTTCCAAGCTTTCGTTGCAACACGGCGCGTCTTTATCGCAACACGCATTTCTCCGTGCTTCGCACTCTCGAAATGCTGCATACATTCGCATTCCGGGCTATCGCCCTACTTGCTCATGTATGTTTGTTCTGCTAATCGCCATAGCGCTCTGCGATTGCTGAACTATTGCGACAGGTAATTCCAAGGTGAAGTATATGCCCCATCCTTACGAACACTGAAGTGCAGATGGTTGCCGGTGGAACGTCCGGTAGAGCCTACCGCCGCAATGGTCTCCCCTCTGACTACGATATCACCCCTGGACACATACAGTGCCGATGCATGCATATAGATCGTATACAGGCCGCCGCCATGGTCGATCATGACGTAGTTCCCCATGGTATTGCTGTAGGTGGCTGCCACCACCTGGCCGTCGTAGGCTGCATAGATCGCTGTTCCTTTCGGTGCGGCGAAATCCACGCCATTATGGAACTGTTCAATTCCCAGGGTAGGGTGGATACGGTTGCCATAATCATCCGAAATTCTGGTATAGGATGCCAGCGGGAATTTGAATACACCACCGTCATAGGTCAGCACCGTACCGCTGGCCTCCAGGATCCTCTTTTTCTCTGCTGCGATCGCCGCCTCCAGTGCTGCGATCTCTGCATCCTGATCGGCGATGGATTGTTTATACTCCTTGATCGCCTGTTCTTTGTTGGAAATATCGCTCTCATAGGCGGTGATATCCCGGCTCTTCTGGTCGATCAGGGCCTCCATATTGGCCTGCTCCTGCTCCACCCCGGCCTTAGCTTCATCCAGGATCTGTTTCTCCGCTTCCAGTTCTTCCTTACACAGTGCAATGTATTTACGGTTCTCCATGAATTCTTTCCATTGCTGGCGGTCATATGCCATGACCAGATCCATGAAATCCGCCCGGTTCAAAAAATCACTGAAGCTCTCCGCCTTTAACATCATATCCAGGATATAGGAATCTCCTTTTTCATACATGACACGGATACGACGGATCATGGCATCCTTCTGCGCATCCTCTTTGGCCTGCGCCGCATCCAGTTCCTCCTGTGTCTGTGTGATCTCTTCCTCTTTGGCTGTGATCTGGCTCTTTAGGTCTGCAATATTCTGTTCGATCTCGCTCAGATTCTGATCCAGCTGTGTAACGTAACTTTTCAGATTACTTTTCTTGGTTTCCAGATCTTTCTTGATCTGTTCCAGGTTGCTCAGGTTGCTCTTCATCGTTTCGCGTTCTTTTTGTGCCTGATTGATCTGATCCTGTTTCTCCCGGATGCTGTCTGACGTAATGGAAGACATGCTGGTAGCCTGCGCGGGCAGACCGCTGCCGCATACCGGGACCGCCAGCACAAGGCAAAGTGCCAGCAGGATTCCTTTTTTATTCTTATTCATTTAACTCCCATCCGTATCACTTGTTTGCGGGATTTTAGAACCCGGGTACTGCCATGCAGATACCCGGGAATGACTACTTCATTATACGTGCAGATGTTTTCTGACGGTGGATATGCTTCCCAGGAAACCGATGCCCACACCGACTCCCAGAGATACCGGGATCAGGAAATGGAACACTTCATCTACCGACAGGAAATTCAGGAAACCACTGAGTACCAGGAATCTTTCCACGATATAATTCAGTGCGTAATTATACAGAGAATAGATCAGTCCCAGCGGAACGGCTGCTCCGATCAGTCCGATGAGCATGCCTTCCAGTACGAAAGGTGCACGCACGAAAAAGTCCGTGGCACCGATATATTTCATGATATTGATCTCTTCCGACCGCACAGAGATACCGATCGCTACGGTATTGCTGATCAGGAAGATGCTGACAGCCAGCAGGATCACAATAATACCCATGGACACATAAGCGATCAGCAGATTCAGTCCGCTCAGGGTATTGGCCGTCATCTCGGAATAATTGACCTTACGCACCTGCGGAATGGACTGCAGCCAGGTCACCAGTGCGCCCCTTACGTACGCATCCCTCAAGAAA
>OGIL01001661.1_pt1 | contig 11562 bp, 10 predicted proteins | sample 1571751 | NCBI WGS metagenome assembly OGIL01 (sample SAMEA2581964, study PRJEB24529) | metagenome | biome: Human gut stool | place: China | collected 2011 | reverse complement strand
TGATTGCAGATGAGAAATCGCCTGCGCGAATTTCTCATCGCATCTTCGCGACAAGTCGCTCAGAAAAGGAGATTATTATGCAGAAAGTTATCAGTACAAAGAGAGCACCGGGGGCGATTGGACCTTACTCACAGGCAATTGAAATTAATAATATGGTATTTACATCAGGTGTCATTCCTGTAAATCCTGCAACCGGTGAAATTGCAGAGGGTGTGGAAGCACAGGCAGAGCAGGCATTTGAAAATCTTTGCCATCTGGTAGAAGATTCAGGCTCTAAGGTGGAAAATATTGTAAAGACAACCGTATTTATCAAGGAAATGAACGATTTTGGCAAAATCAATGAAATTTATAAGAAATATTTCAAAGAACCGTTTCCGGCACGTTCCTGTGTAGAAGTTGCAAGACTGCCAAAGGACGTTTTACTTGAAGTTGAAGCAATTGCATGGAAGTAATCTATGTGTAAACGAATTAACAGATTTATTCCGGTACTTTTTGTAAGCAGTATTGTGCTGACGATTCTTGCAGGAGCTGTTATTGCGGTAACGGGTGTGAATATACCGCTTTGGGGCAGTTATCTTATCAGTCAGGCAATTGTACTGCTTCCGGCATTGATTTATGTGGCAATACATAAGATTAATATTATTGCGTGTATGCCGTACCGCAGACTGCGGATATCGGACGGGCTGTTAAGCCTGTTGTTTGGCTATGCACTTGTTCCGACGATGCTGTTTGTCAGCAATTTAACAAGTCTGTTTTCAACAAACTACGTGCAGGATTCCGTGCAGGAGCTGATTGCATATCCATTTGTTGTGCAGCTTCTGATTATTGCAGTACTGCCTGCGTGTGTGGAAGAATTTGTTTTCCGTGGACTGATTTATCATTCTTACAGAAAAAACGGCATCTTAGGGGCGGCAGTTCTTAGCGGACTGGTCTTCGGACTGATGCATTTGAATATCAATCAGTTAAGTTATGCGGCGGTAATGGGAATTATATTTGCACTGCTTGTAGAGGCTACCGGCTCTATGTATTCTTCAATGCTGGCACATTTTGCAGCGAATTCCTATTCGGTGATTCTGATGCAGCTGGTGTCAATGACATCAGGCGGCAGTGAACTGCTTGAACAGAGTGCGCAAGCAGCGGAAAGTTCAATGAACAGTGTGCCGGTGATTATTGCACAGCTTGTGATGCTTGGACTTGTGGCGGCAGGGTTTTTAGGAATTGCCTATCTGCTGTTTAAAAAGATTGCAGTCAGAAACGGACGATGGGAGTATCTGAAAGAACAGCTGCATAAGGGCTTTAAACCGCAAAACGGCGAGCGTTTTATAACACCTCCGCTGATTGCAACAGTTGCGGCGGCACTTGCATATATGCTTTATATAGAATTTATATAAAGTTTCCGGATGAAAATGCTTTGAATAAAAATATTTTGGGGACAGTATTGTGATAGAAATGTCACGATATTGTCCTTTTCTGCGAAAAGATGAAGTGGATGGGATGAATGGGCTTTTCGGATTTGGCACATTAAAATGTTTTTGAAATGAGGAAATGAAAAATGAATGCAGCAAAAAAACTTGTAACATTTGTTAAAAAAGAAACGGTTTTGTGCATTGCGGGTCTGCTGGCTGTGGTGAGTATGTTTATAATTCACCCGTCAGCAGACTGTTTTGGTTATATCGATTACCGCGTGCTTGCGCTGTTGTTTTGTTTTATGGCAGTAGTTGCGGGCTTTCGCAGTGTGGGACTGTTTGAATGGCTTATCAAAAAAATGCTGTGTTATGTAAAAAATGCAAGACAACTGGAGCTTGTACTGGTACTTGGCTGCTTTTTTGCCAGTATGTGGATTACAAATGATGTCGCCCTGCTGACGTTTGTGCCGTTTGCGGTGGCGGTATTACAGGCGGCAGGTCTGACAGAAAATCTGATTTTTGTCATTGTTATGCAGACGATTGCGGCGAATCTCGGCAGTATGTGTACGCCAATCGGGAATCCACAGAATCTCTATTTGTATTCGCTGTCGGGCAGTCCGGTTACAGCGTTTTTAAAGCTGATGTTTCCGGTGACGGCGGTGTCACTTGGATTACTGCTGGTGACGTCGCTTTGTATTCCTAAAAGGGAAATTAAGGTGCAGGCGGAGAGAGCTATTTTGGAACAGCGAGCGGCAGGCAGGGCTATATCAGACAGAAAGGCAGCAGACAGAGGGCTGTCAGACAGAAAGATGTCAGGTGCGGAAGTATCGGATAAAGAGGAAATGGTCCGGGAAAATGCAAAAGATGAGAAAGTACGGCTGTGTGGATATTTGACATTGTTTTTCCTGTGTATTCTGACAGTGCTTCATGTACTGGATTACAGAATGTTACTGGCTATTGTTATCGGTGTCCTTTTTGTATTGGACAGACAGTTGTTCACAAAGCCGGATTATATGCTGTTGATAACATTTGTGGCATTTTTTATTCTTGTGGGTAACATTAAAAATATGGACGGCTTCAGTGCTTTTTTAAGGACACATGTGGGCGGACACGAACTGGCAGCATCAATTTTTGCAAGCCAGATAATCAGTAATGTACCGGCGGCGGTGCTGCTGTCGGGCTTTACGGAAAATATCAATGCGCTGATTCTCGGCACGAATATCGGCGGACTGGGAACACTGATTGCATCAATGGCAAGTCTGATTTCTTATAAGCAGTATGCGCTTACGCCACAAAGTGAAAAAGGAAAGTATATGTTGGTATTTACCGGCTGGAATGTTGTATTTCTTGTGATTTTGTGGATTGTGGCGGCAGTATTTTATTAAAGTTAAATTGCAAACGGAAACATAATCTGTAAGAAAAGCCAGAATGTAGGGGATTTTTCTATGCAGAAGTCAAATAAAAAAGGAGTTGTATATGAATTACTTCATAACAACTCCCTTTTTATAAGAAAATGAGAAAGGAAAAAATAATAAGAAAAACTAAACGTAGTAATCTATATTCTGTCCAAGATAAGGAGTAACGGAAGATTCCATAATCTTTACCATTCCATCGCCCATATCTTCGACGGTATCTAACGATTTACTAAGCATCGCAACACCAACATCGTTCAAAATGTTCTGTGTGCTCATTGCTGTTGATAAAGAAGCTATATCCATATTGCACCTCTTTCAAATATCTTATCAACTGTTTGTATCTTATGTATGTATTATAATACAAGGATTTGGAAAATGCAACACTTTTCTACAAAAAAATGAAGAAAAAAGAGAAAAAATGTCACATTTTATACAAAGGGACAGGCAAAAATAGTTCGTTCTGCTCAACGTGTTACTTAACTTCGCCGAACGAACTATTTTCGCCGGAGTAGGGTGGCAGCCCGGAGGGATTTTATCATAGTGTTACTTGACTTTGGCCCAGCACCTTTGTTGGATGGTGGAGGAAAACTTCGCCGAACGAACTATTTTCGCCGGTTAGTATAGTCCGCACATTTTCCGGGCATACTGTGGGAAAAGTAAGGAAAGCGGAGTGTGGGATGAAGCGGTATTTGTATTTGGCGGCAGGGACATTTTTGATGGCGGCAGCATATAAGAGCATTTATCAGTCGGTGGGTATGGTGACCGGCGGATTTTCGGGAATCGGAGTCATTGTAAACCGTGTAACAGGTGGCGTATGGGCGGGCGGCGTGCCACTGTGGATTACCAATGTTACATTAAATGTGCCATTGTTTATTGCTGCATTTTATATAGAAGGAAAAGAATTTATAAAAAACACTGTTACCGGGGCGGTACTGCTTACACTGTACCTGGCGGTGCTTCCGGCAGTTCCCGTAGATGCAGCGGATTATCTGCTGGCGGCAGTGTATGGCGGGGCAGCCTGCGGAGCCGGTATCGGACTGGTGTTAAAATCCGGATTTACAACCGGCGGAACGGATATGCTGGGGGTATTGCTGCACCGGTTTTTCCGCCAGTATGCACTGGCAAGTATTATTCAGGTGCTGGACATGGCGGTTATTATTGCTGGTGTGCTGGTATTCGGAATGAGTGTCAGTCTGTATGCCATTATTGCCGTTTATGTCACGGCGCTGGTGACAGATACGGTGCTGGAAGGCACGAAGCAGGCAAGGGCAGTGTGGATTATTTCCGATAAAAATGAGCAGATTGCACCGGTGGTTATGGAAAAAATGCACCGTGGCATTACACGGTTTCCTGCAAGCGGGGTCTATACGCAGCAGGAAAAAAGTGTGCTGCTGTGCGTGGTTTCAATCAAACAGATACCGTATCTGAAAGAAATCGTAATGGAAATAGACGAAAACAGCTTTTTAATCGTTGGTGATGTTCGTGAAGTAATGGGGAATGGTTTTGTACAAAAGTTACAGTAAATCAGTGTCTATAGTAAATTTGACGAAAATATCCGCAGATATTTGTTGAAATACAATATGGTAATTATCGGCTGATTATTGTATTATTTATAACAACAACAGACGCGGGCAAGATGCGAAAGCGAAAAGCGTCATTTATTTAGGAGGATATTTTAAAATGGCAAGTTTATCACTTAAAAATGTTTGTAAAGTATATCCGAACGGTTTTGTTGCCGTAAAGGATTTTAATCTTGAAATCGCTGATAAGGAATTCATCATCTTCGTAGGACCTTCAGGTTGTGGTAAGTCTACAACTCTTCGTATGATCGCTGGTCTTGAAGAAATCAGTTCAGGTGAATTATGGATTGGTGATAAGTTAGTAAATGATGTAGAACCTAAGGATAGAGATATCGCGATGGTATTCCAGAACTATGCTCTTTATCCACATATGACAGTATATGATAACATGGCATTCGGTCTGAAGTTAAGAAAAGTACCAAAGGCTGATATCGATAAGGCTGTTCATGAAGCTGCTAAGATTCTTGATATTGAACATTTACTTGATCGTAAGCCAAAGGCTCTTTCAGGTGGTCAGAGACAGCGTGTTGCCATGGGTCGTGCAATCGTTCGTAGCCCTAAGGTATTCCTTATGGATGAACCTCTTTCAAACCTTGATGCAAAGTTAAGAGTTCAGATGCGTGTCGAAATCTCTAAGCTTCATCAGAGACTTGAAACAACAATCATCTATGTAACACATGACCAGACAGAAGCTATGACACTTGGTACAAGAATCGTTGTATTAAAGGATGGTATCATCCAGCAGGTAGATACACCAAGCAACCTTTACAACACACCAAACAACCTTTTCGTTGCTGGTTTCATCGGATCACCTCAGATGAACTTAATTGATGCTGAAGTTGTTCAGAGCGGTTCACAGGTAACATTAAAGATGAGCGATACAGTATCTATTACACTTCCGGCTGAAAAGAGTGAAAAGCTTAAGAGCTATGTTGGTAAGACTGTAGTAGTTGGTATCCGTCCGGAAGATATCAAGGATGATGAAGAGTTTGTTGCAGCTCATTCTGATCATACATTTGAAGCTCAGGTTAAGGTATATGAACTTCTCGGTGCAGAAGTTAACCTTCACTATGATATTGCACAGACAACATGTACAGCAAAGGTTAATCCTCGTACAACAGCTCGTCCTGGTGATACAGTTAAGTTTGCGATGGATATTGCAAGACTTCACGTATTCGATAAGGAAACAGAACAGGTTATTACTCACTAATTTGAATAAGTTACGTAATATGAAATCTGTAGAAATGGTTCCAAGAATCGTAATGTAAATCTAAAATTCATGAAATTTTTGAGGAAATGTATAGAAATTGTGCATTTCCTCTTTTTTTTTTTGGCAAATTGCATTACAATAGTAGAAGGACTAGCTAAAATCAAAGGAAAGGAAGTTTGGGATGATATCAAATCAGATTTTACAAACGACAGTTGATGGATTGAAGGCTATATCAAGAGTTGATTTCTGTGTAATAGATGCTGATGGTAAAGTGGCAGCGAAAACATTTGAGGATGCGCAAAACTGCATTGCAGATGCGATTGCATTTATGGACTCTCCGGCAGAAAGCCAGGTAGTGAATGGATATCAGTTTTTCAAGGTATTAGATGACCAGAATTTAGAATATATTCTTTTAGCAAAAGGAACAAGCGACGATGTGTATATGCTCGGAAAGCTTGCAGCATTTCAGATTCAGAATCTGTTTGTGGCATATAAGGAGCGGTTTGACAAAGATAATTTCATTAAGAATTTATTGCTGGATAACCTGCTGAGGGTAGATATGTATACAAGAGCTGAAAAGCTTCATATTGAAACAGATGTGAAACGTGTCGTATATATTATTGAAACAAAACATGAAAAGGATACGAGTGCGCTGGAAACAGTGCGTACATTGTTTGCGGGAAAAGTGCGTGACTTTATCACGGCGGTCGATGAGAAAAATATCATTCTCGTAAAGGAAGTCAAAGGTACGGAAACTTACGATGAGCTGGATAAGACCGCAGAGGTTATTATTGATATGCTCAATACGGAAGCGATGAGTGCTGCACATATTGCATACGGTACGATAGTCAATGATATTCGTGAAGTTTCGCGTTCTTATAAGGAAGCGAAGATGGCACTGGATGTCGGAAAGATTTTCTACAGCGACAAGAATGTGGTGGCATACAACCGCCTTGGAATCGGACGCCTGATTTATCAGCTGCCGATGCCGCTGTGCCAGATGTTTATTAAGGAAATTTTTGATGGCAAATCGCCAGATGAATTTGACGAAGAAACACTGTCAACCATCAATAAGTTTTTTGAAAACAGCCTGAATGTTTCAGAAACGTCCAGACAGCTTTATATCCACCGGAATACACTGGTGTATCGTCTGGATAAGCTGCAAAAGAGTACAGGACTGGATTTGCGTATATTTGATGATGCGATTACATTTAAAATTGCGCTGATGGTTGTAAAATATATGAAGTATATGGAAAGTATTGATACATTTTAATGGAGGAGATTACGGATGATAATCTTAGAGGATGTTACAAAGACGTATTCTTCTGGTGTCCCGGCGTTGAACGGGATTAATCTGCATGTCCAGAAGGGTGAGTTTGTATTTATAGTAGGTAAGAGTGGTTCTGGTAAGTCTACACTCATTAAGCTGTTGTTAAAGGAATTAGACCCGACAACAGGAAAGATTTATGTTAATAAAAAATATCTGAATAAAATTACAAGAAAGAAGCTGCCTTATTTAAGAAGGGATATCGGTGTTGTTTTTCAGGATTTCCGTCTGTTACCGGACAGAAATGTATTTGAAAATATTGCATTTGCACAGCAGGTCATTGAAGCACCGACAAGACAGGTTAAAAGCCGTGTATTGTCTATGTTGTCAATGGTTGGTCTGCTGGACAAGTATAAGGCATATCCGAATGAATTATCCGGTGGTGAACAGCAGAGAGTTGCGATTGCCAGAGCGTTAGTGAATCGTCCGGCAATTTTACTGTGCGATGAACCGACCGGTAATCTGGATCCTGCCAATTCGGCCGAAATCATGAAGATTTTAAATCAGGCAAATAAGCAGGGAACAACGGTGCTTGTAGTAACACACAATATGGAAATTGTACAGCAGATGAAAAAGAGAACAATTACCATGAGTGAAGGTAAAATAATCAGCGATTTGGAAAAAGGTGGATATTTCTATGAAGATTAGGTCAATATTTTATCATTTGAAACAGGGTTTCAAAAATATTTATAGAAACAGGCTGTTTTCCCTGGCTTCAATTGCCACCATTGCAGCATGTGTATTTTTGTTTGGCGTTTTTTATTCTATTATGATGAATTTTGAGTATATGGTAAAGAAAGCTGAAAATGAAGTCTGTGTTACGGTGTTCTTTGATGAAGGACTTTCGGATACAGAGATTAAGAAGCTGGGTGATACAATCAGCAACCGTGTAGAGGTTTCAAGCGTTCATTATACATCGGCTGAAGAAGCATGGAATAACTTTAAGTCAGAATATTTTGCAGCATATCCGGATCTTGCGGAAGGCTTTAAGGATAATCCGCTGATTAATTCGGCATCCTATGAAGTTTATTTAAGTGATGCGGGAATGCAGGGAACGCTGGTTACATATCTTGAAAATCTGGACGGCGTGCGTCAGGTCAACCGTTCCGAAGCAACAGCGAGCGGTCTGTCAAGTGCGGCAAAGCTGGTTGGATATGTGGCAATTGCAGTGATTATAATTCTGCTCGCAGTTTCCATCTTCCTGATTACCAATACGATTGTCATTGGTATTACAGTCCGTAAAGAGGAAATTTCGATTATGAAATTTATCGGAGCAACGGATGCGTTTGTTAATGCACCGTTCTTCGTAGAGGGTATTGCAATTGGTATCATCGGTGCGATTATTCCCATTGTGATTTTCCGTTATATGTATCAGAATGTTATTGCATATGTTTTGAATAAATTCTCAATTTTAAATAACATTCTGGCATTTCTCCCGGTATCAGAAGTATTCCGGATTCTTACACCGGTTGCAATCGCGCTGGGTATTGGAATTGGTGCACTGGGCAGTTTCTTTGCTGTACGGAAGCACGCAAACGTTTAATGAACAACAAGGTGCTGTCGCAGGAAAGCCACGAGATGACTCTTGCGTGGCACCTTTCGTTTTTGGGGCGAAACATATACCCTGATGGGCATAGTCGCTTAAGAATGGAGGAAAGTATGGCACATAGACGATTAAAAAGAGGAATTTCTACGGTTCTTATTTTGTTTATGCTGGTCATTTATGTCAATGCGCCGTTTGGAAACGGAATCCGCGCATTTGGGGATACAGTAACAGATTTGAATCAGGCAAAAGATAAGCAGGACCAGTTAAGCAGTCAGTATGAAGATACGAAAAAACAGCTGGAACAGCTCCAACAGGAATCTGCGGATACGAAAAGTTATATCGAACAGCTGGACGGAAAAATGTCAACGCTGGATAGCAGTCTGCAGTCACTGAATACGCAGATTGAGGATATGCAGAATCAGATAGAAGAAGCCAGGGTCAATCTGGAACAGGCTGAAATTGATGCAGATGTGCAGTATGATTCGATGAAATTAAGAATCCAGTTTATGTATGAGAGAAATGAAGATACATATCTGGACATTTTGCTGTCTTCATCGAGTCTTGCGGATTTGTTAAATAAAGCGGATTATATTACAAAAATTTCAGAGTATGACAGACAGAAGCTTCAGGAGTATGAAGAAACGATTCAGTATATTGAGCAGACAAAACAGAATTTGGAAAGCGATTATGCGGAACTGGATACGATGAAGATTTCACTTGAAGATCAGAAGTCAGCGCTGGCTCTGGTACAGCAGGCAAAGGAACAGGAACTTGCGGCGCTGTCAACACAGACGACACAGACAGCATCGACAAAGGCGCAGCTTGAAAAAGAGATGCAGGAGCAGGAGAATGAAATCTTAAATCTTGTAGCGAAGAAGCAGCAGGAAGATGCGGCAGCAAAAAAAGCCGAGAAAGAAAAGAAGAATCAAAACAGCAGCTCGGGACAGAATAGCAATAGTAACAGTAATAGCAGCAGTAACGGCGGAAATAGTTCAACACCGTCAAGCAGTGGATTTATCTGGCCAACGGTTTCAAAGCGTATTACATCGCCGTTTGGTGATACGGAGGATCGAAGTTCGCCGCATAAGGGACTGGATATCGGTGCAGTCAGTGTTGGTGTTGCCGGTGATCCGATTTATGCTTCAGCATCAGGAACTGTTATTATTGCAAAATATAGTGCAACTGCGGGCAATTATATTACGATTGACCATGGAAACGGATTCAGTACGGTTTATATGCATTGTTCAGCTTTGAAGGTTTCGGTCGGTGATACCGTAACGCAGGGACAGACCATTGGATTGATGGGAACAACAGGAAATTCAAATGGTGTCCATCTGCATTTTGCAATGATTAAGAATGGAACGTATGTGAATCCACAGTCGTATTTGTAAAGAAAATTACTTATAAAGAACGGCATAGGTGAAGATATATAGCTGCAGAACAGCATATTTATAAGGAAGGAAGCCGTAAAAACAGCAGGAAGGATTTAGACAGCGCATGAATGAGTTAGAAGAAAATCAGCAGACGGTGAAAAAGAGCGGATTTGGCAGAGGTCTGATATTCGGTGTGATAGCCGGTTTGTCAATTGCCATACTGGCAGGTGTTGTTCTTTTAAACGTTTTTTATCACAAAGGATTTGTCCATATAGGCGTAAATGGTGAAATTTATGTGCAGGATACAGCAACGACAGAAGATGAGGGCATCGGCAGTGAAGTAGAAGCAAAGCTGAATGCAATCGATTCTTTAATGGATTTGTTCTACATGGAAGATGTGGATACGGATACTGCAAAAGAGATGATTTACAAGGCGTATCTGGCATCTTACGGTGATAAATATACGGTTTATTATACACCGGATGAATATCAGAGTCTGGTGGAATCCACAACCGGAAAGTTTTATGGTATCGGCGCGGTCTGCCAGAAAAGTGATGACGGTGCAGTGCTGGTGATTGACGCGTATGAAGACGCACCGGCTTATGCGGCGGGACTTCGCAATGGCGATAAAATTACAACGGTGGACGGAACTGATATTACGGACATGGATTTAAGCAGTGCGGTGGCGTTGATAAAAGGTGACAAGGGAACCAGTGTCCATTTGGATGCAATCCGTGATGAAACAGCTTTTTCCGTTGATGTGGTGCGGGATGAAATTCATACCCAGACCGTAAAATATGAAATGCGGGAAAATCAGATTGGATATTTGTCAATTTCGGAATTTGACGATGTTACGACGCAGCAGTACAAGGATGCGTTGCAGGCGTTGGAAGATGCAGGCATGCAGGGACTTGTGATTGATTTGCGGGATAATCCGGGTGGTGTGCTGGATACGGTTGTCAAAATGCTGGATTATACACTTCCGGATGGGCTGATTGTGTATACAGAAAACAAAAGCGGCAAAAGGACAGAGTATAAGGGGACAGACGGTCATGAACTGGATATACCGATAGCAGTTTTAGTCAACGGCAACAGTGCCAGTGCTTCGGAAATTTTTGCAGGCGCCATGCAGGATTACGACAAGGGTGAAATTATCGGAACACAGACCTTTGGCAAAGGCATTGTGCAGACGATTAAGCCACTGACAGACGGCAGTGCTGTCAAACTGACAACCGCAAAGTATTACACACCAAACGGTCAGAATATCCATGGACAGGGTGTGACACCTGATATTGCGGTAGAGCAGGGAACAGATGAAAATGAGGACACTCAGTGGAATACAGCGGTTGAATATCTGATAGAGGAAATGCAGAAATAGATATGAATTTTCAACCTGTATAAAATAAATAAAATGAATATATAGTAGATAAAGAATAAGCCCCTTTGGCAGACATGGTAAATTGTACCGGTTCCAAAGGTTAGACGTAAAAATCTAATCTTTTGGAGAGCGGTACAAAGAACCCGGACTGCTGCAGGGGCTTTAATTATTACAAAAAATCGTCAATGCACAGCGGGCTGCCGAGCGGTTCACGTAAGACCTGAAGACACATATCGCTGCGTGTGCCCTGTGACCATTTGATAAGTGTCATACAACGGTTTTCGATTTCAATCGCAGTAATGCCGCCGGTGCATACACAGCTTCCGT
>OGIL01001660.1_pt1 | contig 11564 bp, 9 predicted proteins | sample 1571751 | NCBI WGS metagenome assembly OGIL01 (sample SAMEA2581964, study PRJEB24529) | metagenome | biome: Human gut stool | place: China | collected 2011 | reverse complement strand
TACAATATTTTGTAATGGCGTGGGAATGAACACCAAGCTTGGTAGCTAAAACCTCAATGTCAAGGTAGTCTTCGTATGAGAGTGTCTCACGAATCAATTCATTACCAGTAGAAGTTTCTTGGACAAGACCACCATTGCAGGTGATAACATAATCCCCGTCTTGGTTGAGGTTAAGCTCCTCAAGAAGTGGAAGAACTCCTGGAATAGGGCGACCAGTCGCGATAACAACCTTTACACCAGCAGCTTTAGCATCTTGGATCGCTTGAAAGACTTCCGGTGTAACTTGACGTTGGCTATCTTGTGCCGCAGGCGTCACAAAATAGTTTTTATCGCAGAGCTAAATCTGACATTTAGCTCGCGATTCCTCCGGCATTAAAATGCCTGCGGAATGGGGAGTAGTATGAAAAAGATAATTGGAATTACCGGTGGAATCGGTTCGGGCAAAAGCACAGTACTGGATTTGCTGGAGAAAAATTTTTCGGCATATATTATAAAGGCGGATGATGTGGCAAAGCAGTTGATGGAACCGGGCGGGAAGGCTTTTATAGAAGTTGTGGACTTCTTCGGAGAGGAAATACTGCTGCCTGACGGCACGATTGACAGAAAAAAGCTTGCAGCCGTGGTGTTTGCCAATCCGAACAAGCGGATTGTGTTAAACAGCATTACCCATCCGCTGGTAAAAAAGAAAATTATGGAGCAGATTGCATGTCTAAAGGCAGAAGATACGTATGAATACTGCTTTGTTGAAGCGGCACTTTTGATTGAGGACCATTATCAGACGGTCTGTGACGAGTTTTGGTATATTTATGTGCCGGAAACCCTGCGCAGGGAGCGTTTGAAGGCAAGCCGCGGATATACGGATGAGAAAATAGATTCCATTTTAAAGAGCCAGCTGACCGAAGAAGAATTTGCAAAAGCATGTGCGCATACGGTTGACAACAGCAAAGATTTGGATTTTACGCTGTCACAGCTTGAGAAATTGCTTCAAATGTGATATTCTTGTAGCAGTTTGACAAAATTAGTCGAAATGATAAGTGGAGGTACCTATGCAAAATACAGCAGCTATTCAGGAAGATTTGGTATTTGGACTGGATATTGGTACAAGAAGCATCGTTGGCGTTGTGGGCTTTCAGGACAGAAAGGGCTTTCATGTTGTGGCAATGGCACAACAGGAGCATGAAACGCGGGCAATGCTTGATGGACAGATACATGATATATATAAAGTCGGAGATACAATCCGTAAAGTGAAAAATGATTTGGAAAGACAGTTGGACAGACAGCTTTCAGACGTCTGTATTGCAGCTGCCGGACGTGTACTGCGTACGGTCAATGCAACGGCAGAATATGCGTTCGAGGAAGAAACGAGAGTAACACAGGAACACATTTATTCTTTAAATCTGCTGGCAGTTGAAAAGGCACATATGCAGATTAACCGGGAATCGGACAAAATCCGCTTCTATTGTGTCGGCAATACGCCGGTCAATTACCGGTTGAACGGATTTGATATTACAAATCTTGAAGGACACAAGGCAGATAAAATCAGCGTGGAACTGATTGCAACATTTCTGCCGGAAGAAGTTGTAGACGGTTTGTATGAAGCGGTAGGGTATGCCGGATTAAAAGTGGCAAGCCTGACACTCGAACCAATTGCCGCCATGAATATTGCAATTCCGGAACAGTACCGGCTTTTAAATATTGGTCTGATTGATGTCGGTGCGGGAACGTCTGATATCTGCCTTACCAAAGATGGAAGTATCATTGCGTACGGCATGATTCCGTTTGCGGGGGATGAAATTACAGAAATTATTGCAAAAACTTATCTTGTTGATTTTAACACAGCAGATAAAATTAAAAAACTGGAAAGCGATAATGCAGAGGGTACAGTGACATTTGCAGATATTATGGGACTGGAACAGACCATTCCGTCGGCAGATATTATAAAGACAGCCAATCAGGTCGTTGATACCATGGCAAAAGACACAGCGGATAAGATTATTGAATTAAATGGAGGAAAGCCGGTCAGTGCAGTGTTTGTTGTGGGCGGCGGTGGAAAGATTGCCGGATATACACAAAAGGTTGCCGAGTATCTCGGAATACAGAAGGAACGTGTGGCAGTCCGTGGACCGGAAGTGCTGACAACCGTGGAATTTATGGTGGATAATTTTAAAAAGGATTCGCTGTATGTAACACCGGTCGGTATCTGTACGAATTATTATACACAGAAGAACAACTTTATTTTTGTCAATGTCAATAATGAACGCGTGAAGTTATACGATAATGACAAGCTGACAATTGTAGATGCGGTTATGCAGGTTGGTTTTCCGAATGAAAAGCTGTTTCCACGCAGAGGAAAAGAGCTGAATTTTACCGTAAACGGAAAGATGAGGCTGGTACGCGGACAGGCGGGAGAAGGCGCTGTTGTACAGTTAAACGGCAGACAGACCAATCTGAATGCGCGGATTGAACAGAATGATATTATTACGGTGCAGGAATCCGGCGTGGGTGAACCGGCGCATATGACGATTGAACAGCTGGAGGAATTTCAGGCAACGATAGAATTTATTGTAAACGGTAAGCGTGTGCCGTGTCCGAAATTTGCATACGTCAACGGCGAATTGAAATCGGGTTTTTACGATATTCAGGACGGCGATCAGATTCAGATGGAGAATTTCTATACCGTGGCACAGCTGTTTGAATTTATGGATTACGATATTACCGGATATGATGTGTATGTCAACAATGAACTGGCAGACAAAGATACAAAGGTTTATGAGAATTTTAGTGTCAAGACCTCTGCCATTACAGAACATGCGGGTTACGAAGAAATATCCGAAGAAAATGACGGATACGATACAGAGGAACAGACAGAAGATATAGCTGATACCGCAGGGAATTCACGGGCAGATGATGATACATCACTTTCGGGCGAAAATGCCGGAACGCAGACTGGTTCAACGGATACCGCCGCGCAGGAAGTGCAGGGTATGTCATCACAGGCAGTTCGGAATATTACAATTCTGATTAACGGACAGCCGGTACGGCTGACAGGCAAAAAGGATTATATTCTGGTAGATTTGTTCCAGTATTATGAATTTGATTTATCCAAGCCAAAGGGAAATATCGTCTTAAAGTTAAACGGACAGGAAGGCATTTATACGGCACCTTTGCATGACGGTGATGTCGTCGATTTATACTGGGAACAGTAAAGGAGAAGTGTGAAGAATCACGCGGAATGGAGAATACTATGAGAATGATGTCCATAGCCAGTGGGAGCAGCGGAAACTGCATTTATATTGGCTCAGACAATACGCATATCTTAATAGATGCAGGCGTAAGCCGTAAAAAGATACTGGAAGGACTGGCAGCGGCGGATTTAAGTGTCAATGACATTTCGGCCGTATTTGTAACCCACGAACACAGCGACCATATTAAAGGGCTGGGGGTGCTGACAAGAAAAGACAAGGTACCGGTCTATTCCACGAGAGGAACACGCGACGGCATTTTTGAGGCAGGGACGCTTGGTGAACTGCCGGGAGAACTGTTTCGGGTGATTGAGCCGGACAGTGATATCTGCATTGATGATTTACAGATTCATGCGTTCCGGGTATCCCACGATGCCAAAGAACCGGTTGCTTATACGGTGACGTGCGGTGAAAAAAAGGCGGGCGTGATAACGGATCTCGGATATTATGATGATTATATTGTAAATAATCTTACCGGTTCACAGGCAATGTTAGTTGAAGCGAACCACGATGTGAACCTGCTGCAGGAGAACGTCGTGTTCGCCATTGACCGCGCGGGTTTTGTTCCGGCAGACGGAGAAACGCATCAGGGCGTTTACGACCCGGCTTTCCTGAGCCAGGTCGGTATGCCGCTCTATGCACCTTCCAATTATGCGGAGCTGACCTATTGGCTGCACGAGCTGCTGAAGGACGGCTGCAGAGGCCCCCGTGCGATCCGTTATCCGCGGGGCGGGGAAAATGCCCGTCTGGCGCAGTATGGCTGCAGCGGACAGGACTATGATTTCCTGCACAGAACCGAGGGCGCCCAGGCGGTGTTGATCAGCTATGCAGACGAAATGGATGATATTCTGACTGCATGTGAAAAACTTACGGAGCATCGTATCAATTGCGACGCACTTAAACTTGTAAAGCTGTTCCCCTTTACAGAAAAAATGATCGAATCTGTGAAGGATTATAAAATCGTGCTATTTGCAGAAGAATGTGTGGAATGGGGCAGCATCGGGGAGCATCTGGCCTATTGCCTGCAGCAGGCGGGCTGGAATGGAACCTTCCTGCACGCCGCTGTGCATACGGCCAATCTGCCCCATGCGACCGTTCCGCAGATCAAGCAGGTCACCGGGCTGGATGCCGACACCCTTGCACAGCAGGTGATGGATGCCTGGATGAAAGGAGAAAACATATCGTGAAAATTCGGTTGGATCAATATCTGGTTCAGCATGGTCTGATCCAGAGCCGTGAACGCGCCAAGGCCATGATCATGTCCGGTGTGGTGTTTGTCAACGAACAGAAGGTGGACAAGGCCGGTGAGATGATCAAGGAAGATGCCAAGGTGGAGGTGCGCGGGCACGACATCGGTTATGTCAGCCGCGGCGGCCTGAAGCTGGAAAAAGCCATGCAGTGTTTTCCGCTGACGCCCAAGGGCAAGGTGTGCATGGACATTGGTGCATCGACCGGCGGGTTTACCGACTGCATGCTGCAGAACGGTGCGGTCAAGGTCTACGCAGTGGATGTGGGCTACGGCCAGCTGGCCTGGAAGCTGCGCACCGATGAGCGCGTGATCAACATGGAGCGCACCAACATCCGCAGCGTTACGCCGGAGGCTCTGGATGAACCGATCGAGTTCTTCAGCGTGGACGTTTCCTTTATCTCGCTGCATCATATTTTTCCGGTGGCACAGGCCATCACCACGCCGGACGCCATGGGCGTCTGTCTGGTCAAGCCGCAGTTTGAAGCCGGGCGCGAAAAAGTGGGCAAGAACGGCGTGGTGCGTGACCCCGCCACCCACCGCGAAGTGCTGCACAATGCCATGGGCTATGCGGCTGCCAACGGATTTGCTGTGCGCGGGCTGGATTTCAGCCCGGTGAAAGGTCCGGAAGGCAACATCGAATATCTGATGTTCGTGCAGAAGAGCGAGGAGCCCTGCGTGCTGGACGATGCGGCCGCCGAACAGGTCGTGGCTGCAAGCCATTCCACGCTGGACCGCTGAACGATACGGATACAGAACCAAAACAGGAGGCTTCGGCATGACGGTTTACATTTCTCCGAACCCTGGAAAGATCTCGGCCGGTGAGGTCGCTCTGCGTGCAGCGCAGATCCTGCAGAATCATGGTGCATCGGTGCTGATGTGCGAGGATCTGCGCACGGTCTGCAATGCGGCCGGCGTTGTATATCTGCCGCTGAAACAGTGTCTGGAACGTACGGACGTAATCCTGACCATCGGCGGAGACGGAACGATCCTGCATGAGGCGAATCTTTCGCTCAAGCATGCAAAGCCGATCCTGGGCATCAACCTGGGCCGCTGCGGTTTTCTGGCTACCTGCGAGGTCAGCGAGATGGAAAGCAAGCTGCCTGCCGTGGCGCGGGGCGAGTTCCAGCTGGACAACCGGATGCTGCTCTACGCCCATGTTCTGGGCCATGACGGCTGGGAAGGCCATGCACTGAACGACGTTGTCGTGACAAAAGGCCGCCTGCAGCAGGCCATTGATTTCAGCATTTACTGCGATGACATTCTGGTGGAGCATTACCGGGGCGATGGTGTGATCGTTGCGACGCCGACCGGCTCTACTGCGTATTCGATGGCCGCAGGCGGGCCCATTCTGGATTCGCAGACCAAAGGCGTGGTCGTCACGCCGATCTGTCCCCACAGTCTTGCCAGCCCGGCCATGGTGTTTGCGCAGGAACGCAAGCTGAACATCTGCGTCGGTCAAGTGGCCGACGGCGAGGTGTTCATCAGCTGTGACGGTGCAGCAGGATTCCCGCTCAAGGCGGGCGCAACGGCAGAAGTCCGGCTTTCGGATCAGGTGGTGCAGCTGATCACCTTCAGCAAGGCAGATCAGTTCCAGGCCATCGACCAGAAATTGCGCAGCAGACGATAAAAGGAGATACGACGAGCTATGGCACATGTCCGCAAAGAAGAAGCAAAAAGCAAGGGAGACCGTCTGCAGACCATTCTCCGTCTTGTGCAGGAGCATCCGATCAGTCGGCAGGAAGTGCTGCTGGACTATCTGCGCAAGGAAGGGTTTGATGTGACTCAGGCCACGATCTCGCGGGATATCCGGGAGCTGTGCCTGGTCAAGGCTGCCACTGCAGAGGGCTACCGCTATGTTTCCAGCCGGAACGAGAGCTTTAACCCCAAGACCCAGGGCCGGTTTGAGACGATCTTTCATGAGTCGGTGCTGGGGGTGGACTATGCAGGCCATGTGGTGCTGGTCAAGTGCTATTCCGGCATGGCCAATGCAGCCTGTGAGGTATTTGACGCATTGCAGTGGAAAAACGTAGTCGGCACCCTTTCGGGTGATGACACTTTTCTGATCGTTGCCCGCTCCGAGCGGGACGCCAAGACCATCTGCACGGAACTGACCCGGCACATCGGGTAAAACAAACGCGGGAGAGACGATAAACCATGTTAAGCTGCCTGCAAATTGAAAATGTCGCGGTCATCCAGAAGGCAGAAGTTCATTTTCAGCCGGGGCTGAACGTCCTCACCGGTGAGACTGGTGCGGGCAAGTCCATTCTGATCGACTCCATCAATGCGATCCTGGGCAATCGGACTTCCAAGGATCTTGTGCGCACGGGTGCGTCCAAAGCGGTGATCCGTGCGTCTTTTGCTCAGATCCCGGATGTGGTACTGGACAAACTGGAAGCGGCCGGTTATGAGCGCTCGGCAGAGCTGCTTCTGAGTCGTGAGATCACCGCCGAAGGAAAGAGCAGCTGCCGGATCAACGGCATGCCCACCACGGCGGCTGTGCTGCGGGAGCTGTGCGGAGGTCTGATCAACATCAACGGCCAGCACGACTCGGTGGGACTGCTGAATCCGGCACACCATCTGAGCATTCTGGACGATTATGCGCAGAACGCCAAACTCTATCAGGAGTATTATGTGCTGTACCGGAGCCTGGTCAAGGTCAAGAAGGAACTGGACGCCATGATCACCGACGAGGCGGAAAAGCAGCGACGGATCGACCTGCTGAGCTATCAGGTGCAGGAGATCGAAGAAGCCGGACTGACCGCCGGCGAGGAGCAGACCCTGGAAGCACGCCGCAAGGTGCTGGCCAACGCGTCCACCATCCGGGACCGGGTGGCAAAGGCCCATGCGCTGCTGTCCGGGGACGATGACACCCCCGGCGCAGTGGATCTGCTGGGTGAGGCATCCAACGCCATGGATACGGCCGCCCAGCTGGACGAGTCACTTTCCGGGGTGTCCGGCACGCTGATGGACCTGTACTATTCGGCCAAGGACGCAGCGGCAGAGCTGATCGACCGGCTGGATGCCTACGACACGAACGACGCCGAGCTGGATGAGATCGAACAGCGGCTGGATCTGTTGTACCGTCTCAAACGCAAGTACGGTGATACGGTGGAGGACATCATTGCCTTTGGACAGAAAGCACGGGAGGAACTGGAACAGATCCAGTTCTCGGAGCAGCGGCACGATCAGCTGCAGGCGGAAAAACTGCGCCTGTATGGTCTGGCGCGCGAAAAGGCGGAGGCCTTGACTCAGACCCGTCTGAAAGCCTTTGACGAGCTGAATGCACGCATTACCGATACCTTGCAGTTCCTGAATATGCCGGGTGTGCGCATGACGCTGCACCACGCCCGTGGGCCGCTGGCAAGCCACGGACAGGACAGCGTGGAATTCTACATCTCCACGAACGCCGGTGAAGCCCCGAAACCGCTGGCCCGCATTGCCTCCGGCGGTGAGTTGAGCCGCATCACCCTTGCCATCAAAAATGCGCTGGCAGACCGGGATGCAGTGCCCACGGTGATCTACGATGAGATCGACAGCGGTGTTTCCGGCAAGGCCGCCGGACGGATCGGTGAGGTGCTGCGGCAGAGCGCACAGGGACATCAGATCCTGTGCATCACCCATACGGCACAGATCGCCGCACTGGCTGACTGCCACCTGCTGATCCAGAAAAATGTGACGAACGACCGCACTTATACCGAGATCCACCCGCTGGATACGGAGGGCCGCGTGGAAGCACTGGCCCGGTTGATCTCCGGCGATCATGTGACCGAGCTTTCACGGGCAAATGCGCGGGAAATGCTGGGTACCGGCCGCCAGTAACAGGGGAGCGTTCCCGTCGGAATCCGGGGCTTGACAAGCCCGTGTTCTTGTGATAAAGTAAGTTTTGTTAATGGCGATGAAGGGAATAAGTACCCTGAAGTGCTCTGTCCAGAGAAACCCCGGTTGGTGCAAGGGGCCGCAGAACAGCAGGCGAATACCTCCCGGAGCTGCGGGCTGAATGCTGTCTGAGCTAGTAGGCTGTGCCGCGTGCGAGCGTTACAAACGCAGGAGTGTCACTCTACTCTGGGGTGTGCACTCGTGAGGTCGTTTCTGTGAGGAAGCGGCAAACAGAGGTGGTACCGCGAAGATTTCTCGCCCTCTGCCAAATTGATGTTTGGCAGAGGGCGTTTTTGTTTCCTCTGCCCCACAAAACAGGAGGATGTTTCTATGACTTTGTACGAAGAGCTGCAGGCCCGTGGTCTGGTGGCGCAGATCACCGACAACGAGATCATTGATCTGATCAACAACGGCAAGGCTACTTTTTATATCGGCTTTGACTGCACGGCCGACAGCCTGACCGCAGGCCATTTTATGGCCCTGACCCTGATGAAGCGCCTGCAGATGGCAGGCAACAAGCCGATCGCCCTGATCGGCGGAGGCACTACCATGATCGGCGATCCCTCCGGCCGCACCGATATGCGCAAGATGCTGACCAAAGAGGACATCGCCCACAATGCAGCCTGCTTTAAAAAGCAGATGGAAAAGTTCATCGACTTCTCGGATGACAAGGCTTTGATGCTGAACAACGCCGACTGGCTGCTGAACCTGAACTATGTGGAGCTGCTGCGTGACGTGGGTGCCTGCTTCTCGGTCAACAACATGCTGCGTGCCAAGTGCTATGAGCAGCGCATGGAGCGCGGTCTGTCCTTCCTCGAGTTCAACTACATGATCATGCAGAGCTACGACTTCTACTACATGTTCCAGCATTACGGCTGCAACATGCAGTTCGGCGGCGATGACCAGTGGAGCAACATGCTCGGCGGTACAGAACTGATCCGTCGTAAACTTGGCAAAGATGCATACGCTATGACCATCACACTTCTTCTGAACTCAGAAGGCAAGAAGATGGGTAAGACACAGTCAGGTGCAGTATGGCTTGACCCTGATAAGACATCACCATACGATTTCTATCAGTATTGGAGAAATGTAGATGATGCAGATGTATTAAAATGTATCAGAATGCTTACATTTATACCACTTGAAGAGATTGAAAAGATGGACAGCTGGGAAGGTGCACAGCTTAACAAAGCAAAAGAAATTCTTGCATATGAACTTACTAAGCTTGTTCATGGAGAAGAAGAAGCAAAGAAGGCAGAAGAGACTGCACGTTCTATATTTACTGGTGGAGATGCACAGAATATGCCTTCAGCTGTAATTTCAAAAGAATCTTTTAAAGATGGAAATATCGATATTATTTCAATTGTTCATCAGGCAGGACTTGCGTCTTCAAGATCAGAAGCAAGAAGAGCTGTTGAGCAGGGCGGCGTAAGCGTTAATGGTGAAAAAGTATCAGCTATTGATGCAGTATTTCCTATGGAATTATTTGAAGATGGCGTAGTTGTTAAAAAAGGCAAGAAGAATTTTAGAAAAGTAACAGTTTAGGATGTCATGAAAATGAAGAAGAATCAAATTGTTCTTATCAGAGTTGTCAGTGTAGCCGTACTTATGGCTGCACTGGCTCTAATTTTAATATTTGGTGCGGGAAGTACTGTTTTTACAAAAATAATAAAAGACCTGAATAATGGTGGCGTTACATCTGATGCTTCAGCTGTTTCTGTTTACAATCTTGTGTATTATAAGGGAATGAATGCTATATATCAGATAATATTTGGAATTGCATTGTTTACAACAATAGTTGGAATTGCAGGTGTGTTTTTTCGCATTAGAGGAACGGATATATGTCTTAATACGGCTATAATTTTTGATGTTGTAACAGGAATATATCTTATACTTGCATACGTTCTTGAAAAAAATAAATTTATGCATAAAGTGTTCGCAAAAATTTATCTTGGAGAGTTTGATACACAGTTTACGGTTGTAAGACTTATAAAACTTCATGTTCTTATTGCAGGAATATTGCTTATACTTGTAAGTCTGCTTGCGTCAGCAATTGTAAAGTCAAGTGGAATACCAAAGATGGTCATTTACAAGGCTGAGAGTAATCTTGGATGGCTTCTTATAATACCATTGTTTTTTACATCATTAATATTTGATGTAGCAAGAGAATGGGCAATAAGAATTGCTTCGGGTTACAGTGATGTGTCAGGGCAGCTTTATGATATTTTAAAAGATTATTATTTTGGTGATAAGTTCCTTTTTTCAATGCCAAAGTGGCTTATTGTTTTTGTGGCTTCAGTTATAACGCTTTTTATAATGGGAGTGCTTAGAATTCATTTGAAAAGAATATTTGCTGTGATAATGGGAGCTGTTTTTACAGCTGCCGCTCTTATAAGATGCGTTGTTTTCTGGATGAATCCACCCGCAATATTCGGAACACTTTCATATAATGAAAATGTGTGTGATATGACAGACAGAGCAGGGGCAGCATATATGATATGTTTTGTTCTGGATATATTTTTTATTACAATTCTGGCAGTATTATGTATAATATGTGCACAGAAAAAGTTTTTTGAATTAAAAAATATACTGATAATCACAATCGGTTATGCAATTATCAGTATAGCTGCTATATTAATTCTTGGTTTTGGCGGCATATCTGCAATCTATGCAGGATGCGGCGTGATTGATGTTATAGCATCATCAGCATTGCTTTATCTCGTCTATAAAAGTTGATGCTATCATTGAGTAGTTTGTATAGTATACAACAAAACCGGGCTTTGAACCGGCAGGTTTTTTAACTTCTTTCTTTAAAACATAATCAACTTCAACTTTATCCTGGCTGTGTCCTTTTGAAAAATGTGCTGCGAGTGCGGCTGCTTCTTCAAAGGTACGGTCAGGAATTTCTTTGCCGTCAGTTTTTAATATGACATGTGAGCCTGCCATATTTTTTGCATGAAACCACCAGTCGCTGCCGTTTGCAAATTTGAAAGTAAGCTCATCATTCTGGAAATTATTTTTGCCTACATATATGTCGAAACCGTCGGATGACATGAAGTGAAGTGGTTTGCTTACAATTTTAATTTTCTTTGACGGTGTCTGATGACGATGTATATATCCTGACTCAATTAATTCTTCCTTGACCTGTGCAAGATCGTCCTCAAGATCGGAAGAGCGTCGTGTAGGGAAAGAGTGTA
>OGIL01001651.1_pt1 | contig 11579 bp, 10 predicted proteins | sample 1571751 | NCBI WGS metagenome assembly OGIL01 (sample SAMEA2581964, study PRJEB24529) | metagenome | biome: Human gut stool | place: China | collected 2011 | reverse complement strand
GCTTATATTTGTCGTCCGTTCGTCACCAACTAATATTCAATTAAACAACAATTATTTGCATTTTTTAAATGAGAAGAGTATTATATAACCATTATTCAGCAAGCACTATATGAATATGAGCTGTGATTGCTGAATGAAAATATGTACTATTACATATTTTCGAAAACGATGTGCTAGTTAAATAAAGCGCTGTAGCATACATAGCATACAGCTGAATGGAGATTGTTGTGGATAGTTTTGTGTATAGTATCAATGCAACTGTACCAGTATTTCTGGTTATGCTGCTTGGGGGTGTGATTAAAAAGCTTGGTATTATAGATGACCATTTTGCCAATGTAGCAAACAGATATGTTTTTAAAGTGGCATTACCAGTACTTTTGTTCAGGGATTTGTCAAAATCAGATTTTAAAAGCCAGTTTGAACCAAAGTTCGTTTTGTATTGTAGCATAGTAACAATACTCATGTTTTCACTAGTGTGGATATTTACTGAATTACTGATGAAGGATGATACACAAAAAGGCGCATTCATACAGGGAAGCTGTAGAAGCAGTGCGGCGATACTTGGCATGGCTTTTGTACAGAATATGTATTCTGATACAGGCATGGCACCTCTTATGATTGTTGCTGCGGTTCCACTGTTTAATATATTTGCAGTTGTTGTACTTACATTTAAGGCGCATCCTGAGAAAGTTCTTAAAGAAGAGGTTAATGTAAATGAAACAGTTGAAAAGATAAGTAATGATGAAGAAGTTGTTACTGATGATATAAAGATTAAAAAGACAGTCAGCCATAAAACAGATAACATTAAGAAAGCTTGTGTTAATATAGCAAAGAATCCTATTATCATAGGTATCGTGCTTGGATTTATATCATCTATGCTTGGCATGAAATATCCGGTTATTGTAAATAAAACAATAGAAAGCATTGCACAGACAGCCACTCCTATAGCACTTATATGCATAGGTGCAGGATTTGAGGGAAGAAAAGCAATAAAAAAGCTGAAGCCTACACTTGCGGCAACATTTATAAAGCTTATAGGTCTTGCGGCAGTTTTTATTCCAGTAGGAGTTGCACTTGGCTTTAGAAATCAGGAGCTTGTTGCAGCACTTATAATGCTTGCATCGCCAACAACAGTTACAAGCTATGTTATGGCAAAGAGTATGGATAATGATGAAGTGCTGTCATCAAGTATAGTTGTTTTGACAACAGTATTATCAAGTGTAACACTTACGGGATGGATATTTATATTAAGAACACTTGGACTTATCTGATGTAGCAGCAGAGAGAATTAAGCCATAACCAGACATAATATAAGTGAAAATCGGTGCTGCACATACATTGTGAGATGCACTTGAAGTTCAATTGTGATAGTTCTTAGACTTTTCCTTAACTACTCAGCTATCCACAGACACGGATGTCTGTGGAAGTGAGATATGGGACATGGATGTCCCGTATCGAACGGTAGCGGCAGTAGTCACAACCTATAAGAAAAGTCTTAGAAATATCCAATTGAAACTTCTGGCATCGATGATGTATGCGCAGCACCGATTTTCACTTATATTATGTCGTCAGTTCGCCAACTGAATGTGTGTTCAACAACAATATTATGTTAAATAATTATGAAAACTCATTTTACCAGTAGAACTATATCAGAATTTCGTGTAATATTAATACAGCATTAAATGAGGAGCGGTGTTAAGGATATGAAACGTAGTGATAGATATAATAATATATTAAGAAAGAAGAAAAAATATATAGCGGTTATGCTTGGAGTATGCATGCTTGGCAGTGCATTATCAGGCTGTGGTTTTGTGGCAAATCCAATGCAGTATATGAAGGATGCAGATAAAGAGCTTGCAGCTGCAGAACAGAATACAGATAATGATACATCGGGCAGTGCAACAGATTCATCTTCTGGTAATAGCAAGAATAACAGTAATAGCAGTGATAACAAGGTTGAAGTAACAGATAATAAAGTTATAGCCATAGGCACATATGGAAGCATAAGTGATATGGTTAATACAACTGATTATAAATCACAGGCAGATATAGAGTGTATTCAGGAAACAAGAGATTTTGATGATACATCAGATATGCTTGCACTTGTAAAGAAAGTGCAGGAGAGCTGCAATACAGATGCTGAATCAGTGATTGTGTCGGTAAGAAGCCGTGTATATAACCAGATAGTATATCTTTTACAGCACACTATAAGTACATCCAAAGGTCTGATAGTCATAAATGAGGATGGAAAAGATATAGATTACAATAAAGTGTTTGATGAAGCATTGAAGATAGCAGTTAATCCGCAATCATATGTTAGTGCATCAGCGGTAAGCACTAACAATGCAAGTAATAGTAATTCAGGAAATAATGTTTCAGGAGATACTGTGACAGGTGCTGATAATAACAAAGGCAATGTTATCAAAGATAATAATAATAAAGATAATAATAATAAAGATAATAAGACATATGGCAGCTATAAAGTGATCGAAAAGCTTAGTGACATGGATGTTATAGATATATCAGGCATTAATTCACTTCCATATGTTAATATCATATATGACTATATAGGCAATGATGCTTATGCAGCACAAAAGGCAGTAAATATAAGTGAGGCAGTTGTTGTTGTTACAGAAAGCAGCGACGGAAGTCTTTCGCCAGATATGTCGCAGCTTATAAATGATATTTCATCCTCAATACCAGTAATAATCATATGCAGTGGCAGCGATGCAGCCCAGGCTGTGAATGATGCGCATAATAACTGCATAGCTTCATATGGCATGAGTGCTGAAGAGGCACGTATTATGGCTATGTTATGTCTTACGCAGGGAAAGAATATAAATGACTGGAGAGTGCATTTTACACAGGTGGATTTATAAAAATATATACAAAATATAGTTGTAAATATATATAAAAATATAGCTGTAAATATATGTGAAATACATGGAAATATATACAATATGTTGATTGAATAATGCTTGATTTTATGGTATTATGTACAATATGTGTTGCAGTGTATTGAACAATCCATTGAACAACCCAATAAAGTTATCTTGATTGTCATAGCGTTGCACATTTCAGAAAGGAACAGTTAATTATGGATCAGACAAAGATACAGGATATCGTAAGACATATCACTAAGGACGAAGATTATGGAGTTGGCATGATGGAAAATCTGACTTTATCAGATGCTGTTGAGGTTATGACACAGATGCTTCCTGCTCTTAAAAAAAGAGCTAAAGAACAGGGGAATTCCAACGATCTTGCGTATTTTAACAGAATAGAGAATATTTATGCAAAGGTTATGGCTGATAAGTTAAGAAATGAGGAACATCTCTGGGTTGTATATTGCAATACGACAGCGTATCCTTATATGATAGATGACGATATAATGGTACTTTATAATAACAAGAATGCTTCACTACTTGAAAAGAAGCTTAAGCTTTCAGGCTATGAGGTATCAGTTGGTGTTGAGAATAAAGAACAGTTCGGCTTAGAGCTTTGTCATATGTATAGAAATGGCTATAAGAATATCAGACTTACAGATGGCGATAAGAACGTATATGTTATACCAAGAGAAGAATTCGGTACATATGAAGATTTCTTCAGGGAAGATTATGTGTCTAATCCGGGTCTTCAGAACGCCATGATTGCATATTTTCAGGAGTTCAGAAAGAATACAGATAAGACTTCAATAGCCCAGATTCTTGATAAGAGAGAGAATCAGATGTTAAGAGTTATGGTTAATTCAGAGTTTATGGTTCCATGCGTAAAGGAAGAAACAGAAGAAGAGGTATCTATAGCACATCATTTTATAGATGTAACAGAGCAGGTAAGTCATAAGGATGGTGAGCAGGTTATAGCTATTCCAGCATTTACAGATGGTTTTGAAATGGAAAAGTGCTACAAGGGACAGTATGAAAATATGCTTTATTCATATAAGGAGCTTGTAGCAGCTATTGAGGAATTAGGTGCATCAGGAGCTATATTTAATCCACTTGGAGTAAGTTATTTTATACCGCTTGAAACACTTAAGAAAATAGAAAAAGATTTTAGCAGGTAAAGCTGCGATATAAGATGGTACTTTGTGTATTGTTGCTTAATAATCATTTAATATGGTTATTAAGTTAAATACAATACATAGAGTACCTTTTTATATATTATGATGTAAGTGTAAAAAGCTCTTTTACAAAAATGTTTTATAAAAGTATTGGCAAAAAATGATTTATGTTGTACACTAATTATGTTACTAATAAGACAGAGTTTATTATTTCTGGTTATAGTTAGAAAAGACCAGGATAATTATTACTGGTTATAGTAAAGATTAAGCTGATTTATTAAACATATTATGATTATGGAGGTATTTTATGTGGGTAGCAGATTTACAGAATGGTAATTACAGAAATCCGGTTCTTTATGCAGATTATTCTGATCCGGATGCTATAAGAGTTGGGGAAGATTATTTTATGATTGCTTCAAGCTTTTCTAATTCTCCGGCACTCCCTGTACTTCATTCCAAAGATCTTGTTAATTGGAAAGTGATTAATTATTGTTTAAAGCATGTGCCAGAGTTCAGATATAATAATCCGATTCATGGATGTGGTGTATGGGCACCATCTATAAGATATCATGAAGGTACATACTATGTATGTTTTCCTATGCCAGATGAAGGTATCTATATGACAACAACAAAGGACCCATGGGGAGAGTGGAGTAAACCTGTTAATATAAGACCAGGAGCTGGATGGATAGATCCATGCCCATTCTGGGATGATGATGGAAAGGCTTATCTTGTTGCAGGTGTTGCAAAGAGCCGTATAGGATATAAGAGTGTTCTTCATATAGTCAGAATGCAGCCAGATGGTATGGGAATATTTGGCGATGAAGTTAAGATATTTGATGGTAATGAGAATGACCAGATAACTATAGAAGGTCCTAAGATGTATAAACGTAATGGATATTATTACGTGTTTGCACCAGCAGGTGGAGTTAAGACAGGATGGCAGACAGTTCTTCGTTCAAAGAATCCTTTTGGTCCATATGAATATAAGGTCGTATTAAGACAGGGAGATTCACCAGTGAATGGTCCTCATCAGGGAGCCTGGGTAGATACAGTAACAGGTGAAGACTGGTTTCTGCATTTCCAGGACGTATATGCAGCTGGAAGAATAACACATTTACAGCCAATGCACTGGGAAAATGACTGGCCAATAATAGGCGTTAACAAGGAAGGAAACGATTATGGTGAACCAGTTATGGAATATAGAAAGCCAGATATTGGAAAGACAGAGTCAGAACTTGAAGATAAGACAAAATATCCAGTATGCGAGCCTGATACAACAGATGAGTTTGATTCGGATGCGTTAATGTTACAGTGGCAGTGGAATGCGAATTATGACGACAGCTGGTTTGATACAAAGACTGATGTATATGGTAACAAGGCAGAAGATGGTTCATATATAAAGCTTAATGCAGTTCCTGCAACTCCTTTAAGACCAGTTGGAGATTATCGTAATCTGCTTCTTCAGAAATGGCCGGCACCAGAATTTACATGTGTAACTAAGATGAGTTTTAATGGACTTGTTGATGGTGACTATGCAGGAATAATATCACTTGGTGTTGATTATGCAGCATTAGGAGTAGCAAAAAAGAATGGTTCATATTTTTTAAGAACGGTTAATGGAAAGCAGAATTTTGACTGTGAGGCAGTATATACACAGGAGATGGTTGATGAAAAGCCTATAGAAGCTGACAGATTCACAGATGATACAAAGACAGTTTACTTAAGATATACAGTAAAAAGAACAGGAGCCACAGAAACTAAAGAGATGGCACTTTCTGTTAAAAATGTACCTGTAGAAGAAGCATCTCTTGAGATAAGCTTTGACGGAAAGACTTATGAAAATGCAGTAAGTTATACAGCTAAAGCGGGCCGCTGGGTTGGCGTTAAGAATGGTATGTTTGTAAGTCATGATAACACAGTAAAGAATGAAGAAAATGGATTTGCAACTGTAGACTATATAAGATATTCAGAATTATAAAATAATCTGATAACATTTGATAACATTTAGACTTCTATATCATGCCATATATAGATTGATGAGAGTATTTTTGTGCCTGTTAATCTATATATGGCATTTTATAGTGAAATTATTTTATAATAATAAGATGAGAGTGTCTCAAAGTAAAGATTAATAGAACACGTGATCCCCTATTACGGTACCACCCTTATCAACCTCACTATTATACATATGAAAGTATAGGGCATTGATTGTTATATGTCCGTTAAGGACTTCTTTGGCGGCTTTAGTACACTCTGCATCAGCACCTCTTGCAAGTACAATAGCAAAACGGCCGCTGGCTACAGGACTAAACTGTGAAGGCGCATATAAAACTGCCTGAAGTGTATTTCCGAATTTAGGACTGTTGATTCGGTTTACGATAACGCTTCCAACAGCAAGCTTTCCCTCATATGACTGGTTGCCTGCCTCACACTCGATTATAGCAGCCATCATTGCAAGGTCGCTGGTATCATAGTTAACAGGGGTGTTGTTTATTACTTCATCATTTTTGGTCAGATTCTTTATTTCTTCAAGCTGTCTTGCAGCAGCTTCTTCTTCAAGCTTTTTTTCATATTCAAAAGCAAGGGCTTCGGCATTTTTAATACCTTCGGAAGCAGCATCTATTTTAGACTGTTTGGCAGCTATAAGATTTTTTATGTTATCAGACTGCGACACAGCCTGCTGTTTAAGTGATACAAGCTCTGTCATGTCATTGTTAAGGCTTATTTTGTTCTGATTAAGTGTTGTTATAAGCTCATTCAGATTTGATAACATAGAGCGGTCATAATCAGATATTTGTCTTGCATAATCAGCCTTCTTAAGCAGCTCAGCCATATCAGCAGAGTCCATAAGTACATCCATAAAACTATACTCGCTGCTTTCATACATATATTGTATGCGAAGCTTCATAGCTTCATATTGTTTATGTTTTTCATTCTCCATATCGGATATATCCTGGTTGAGTATATCTATTTCCTGCTGTTTTGAAGCCATGCGTTCTGTTATCAGGTTAAGAGTGTCACTAAAAGTTTCAAGCTGGCTGTTAAGCTCTCCAAGCTCAGACGAGAGTGCAGCCTGTTCTTTTTTCAGATTGTCAAGCTGTCTGTTATTCTCATCATAGTCTGATTGGGTATCGGCATAGCTTATAAAAGATACACTTGTAAAATTCAGCATTATTACAAATGATAAAATACCAATAGAAATATATTTAATAAATGTTTTAAAAAAATCTGATTTCATGTAAAAAACTCACCTTCATATAGAATGTTTTATATTATGTTGTGAACTTCTTTAGTATGATTTAAAATTATAGCATATAACTTAGAGTTAAAAAAGAGAAAAATGGTTATACACATGCGTTGCAGATGGCTGGAAAATTGTATATAATATTGAAAGCGTTAAATGTGCTGTCTGAAGAATTTTTGCACAAAACGTGTACAGAAATGAGGATTATTATGAAATATAAGTATACTATAGATACACATACACATACTCTTGTGAGTGGACACGCTTATAATACAATAGATGAAATGGCTGCATATGCTTTTCAGACAGGCGTTACTCATCTTGCCATAACAGATCATGCGCCCAAGATGCCAGGAAGTGCGGGAATATTATATTTTTCTAATATGAAGATAATTCCAAGAGTTAAAAACGGTGTCAGGATATATATGGGCTGTGAGGCTAATATTATGGATTATGAAGGCAGTATAGACCTTAAGGAATACGGGCTTAAAGGATGCGATGTTGTTATAGCAAGTCTGCATATACCGTGTATAAGACCAGGTGATATAGGCCAGAATACCAAAGCACTGATAAAAGCAATGGACAATCCATACGTTAACATTATAGGACATCCGGATGATTCAAGATATCCGGTTGATTATGAACAGCTTGTTATGGCAGCAAAAGAAAAGCATGTTCTTCTTGAAGTTAATAATACCTCTCTTAATCCAGATGGTCCAAGACAGGGAGCTTATGAAAATGACATTAAAATGCTTAAACTATGCAAACAGCTTGGCGTGTGCATATCAATAGGCAGTGATGCACATATAAAAGAAAGTATATGTGATTTTGACAGGGTATATAAGGTGCTTGAAGAAACAGATTTTCCTGAGGAGCTTATTGTTAACAGCGACTATAGACTATATGAAGAATATATAGGACGAAGAAATATAAAATAAATATTTTCATAAATGTATTTACTGTAAAACTTTACTGTGATAAACTGTTGAAATGAGATAAAAGCACGCATAGAACAACGTGGGAATTGAGGGTTATATATGAACGATAAATTAAAGTCAAAAGAAGTAGAACAGCTTTTTAAAGCTATACTCAGTCTTGAGGATGTTAAAGAATGTTATGATTTTTTTGAAGATGTATGCACTATTAATGAACTGTTGTCTTTAGCTCAGAGGTTTGAGGTGGCAAAAATGTTAAGAGAGCAGAAGACATATCTTGAGATAGCTGAGAAGACAGGAGCTTCAACAGCTACCATAAGCAGAGTTAACAGATCACTTAATTATGGTAATGATGGATATGACAGAGTGTTTGAAAGACTCGGCATCAGCACAGAAAAGCCTCAGGAGAATAAGTAATATAAATATATGTAAATATATATTATACCGGTTATTTGTAGTTGTGCGTTTGCATGACCTCTGATAACTGGTATTTTTTATCACCCTATATATTATATACGATACGGGTGATATATACGACACTGTGACACCTATACTATGTCATTGATACTATGTCATCAAAACTATGTCATCAATAATAAACCTCTTGATATATAGTTTTTAATACTATATAATAAAGGTTAAAAGGCATTGCAAAAACCAATAAGTATATTGGTTAATAATTATAGAAGTGTTAATGCGGATTGTTTTATGGCAGTCAGCATATAGGAGATGCATAGTATGAATAAAAATAGTCAGGAATTCGTTGATGTTTTATTAAAAAAGCTCGTAAAGCTTAATTATATTAAACCAGGAGATGTTCCTAATATTGACCTTTATATGGATCAGGTTACCACATTTATGGATGAACATCTCTCGGATATTAAAAGACATGAAGATGATAAGATACTTACCAAGACAATGATAAATAACTACACAAAGAATAATCTGCTTCCACCGCCAGTAAAGAAAAAATATTCTAAAGAGCATATATATGTTTTAACATTTATATATTATCTTAAGAATATTCTTTCAATAAGCGATATCCAGAAGCTTCTTAATCCGCTTACAGATAAGTTCTTTAATACAGATGGAGTTCCAGCTCTTGATACAATATATAAAGAAATATATGATATGGAGAAGCTTCAGTTAGAGGCATTGCCACAAGATGTATTAGGAAAAACAGAACTTTCAAAACAGGCCTTTTGCGATGTGGAAAATGAAGAGGATAAAGATTTCCTTCAGCTTTTCATGCTCGTATGTCTGTTAAGCTTTGATGTTTATATGAAGAAAAATATCATAGAAAGTCTTATAGATGATTATACAGCAAAGAAGGCATCATCGGATAAGCCAAAGACAAAGGAAGAGATAAAAGAAGAAAAGAGAGAAGCAAAAGAAGAGGCTAAAGAAGCAAAAAGAGCAGCAAAACAGAAAAAGTAATGAATATGTCCAAACAGTAAGTACAATATGTGATTAATTATAAAAAAATACATTAAAAACTAACAAACAATTAAATTATCTGATAAATATTTATAAACAATAGTGACTTTTAATAATTGATATAGTATAATAGTTACATTGATGCTGAAAGTTAAGTAAAGACTTTTAATCACTGTTAAAGAATGGGAGGATATTATGGGTATTTTAACAAGATTTAAGGACATTATGAGTGCAAATATTAACGCGCTTTTAGACAAGTGTGAGGATCCAGAGAAGATGATCGATCAGTATATGAGAAATCTTGAAAGCGATCTAGGAAAGGTTAAGGCTGAAACAGCTTCAGTTATGGCTGAGGAAACAAGAGCAAAGAGAGAGCTTGATGAATGTACAGAGCAGATTAACAAGATGCAGTCATACGCAGAAAAGGCATTAAGAGCTGGCAATGAGGCAGATGCAAGATCTTTCCTTGAAAAGAAGCAGCAGCTTACAGCAACTCAGGCTTCACTTACACAGGCATATAATGTGGCAGCAGATAATGCTGCTAAGATGCGTCAGATGCATGATAAGCTTGTTAAAGACATATCAGCTCTTGAAGCAAAAAGAGCAGCTATCAAAGCAACAGTAAAAGCAGCTAAGGCACAGGAACGTATCAACAAGGTTGGCTCAAGTGTTGTAGGTGCCAATAACAGTATGGAAGCCTTTAACCGTATGGAAGCTAAAGCTAACAAGATGCTAGATGAAGCTAATGCTATGGCAGAACTTAATTCGTCAGCAGAAGAAGCAGATATTAACAGCCTTGCAGCCAAGTATGATGAAGAACCTGCTGACACAGCAGTAGATGATGAACTAGCAGCACTTAAAGCCCAGATGGGTATTCAGTAAATCAGGAGGAAACTATGGGGTTATTCAGGAATCAGTTTTCCAATGTGGTAGAATGGGAAGAATACAGGGATGATTGCATATTCTGGAAATGGACTAACAAAGAGATAAAAAAAGGAAGCCGTCTTATAATCCGTCCAGGGCAGGATGCAATATTCTTATATAATGGTAACATAGAAGGTATATTTAAGGAAGAAGGGGAGTTTGATATAGATTCCCAGATTATCCCTTTTTTATCAACTCTTAAAGGCTTTAAGTTTGGATTTAACAGTGGAATGAGAGCAGAGGTACTTTTTGTTAACACTAAAGAATTTAATGTTAACTGGGGTACTAAGAATCCAATATCTATTCCATATTCAGGACTTCCAGGTGGTATGCCTATTAGAGCATTTGGTAACTTTGCATTTAAGGTGTCAGATTATGTATGTCTTATAGATAAAGTTGCTGGTATTAAGCAGATGTATACAGTTGAAGATGTCAAAGAGCGAGTTGTTGCTGTGTTAGATCAGCTTCTTATGAAGTGGATATCTAAGGAAGGCAAGGATATGTTCAATCTTCAGGCTAATGCTTATGATATTGCTTCAGGAATAAAAGAAGATCTTGATATGCAGATAAGTAAGCTTGGAATAGAAATAACAGATTTTAATATAGCCAGCTTCTCATACCCAGAAGAGATTACCAAGATGCAGAACAAAGCAGCATCGCAATCAATGGTAGCTGACATGGGTAAATATGGTCAGATGGCTATGGCAGACAATATAGGTAAAGGCGGAAATAACATCGCTTCAGATATGATGAGTGTGCAGATGGGTATGGCTATGGGACAGCAGATGATGAATAATATCAATAACGGTAACAGCCAGACATCATCAACAGCAGCTGGTACATACAAGTTCTGCCCGAATTGTGGAACACCTGTAAATGGTGCCAAGTTCTGTAGTAATTGTGGAACTAAATTATCATAGAAATTGTTGTTTAATTGAATATTAGTTGGTGACGAACGGACGACAAATATAAGCTA
>OGIL01001644.1_pt1 | contig 11630 bp, 10 predicted proteins | sample 1571751 | NCBI WGS metagenome assembly OGIL01 (sample SAMEA2581964, study PRJEB24529) | metagenome | biome: Human gut stool | place: China | collected 2011 | reverse complement strand
TTTATTTTAATTACGGAGGTGTTGTATGGATACGGTTGTTTTTAACAAAGAGGATTTCAAGAAATCCGTGTTAGACAATGTCAAGAATATCTACAGAAAGAATATTGATGAGGCTACCAAGCAGCAGGTATTTCAGGCTGTAGCGTACGCCGTTAAGGATATGATTATTGACAGATGGATTGCGACACAGAGGGAATATGAGAAGCAGGATGTTAAGACGGTGTATTATATGTCAATGGAGTTACTTATGGGACGTGCAATCGGTAATAATATGATTAATCTGTGCTGCTATAAGGAGGTCAAGGAGGTTCTTGACGAGCTCGGTTTCGATATCAATGTTATCGAGGACCAGGAGCCGGACGCTGCTCTTGGAAACGGAGGTCTTGGAAGACTTGCAGCATGCTTCCTTGATTCACTTTCCACACTCGGCTATCCTGCTTATGGCTGTGGTATAAGATATAAGTATGGAATGTTCAAGCAGGAGATTAAGAACGGATACCAGATTGAGGTTCCGGATGACTGGCTTAAGGATGGCAACCCGTTTGAGGTTAAGCGTTCGGAGTACGCTGTGGAGGTTAAGTTCGGCGGATATGTAAGATGTTACAGAGGTGAGGATGGAAGAGACCATTTCGTTCAGGAGAACTATCAGTGCGTTAATGCCGTTCCTTATGACCTTCCTATTGTCGGTTACGGCAACAATGTGGTAAATACGCTCAGAATATGGGACGCAGAGCCTATACAGCACTTCAATCTCGATTTCTTTGACAAGGGGGATTACCAGAAGGCGACAGAGCAGGAGAATCTTGCAAAGGTTGCATGCGAGTGCTTGAATCTTGACTGTCCTGAGCCGGATCTTGCAGACTGGAAGCAGATGGTTGAGGATCTCCGTCATCCTGATAAAGAGGTAAAGATCGCGCTTGTCGGAAAATATACAGCACTTCACGATGCATACATTTCAGTTGTTGAGGCACTGAAGCATGGCGGTATTCCTGAGCATACCACAGTTGATATAAAGTGGGTTGACTCAGAGGAACTTAATGATGACAATGCAGCAGAGGTATTCAAGGGTATTCAGGGAATTATCGTTCCGGGAGGCTTTGGAGACCGTGGTGTTGAGGGCATGATTGCAGCAGCTAAGTATGCCAGGGAAAACAATATCCCATATCTGGGACTCTGCCTTGGAATGCAGGTGGCAATCATCGAGTATGCGCGCCACGTATGTATGTTCCATGATGCACACAGTATAGAGCTTGATCCAAACACTACTCATCCGGTTATCGCACTTATGCCTGACCAGAACGGAATAGAGGATATCGGAGGTACACTTAGACTTGGCTCTTATCCATGTGTACTCGACAAGACATCAAAGGCATACCAGGTATATGGCACAGAGAATATAAGCGAGCGTCATCGTCACCGTTATGAGGTCAACAATGACTACAGAACAGCTCTCACAGAGCATGGCATGAAGCTTTGCGGTACATCACCTGATGGCAGAATCGTGGAGATGATTGAGATTCCGGAGCATCCGTGGTTTATCGCCACACAGGCACATCCTGAGCTTAAGTCACGTCCGAACCGTCCACATCCGCTTTTCCATGGCTTCATAGAGGCGGCAAACAAGGTGAACAGATAATTTTTCGTTATATTTAATACAATATTTAGAAAGTGCGGTTGATTTTGACCGCACTTTTTCTTATAATAAAGTGAAGCTTCACACTTTATGTTTTGTGAGGAGCCGGTTTCATAGGAATGACTATAAAAGTTACAGGTCAAAATTGCCTTGAAGCTTGTAATAAATAAGAAAAGAACGGAGAAAATATGGATAATCAGGGACCTAATAACTATAATTACAACAATGGCCCGGGCAATAATGGGTCCGGTGGAAACGGAAATAACGGTGGTAACAGACCTGGTGGAAACGGAAATAACGGTGGCAGGAACAACCGTGGCGGACAGGGTATCATGGCATTTATCCTGCTGACACTCGTGGCATTGTTTGTGTATGCACTTATATCAAACAGCATATCGCATGCCAGCACACAGGAAAAGTCATACAGTGATTTCATAAAACAGCTCGACAAGGGTAATGTCAAGAGCGTGGAGTTTGATTCCTACGAGATAGACTACAAGCTTGTGGATGACGGACACAAGGATTATGACATCACATATTACACAGGCCGTGTGGCTGATGATGAGCTTGTGCCGACACTCAAAAAAGCAAAGACCTCAGAGGGCAAGTCTATTGAGATAAAGGCAGCGATACCTGATAATACATCTACATGGATTTTTAATATATTAAGCTTTATAGTTCCGCTTATACTGCTGTGGGTGCTTTTAGCATTTGTTTCAAAGAAGATGGGCGGCAGCATGGGAATGGGAGTCGGTAAAACGACTGCCAAGGTATATGTGGAGAAGTCCACAGGTGTCACTTTCAAGGATGTTGCGGGACAGGATGAAGCCAAGGAATCTCTTCAGGAGGTTGTTGATTTTCTTCACAATCCTAAGAGATATACAGATATTGGAGCCAAGCTTCCTAAGGGTGCGCTTCTCGTGGGACCTCCGGGAACAGGTAAGACACTCCTTGCCAAGGCGGTAGCAGGAGAGGCAGGAGTACCGTTTTTTTCACTTGCAGGTTCAGACTTTGTGGAGATGTTTGTCGGAGTCGGAGCTTCGAGAGTGCGTGATTTGTTCAAGGAAGCACAAAAGATGGCACCATGTATCATCTTTATCGATGAGATAGATGCAATAGGAAAGAGCCGTGACAGCAGATACGGCGGTGGCAATGACGAGCGTGAGCAGACACTAAACCAGCTTCTTGCAGAGATGGACGGCTTTGATACATCAAAGGGATTACTTATATTAGCGGCAACTAACCGCCCTGAGGTGCTGGATAAGGCGCTTCTTCGTCCGGGACGTTTTGACAGAAGAATCATTGTTGACAAGCCTGACTTAAAAGGACGTCTGGAGACCTTAAAGGTACACTCAAAGGATGTCAAGATGGATGAGTCGGTAGACCTCGATGCACTGGCACTTGCCACTGCAGGACTTGTGGGCTCAGACCTTGCCAACATGATTAATGAGGCTGCCATCAACGCAGTCAAAAACGGCAGACAGCTTGTAAACCAGTCAGATCTCTTTGAGGCCTTCGAGCTTGTAGCAGTTGGTGGCAAGGAAAAGAAGGATCGTGTCATGAGCGATAAAGAGAGAAAAATCGTCTCATACCATGAGGTTGGACACGCACTTGTATCAGCCCTGCAGAAAAATACAGAGCCTGTACAGAAAATCACAATCGTACCACGTACCATGGGAGCACTCGGATATACACTCCAGACACCTGAAGAGGAGAAATACCTTGAGACAAAGGATGAACTTCTCGCCAAAATCACAACATATATGGCAGGACGTGCAGCAGAGGTGCTGGTATTTAACTCAGTCACAAGCGGAGCCGCAAATGATATAGAAAATGCCACAAAGATAGCCCGTGCCATGGTAACAATGTACGGAATGTCAGATAAATTCGGCATGATGTGCCTTGCAACAGTACAAAACCAGTACTTAGAGGGCGGAGCAGGATTAATCTGCGGAGAGAATACAGCATCGCAGATAGATGATGAGGTGCTCTCAATCATCAACAGCAGCTACGCAGAGGCCATGAAGCTCCTCGATGAAAACAGAGAAATCCTCGACAGTATATCAGATTATCTCTACCAGAAGGAAACAATCACAGGTAAGGAATTCATGAAGATGTTCCGCGATATGAAGGGACTCCCTGACCCGGACGAGGAAAAAGATGGTGAAGAGAGCAAAGAGCAGGAAAATGCACAGAATGATGCACAGAAAGATACGACATCAGCAGCAGATCCACTCCTTCGTAATGCCACAGACCAACCTGCAGATACAAATGAATCTTCCGAATATACAGCGCCGGATGATAATACATTGAATAACTAGTACCTTATAGGTCAATTTTCGGACACAACGAGCAACCAAGCAATTTTCGCGTAGCGAAAGAGCGTATAAAAAATTCGTACAAATAAAGAGCGCAGTAGAAAAGAGTTTCGCACACATAAACTGAAAAAGCCGGAGGGTACATAGTGTGTTCAGAAGGAAAATATGAACTGCCGCGGGCTTCCAGACAAGAGAAGGGACGAAAAAGCCTTGCAAACAAAGAAAACCAAACGGAGAGAAACCCCGCGGCTGACTTCATATTTTCCTGAGGAATACACTGTGTGCCATGCCGGCAACTTCACAACCTGAAGGTGCGAAACTCCACAACAACCCAAAAGAGCGAATATGGAAAAAACATTTGATATCAAAGAAGAATTAAAAAAACTCCCGGATGCCCCGGGAGTTTATATTATGCATGACAGGGATGATGTAATCATATATATCGGCAAAGCCAAAAGCCTGACGAAGCGAGTACATCAGTACTTTCAGGCGAGCCACAATGAGGGCATCAAGAAAAAACAGATGGTAGAGCATATAGATCATTTTGAGTATATAGTTACCGACTCTGAACTTGAGGCCCTTGTTTTGGAGTGCAACCTGATAAAGGAGCATACACCAAAGTACAATACTATGCTTCGTGATGACAAGACATATCCGTACATCAAGGTGACACTGGGAGAGGACTATCCGAGAGTGCTGTTTTCGCGTCAGATGAAAAAGGACAAATCCCGTTACTTTGGTCCGTATACGAGTGCCTCTGCGGTGAAAAGCTCGATAGATCTGATAAACAAAATCTATAAGCTTCGCACCTGCAACCGCAGGCTGCCGCGTGATATAGGAGCAGACCGGCCGTGCCTCAACTATCATATACACCAGTGCAGTGCACCATGCCAGGGGTATGTGACGAAGGAAGAGTATGCCATATCTGTAAAGGGCGCGATAGATTTTTTAAACGGCGACTATGAGCAGACATTAAAGGCTCTTAGCGATAAAATGCTAAAGGCCTCAGAGAGCATGGAGTTTGAGAAGGCGGCTGAATACAGGAATCTGATAAACAGTGTGAAGCAGGTAGCGCAGAAGCAGAAGATAACAAATGCCGACGGCGAGGATAAGGATATCATAGCACTGGCAAATGATGATACGGATGCCGTGGTGCAGGTATTTTTCATAAGAAACGGAAAGCTGATAGGCAGAGACCATTTTCATGTGAGGGTCGGAAGCGAGGAGGCTGCGGATGATGTGTTAAATAACTTTGTGAAGCAGTTTTATTCCGGAACACCTTTTATACCGCGCGAGGTCATGCTGCAGAGCGAGATAGAGGATATGGCTGTTTTGGAGCAGTGGCTCAGCGAAAAGCGAGGCAGGCGGGGGAATATAAAGGTGCCGCAGAAGGGTATGAAGGAAAAGCTTGTTGAGCTTGCCTACAAGAACGCACTCTTAGTGCTCAGCCAGGATAAGGAGCGGATAAAGAGAGAAGAGGGTCGCACAATAGGAGCTGTAAAGGAAATCGAGGGACTTTTGGGCCTACACGGCTTAAACCGTATGGAGGCCTATGATATTTCCAATATCAACGGCTTTGAGACTGTCGGCTCCATGATAGTGTATGAGAAGGGCAAGCCTAAAAAGAGCGATTACAGAAAGTTTAAGCTTCGCACAGTTACGGGACCTGATGATTATGCGTCAATGCACGAGGTGCTCACACGCCGCTTTACACATGGCATGGAAGAACAGAAGCAGCTTGAAAAAGATGGCTCTCCACAGGAAATAGGCAGCTTCACCCGTTTTCCGGATATTATAATGATGGATGGTGGAAGAGGTCAGGTAAATATATGCCTTCAGGTGCTTTCCGAGCTGGGACTCGACATACCTGTGTGTGGCATGGTGAAGGATGATTTTCACCGCACAAGAGGTCTTTATTACAACAATGTGGAGATACCTATCGACCGCCACGGCGAAGGCTTCAAGCTCATCACGAGAATACAGGATGAGGCACACCGCTTTGCAATAGAGTTTCACAGGTCACTGCGCTCAAAAAGTCAGGTACATTCGGTGCTTGATGATATTGAAGGCATAGGACCGGCGCGCAGAAAGGCGCTCATGCGCCGCTACCAGTCGCTAGAGAAGATAAAGGAAGCAGATGTCGAAGACCTTATGCAGACAGAGACTATGAACGAAAAAGCAGCACAGGCAGTGTATGCATTTTTCCACTCTGCCACGTAGATTTTGAAGCTAATCTGTGGTATACTAAAAAGCAAATATACATCAAGGGGGACCGCGAATGGATGCATTACACTCAGTATCAGTTGCAAAGGTAGCAGAATTGCTCGATCTCAACAATCTCACAAAAGAGATGAACCTAAAGGAGAGGGCGATAGAGTGCTCGGATGTCAACAGACCGGCGCTTCAGCTCTCAGGATATTTTGATCATTTTGAGGAGAGACGAATACAGATTATCGGAAATGTAGAGTATACTTATATAGAGAAGATGAGCGACAGCGAGAAAAAAGAGCGCTATAGCCGCTTCATGGAGTTTGATATACCATGTATCATCTTCTGCAGAGATTTACAGCCGGATGAGATATTTATGGAAGAGGCCAGAGAGCACAGCATACCGGTGCTGTCAACAGGTCGTTCCACCTCAAGCTTTATGGCTGAGCTCATCTATTGTCTTGGTGAGCAGCTCGCACCATGCATCACAGTGCACGGCGTGCTGGTAGATGTATACGGCGAGGGAGTAATGATCACAGGCGAGAGCGGTATCGGAAAGAGTGAGGCCGCACTCGAGCTCATCAGACGAGGCCATCGTCTTGTGACGGATGATGTGGTAGAAATCAGAAAAATCAACGAGCATACGCTCATGGGCACATCGCCTGAGATAACCAGACACTTTATAGAGCTTCGTGGCATCGGAATCATCGATGTCAAGACACTTTACGGAGTAGAGTGTGTAAAGGAAAAACAGCAGATAGACCTCGTAATCAAGCTCGAGGACTGGAAAAAGGAGGCAGAGTATGACAGACTCGGCCTCGAGGAAGAATATGCCGAGTATCTCGGCAACAAGGTAGTGTGTCATTCACTGCCAATCAGACCGGGACGTAATCTGGCGGTCATTGTAGAGACAGCAGCAGTCAACCACAGACAAAAGAAGATGGGCTACAATGCAGCTCAGGAGCTGTATCGCCGCGTTCAGGCAAATCTTACAAAGAATTCGGAGGCATAATAAATCATGGCAACAGAAAAGAAAAACGCCTGGGAGAAATATCCACAGGGACCTGAAAGAGAAAAATTATTTGCATTTGCAGAGGATTACAGAAGATTCATATCCGGCTGCAAGACAGAGCGTGAATGTACGTCAGCAGTGTATGCTGATGCCACAGGACACGGCTTTGAGGATCTTGATGAGCTCATCGAGACAGGAAAGAGCGTAAAGGCAGGAGATAAGATCATAGCAAACAATATGGGAAAGGGACTGGCACTGTTTATCGTGGGCAGCAAGCCTCTTGAGAAGGGTATGAATATCCTCGGAGCTCATATTGATTCACCTAGAATGGACTTAAAGCAGGTGCCTTTATACGAGGATACAGATATGGCACTTTTCGATACCCATTACTATGGTGGTATCAAGAAATACCAGTGGGTTACACTGCCGCTTGCACTTCACGGAGTCATCTGCAAAAAGGATGGCAGCACAGTGACAGTCAATATCGGAGACAAGCCAAATGATCCTGTAGTGGGTGTGAGCGATCTGCTTATTCACCTGTCAGGCGAGCAGATGGGCAAGAAGGCCTCAGAGGTCATAAAGGGCGAGAGCCTTGATGTGCTCATTGGAAGCATACCGGGACCAGAAAAGGACGAGGACGACAAGGATATCAAGGAGAGAGTAAAGGCCAATATCCTCACAATACTTTCACAGGAGTACGGTGTGGACGAGGATGATTTCCTTTCAGCAGAGATAGAGGTGGTACCTGCCGGAGAGGCAAGAGATTACGGACTTGACAGAAGCATGATCATGGGCTACGGCCACGACGACAGAGTGTGCGCATATCCTTCATACAGAGCTATGCTTGAGATAGAGGGCGCACCGGAATATACAAGTGTATGCCTGCTCGTGGACAAAGAGGAAATCGGCTCAGTGGGAGCCAGCGGCATGCAGTCACGCTTTTTCGAAAACTGTGTGGCAGAGGTGATGAACCTGGCAGGAGACTACAGCGAGCTTGCAGTCAGACGTGCACTGAAAAACTCAAAGGTACTCTCATCAGACGTATCAGCAGCCTTTGACCCGAACTATCCATCGGTTATGGAAAAGAAGAACTCGGCATACTTTGGAAAGGGCCTTGTATTCAACAAATATACAGGCGCCAGAGGCAAATCAGGCTCAAACGATGCCAACGCAGAGTATGTTGCAAGGCTTAGAAATATCATGGATACAGCAGATGTTTCATTCCAGACAGCAGAGCTTGGAAAGGTAGACGAGGGAGGCGGCGGAACAATCGCATACATCCTCGCAAACTATGACATGAATGTTATAGACAGCGGTGTGCCGGTGCTCAACATGCATGCGCCATGGGAAATCATCAGCAAGGTCGATTTATATGAGGCATTCAGAGGCTACATTGCATTTTTGAAGGAAGCATAGGCTAAAGGAATATAAGATGAATCAGACATTTGTAAAAAGTGTAACAGAACAATTGCCGCAGCTTGGTCTCCTGCAGGATGAGCCGATGAAAAAACATACGACCTTCCGCATAGGAGGCCCGGCAGATTACTATGCAGAGCCTGATAAGAGTCAGATTTCAAAGCTTATAGAGATGGCTAAGGCATGTGATATGCCGGTTACAGTGATAGGAAACGGAAGCAATCTGCTGGTAGGAGATAAGGGCATCAGAGGCCTTGTAATCGGTATTGGAAAAGGCCTGTCCGAAATCGAGGTGACAGAAGCTGTGGCGCAGCAAAGCACAGCGCAGGACCTCACAGAACAGGACAACGGTCATATCATCACAGCCGGCGCCGGTGCTATCCTTGCAGTAGTGGCGGCAAAGGCAGCGGAGGCAGCGCTTTCAGGCCTTGAGTTTGCATCGGGCATCCCGGGAAGTGTTGGCGGAGCGGTAGTCATGAACGCAGGAGCCTACGGCGGAGAGATAAAGGATGTCCTAATCGATGCCACAGTGCTCACAGCAGAGGGCGAGCTAAAGACTGTCACAAGGGATGAGCTTGACTTATCCTACAGGCACAGTATAGTCCCGGAAAAGGGCTATATAGTGCTGTCAGCCAGATTCAGGCTCACACCAAAGCCTAAGGATGAGATAAAGTCATATATGGCAGAGCTTCGTGCAAAGAGAGTTCAGAAGCAGCCACTTGAGTACCCAAGTGCAGGCAGCACCTTTAAGAGACCAGATGGCTATTTTGCAGGGAAGCTTATCATGGATGCAGGTCTTCGAGGTTACAGCGTGGGAGATGCACAGGTGTCTAAAAAGCACTGCGGCTTTGTAGTCAATAAGGGCGAAGCCACTGCAGCGGATGTCCTGACACTCATAAAAGACGTGCAGGAAACAGTTTTAAAGCAGTTTGGAGTAAAGCTCGAACCGGAAGTTAAGATGATTGGAGAATTCTAGTGAAATTTGTAATAGTGACGGGCATGTCAGGTGCCGGAAAAAGCACAGCAATGAAAATGATGGAGGATATGGGATATTTCTGTATAGACAATCTGCCTATACAGCTATTAGATAAGCTCATAGACTTTTCAAACACCTTCCACAGTGATGTGTCCAAGGTGGCAGTCGGCATAGATGTGCGAAACGGCTCAGGAATTGATGCGATTCCACAGACGCTCGAGCAGCTAAGGCAGAAAAATTTTCCGTATGAGATACTATTCCTTGATGCTGAGGATGAGGTGCTTGTAAAGCGATACAAGGAGACGAGGCGAAACCATCCTCTCGCAGGCAGTGAGCGCATCAATAAGGGCATCGTGCTTGAGAGGGAAAAGCTGCAGTATTTAAAGGACAATGCTGACTATATCATAGACACAAGCCAGCTTCTTACAAGGGAGCTTAAAATTGAGCTGGAAAAGATATTTGTGCAGAATGAGGATTACAAGAATCTGTTTATCACGATACTGTCCTTCGGGTTCAAGTATGGCATACCGTCAGACTCTGATATAGTCATGGATGTGAGGTTTCTGCCAAATCCCTACTATGTTGACGGATTGCGTGCAAAAACCGGCAACGATAAGGAGATACAGGACTATGTCATGCAGTTTCCGGAGGCAAATGAGTTTATCGACAAGCTTGATGATATGATAAAGTTTCTCATTCCAAACTATATATCTGAGGGCAAGAACCAGCTTGTTATATCTATAGGCTGCACCGGAGGCAAGCACCGCTCGGTGACGCTTGCAAACGAGCTGTACAAGAGGCTTAGCGGCTGTAATGACTATGGACTTAAGATAGAGCATCGCGACATAGGAAAGGATGCATTGAGAGGTAAATAACATGTCATTTTCCAGTGATGTAAAGGAAGAGCTGGCAAAGCAGGTATCAAAGAGCAGGCACTGTCAGCTCGCTGAGCTTGCAGGCATCATAGAGCTTTCGGGCCGTATCAATGAAAAAACAAAGGGACTTGAGCTCGACACTGAAAACCTGCTGCTTTTAAATAAATATGCCACACTTATGAAGCGCGCCTTTGGCACAGATACCACAAAGGCGCTGGATGAGCAGGATACCGGAAAGATACTTGCAGCGCTTAAAATCACGGCACAGCCTGTCAACAGACAGACCGCAGACGGACTGCTTCTTATGCAGACATGCTGCAAGAGAGCCTTTATCAGGGGAGCCTTCATGGCAGCAGGCTCGATAAGCGACCCCAACAAAGCGTACCATTTTGAGATAGTGTGTCATACGAAAGAGCAGGCGAAGCAGCTTCAGGAGCTCTTGTGCGGCTTTGATACGGATGCCAAGATAGTAGAGCGCAAGGGGCACTATGTAGTGTACATAAAGGAGGGCGCCCACATCGTGGACAGTCTCAACATCATGGAGGCGTATGTGTCACTCATGAAGCTGGAAAATGTGCGCATATTAAAGGAAATGCGCAACAGTGTAAACCGTAAAGTAAACTGCGAAACCGCAAACATCAGCAAGACTGTGAATGCGGCAGTAAAGCAGATAGAGGATATCAGACTGATACAGAAAATGAGAGGACTCGATGATTTACCGGCGCAGCTTCGGGAGATGGCGCTGCTTCGGCTTGAATATCCGGATGCACCGCTAAAGGAGCTCGGAGGATATCTGGATCCGCCAATGGGTAAATCGGGAGTCAACCACAGGCTTAGAAAATTATCGGCGATTGCGGAGGAACTGAGATAGATGAAGAAAAAGCTTTTATTTGTATTTAATCCCAAATCAGGCAAGGGACTCATAAAGGAGCACTTGGTAAATATCGTGGACATCATGACAAAGGCCGGATACAAAATCACCATTTATCCTACACAGTGTCAGGGAGATGCCATAAAAAAGGTCAGGAAAAATGCTAAGAAGTATGACCTTGTAGTGTGCAGCGGCGGAGACGGCACACTCGACGAGGTAGTGACCGGCATGGAGCAAAGCGAGGTAAATGGACCGATAGTATATATCCCAACGTCGGAAGAGCGTCGTGTAGGGAAAGAGTGTAGATCTCGGTGGTCGCCG
>OGIL01001637.1_pt1 | contig 11693 bp, 8 predicted proteins | sample 1571751 | NCBI WGS metagenome assembly OGIL01 (sample SAMEA2581964, study PRJEB24529) | metagenome | biome: Human gut stool | place: China | collected 2011 | reverse complement strand
ATCATGTGGTTCGTGCGGACCTGATTTATGCCGAGACTCCGAGCAAAGAAGAGGAGGCCGAGGCGAAAAAAATTCTGGATAAAAACTATCCGGATAGTGAGATTACCCTGACGCAGAGTGTGGATGAGTCGCTGATTGGTGGCTATGTCGTTAAGGTTGGATACAAAGAGTTTGACCATAGTTATGAAGGACGTCTGCGTCAGTTAGAAAGAAAACTTACAGGGAGGTGACCCCTTTGGGCGCTATTAGTGCAACAGATATTATCTCCATTATTCAGGGTGAGATCGAAAATATCAATTGGGATGAGGAAAGCCGTGAGACAGGTGAGGTCATCTGGGTCGGTGATGGAATCGTTACCGTATACGGAATTGATCATGCAATGTACGGTGAGATCGTAGCCTTTGAAAACGGAGTCAAAGGAATGGTTCAGGATGTCAGACAAAATGAAATCGGTATTATTCTTTTTGGTCGTGACACCGGAATCAAAGAAGGAACCAAAGTGGTTCGTACCAAGAAGAAAGCCGGTATTCCAGTCGGTGATGCATTTGTGGGCAGAGTAATCAATGCACTCGGTGAGCCGATCGATGGAAACGGGGATGTAAAAGAGGATGATTATCGTCCGATCGAGCAGGAAGCTCCTGGTATTATTGACAGACAAAGTGTAGATACACCAATGGAAACAGGTATTCTTTCCATCGATTCCATGTTCCCAATCGGACGTGGACAGCGAGAATTAATCATCGGTGACCGTCAGACAGGTAAGACTGCCATTGCGATTGATACAATCATTAATCAGAAAGGTCAGAATGTAAAGTGTATTTACGTTGCAATCGGACAGAAGGCTTCAACCGTAGCTTCGATTGTAAAGACATTAGAAGAATATGGCGCGATGAGCTATACAACAGTAGTTGCATCTACTGCCAGTGAACTTGCACCGTTACAGTATATTGCACCATATGCCGGATGTGCGATTGGTGAAGAATGGATGGAACAGGGACAGGATGTACTTGTTGTCTATGATGACTTGAGCAAGCACGCAGCTGCATACCGTACACTTTCCTTACTCCTTAAAAGACCACCAGGACGTGAGGCTTACCCTGGTGATGTATTCTACTTACATTCAAGACTCTTAGAGAGAGCTGCAAGAATGTCAGATGAGTACGGCGGAGGTTCCCTGACTGCGCTTCCGATTATCGAAACACAGGCAGGCGATGTATCTGCATATATTCCGACAAACGTTATTTCTATCACAGATGGTCAGATCTATCTGGAAACAGAAATGTTTAATGCCGGATTCAGACCTGCTATCAATGCCGGTCTTTCTGTATCACGAGTTGGTGGTGCTGCCCAGATTAAGGCGATTAAAAAGATTGCAGCGCCAATCCGTGTGGAACTGGCACAGTACCGGGAACTGGCATCTTTTGCTCAGTTTGGTTCAGAACTGGATGCAGATACAAAGGAAAAGCTCGCACAGGGTGAAAGAATTAAGGAAATGTTAAAGCAGCCGCAGTATCAGCCAATGCCTGTTGAATATCAGGTCATGATTATTTATGCGGTTACGAAGAAGTATGTCATTGATGTTGCAGTAGACAGAATTCTCGATTTCCAGAAAGGATTGTTTGAACTGATTGATACAAAGTATCCGCAGATTCCGGAAACAATCCGTACAACAAAAGTGCTTGATGAAGAAACAGAAAAAGCTTTAATCAGTGCGATTGAAGAATTTAAGAAAACTTTCAAATAATAGCGAAGCTTAGAATGGAGGTAATTGATTATGGCCTCAATGAGAGACATAAAAAGGCGTAGAGACAGTATTCAAAGTACCGGTCAGATTACCAAAGCCATGAAGCTCGTTTCCACTGTAAAACTTCAGAAAGCGAAGGGAAAAGCAGAGAGCACAAAACCGTACTCCGATTTAATGTATGAAACTGTGAGCAATATTCTTGCAAAGTCAGGAAATATTAACCACAAGTTTTTAAAAGCAGGAGATTCCAATAAAAAAGCGGTGATTGTGATTACTGCAAACAGAGGACTTGCAGGCGGCTATAACAACAATATAGCCAAGCTCATTACAAATAGCGATATCCCGAAGGAAGATGCATATATTTATGCAATCGGACGAAAGGGTAGGGAAGTTCTTGAAAGAAAAGGATATGAAATCAAGGCGGATTATTCCGATGTGATTAACGAGCCGATGTACACCGATGCAAAAGAAATCTGCAATGAAGTGCTGGAGCTTTTCACAAACGGAGAAATTGGCGAAATCTATCTTTCTTATACATCCTTTAAGAACACCGTTGTCCACGAACCAAAACTCATTAAGCTGCTTCCGGTTGAACCGGAGCAGCAAAAAGAGGGCGGTACAGAAAGCACGGCACTGATGAACTATGAGCCGGATGAAGATGAGGCACTAAATATGATTATACCAAAGTATATCTGCAGTTTAATCTATGGTGCGCTTGTTGAATCCGTAGCGAGTGAGAACGGTGCCCGTATGCAGGCGATGGATAGTGCTACAAGTAATGCAGAAGAAATGATTTCAGACCTGTCATTGAAGTTTAACAGAGCACGTCAGGCTTCAATTACACAGGAACTGACAGAGATTATTTCCGGTGCAAACGCCATAGAGGGATAAAAAGTGAAACCGCATCAATGATGCAGCATGGAGGTAAAGAATGGCAGAAAGAAATGTTGGTAAAATTACTCAGATTATCGGTGCCGTACTGGATATTAAGTTTCCGGAAGGCACACTGCCAGAGATTAATTCAGCAATTGATATTCAGACAAAAGATGGCGGCAGGCTCGTAGTTGAGGTTGCGCAGCATCTTGGTGATGATACAGTAAGATGTATTGCCATGGGTCCGACAGACGGACTTGTCAGAGGTATGGAAGCAGAATCTACAGGTTCTGCTATTTCCGTACCAGTTGGTGAAGAAACTCTCGGCAGAATGTTTAATGTTCTGGGTGAACCTATAGATAATAAACCGGCTCCTGAAGTGAAACAGCACATGCCGATTCATAGAAAGGCACCTACTTTTGCAGAACAGTCTACAACAACAGAAATGCTTGAAACAGGTATCAAGGTTGTTGACTTACTGTGCCCTTACCAGAAGGGTGGTAAAATCGGTCTGTTCGGTGGTGCCGGTGTAGGTAAGACGGTATTAATTCAGGAACTGATTCGTAATATTGCAACAGAGCACGGCGGATATTCCGTATTCACTGGTGTAGGCGAACGTACCCGTGAAGGTAACGACCTTTACTATGAAATGAAGGAATCCGGCGTTATCGAAAAGACAACCATGGTGTTCGGACAGATGAACGAACCACCTGGAGCCAGAATGAGAGTTGGTTTAACAGGTCTTACAATGGCTGAGTATTTCCGTGATCAGGGCGGTAAGGATGTACTTCTTTTCATTGATAATATTTTCCGTTTTACACAGGCTGGTTCCGAAGTTTCAGCGCTTTTAGGACGTATGCCTTCAGCCGTTGGTTATCAGCCGACACTTCAGACGGAAATGGGTGCATTACAGGAACGTATTACATCTACAAAGAGCGGTTCTATTACATCTGTACAGGCCGTATACGTACCTGCCGATGACTTAACGGACCCGGCTCCGGCTACAACTTTCGCACATCTGGATGCGACAACCGTACTTTCACGTTCAATCGTAGAACTTGGTATTTATCCGGCTGTAGACCCGCTTGAGTCTACTTCCAGAATCCTTGACCCACGTATTGTAGGTGAAGAACATTATAAGGTAGCCAGAGCAGTTCAGGAAATTTTACAGAAGTACAAAGAATTGCAGGATATCATCGCAATCCTTGGTATGGACGAACTTTCAGAGGATGATAAGCTGGTCGTATCAAGAGCAAGAAAAGTACAGAGATTCCTGTCACAGCCATTCTTCGTAGCCGGACAGTTTACAGGTCTGGAAGGAAGATATGTGCCGATTAGTGAAACAATTCAGGGCTTTAAGGAAATCATCGAAGGTAAGTATGATGACATTCCTGAAAGTTACTTCTTAAACTGCGGTAATATTGATGACGTACTTGCAAAGTGTAAATAATCTGTAACAGGTTAAACGACACGGGTAAGAATGGAGGAATCAATGGCAGATATGAAGACATTCAGGCTGTTGGTAAACACGCCTGACAGAGTATTCTACAATGATGATGTGACAATGGTAGAGCTTTCCACAACGGAAGGTGAGATTGGTGTATATGCAGAACATATTCCTCTTACATCAGTACTGGTACCGTGTGTTATGAATATTCATGTAGATGGAGATGTAAAAAAAGCTGCTGTACACGGCGGAATTGTTGAGATTTTACAGGATAAGGTAACGGTGCTTGCAGAAATTGCAGAGTGGCCGGAAGAAATTGATGTAAATCGTGCCAATGAAGCCAAAACAAGAGCTGAACGCAGACTTTCAAGCAACGACCCGCAGATTGATGTGGTGCGTGCGGAAGCGGCGTTAAAGCGTTCTCTTGCACGACTGGGTGCAGCACGCTAAATAAATGTATAAACCTTCCAATTTATGGCGATACTTAAGAATACCATAAGTTGGGAGGTTTATTTATGTTCAGGGATTGTTGGGATTATATCTGTTATAAAATACAGGATATGATTTTAAAAAACGGACAGAATCAAAACAGGAAGAAACAAGAAAATATAAACAGGACGACACACAGAACAACACACAGAAAGGCACGGTTCTGGCTGCAAAAGACCGCAGTTGTCATTGCGGGGATTTTGTGGCTGATAACAGCGGCAAGAGTATTTTGGAATACGCCGCAGACTGGGGCACAGGAAAATGTTTTAAGCGCATTTGGCAGTGCATCCTACAAAGAAGTGTGCGCAGATATTTCTGCATATGGCAAATATGGCAGTATGGAGCTTACGGATACGGCAAAAGAGATTATCCTGGAAAAGGCGGCAGAAAAAATAGGGATTAACCGGTATACGATAGAACAGACAAGCCGGGACAATGTGGAAACAATGCAGCTTTCCCAAAACGGTGAAAACGGCAGTGTTCTTTGCAGATTTATAACGATTCATCAGGAAAATGTGGAGTACGAGCAGTACCTTTACATCGGTGTGACATTAAAAAATACGGTAGATGCTTCTTTTACATATGAGAAGCTCATTCGTCAGATAATGGAAGAAATGCAGATTGATACGGAAGTCAATGTCAATTTAAAGGGACAGATTCACGGGGCGCTTACCGATACGCAGAAAGAGCAGTTTGCTCAGGATATGCTTGATATGATGAATGCAAAACTAAGTGTCGGTCGTCATATGGAAGATGTGTATACTGTATACGCATATAACAAAGGAATTAAAAATTATATTATGATAGGAAAAGACAAGGTGAATGTCAATATCTGCATCGGATATGACGAAGAAAAAAATGAAACCACGGTGTATCTTGCGACACCGATGAATATGCAGGATTACTAAACGGCAGACTATGAAAATCTGCATTTAGGCTTGTAGTTTTTTGGTAAACAGATTAAAATAAAACTATTCATCAATATTTGAAAGTAAAAGAGGAACAAATCAGTGACGATAGAAGAATTACTTGAACAGTGCATCCAGAAGAATCTGATTGATCTGACAATCAGCGGATTAAAAAAGAAAAACGAAGAACTTCCGGTAAAGATAAAGGTACGTCCGGTTGCCATGAAAGATAAAATAGAATATCAGGTTTCAGAGTTTATCGGAAGGAAAGTATTTCATAAGAATTATAAAAAAGACGAATTGAAAAAGAAGATTACAGACTGGATGCAGGAGGACTACAAGCAGGCACAGTTTACCATGACCGATGCAACGGCACAGATTTTGTCCGGGAAGCACAGCCAGACCGTGAAATACAAAAAATGTAAGGAAGTCCGGGTGCAGAGGGATTTGTCGCACAACCGTACCAAGCGTTACATTCTGCCGGAAGGAACGCCGGTTGGATTTCTGATTGATCTGGGCGTTATGACCAAAGAGGGTAAAATTGTACGGCAGAAGTATGATAAATACCGTCAGATTAACCGCTTTCTGGAATTTGTCGAAGACATTCTGCCGCAGTTAAGCAAAGAACGGGAGCAGACGATTATTGATTTTGGCTGTGGGAAGTCCTATCTGACCTTTGCCATGTACTATTATTTAAAGGAACTGAAAGGCTATGATATCCGTATTATCGGGCTGGATTTAAAGGAAGATGTCATTGCACACTGTAATGAGTTAAAGGACAAATACGGCTACGGAAAGCTGTCATTTCTTGTCGGGGATATTGCATCCTATACCGATGTTGATGCGGTTGATATGGTGGTGACACTGCATGCGTGTGATACGGCAACGGACTATGCGCTGGCTAAAGCCGTGCAGTGGGGCGCAAAAGTCATTTTATCCGTACCGTGCTGCCAGCATGAAGCCAACAGAATGATGGAAAATGAACTGTTACAGCCGGTGTTGCAGTATGGTATCTTAAAAGAACGCATGGCGGCAATTATGACGGATGCCGTACGGGCAAATCTTCTGACAGCAAAAGGGTATGACACACAGATACTGGAATTTATTGATATGGAACATACACCGAAAAATCTGCTGATTCGTGCGGTTTATACCGGAAAAGACAGTGAAAATGCAGCAGAAGCATTGAAAAATATGGAGGAAGCACTCCATTTGAATCTGACCTTAAATAAACTGCTGGGCGAATAGGCCGCAGATGGATAATGGAAAGGATTAAGTTATGGACAACAGGGAAAATGCTACATATAAATATATTATATTGGCAGTCGCATTTATGGTAACTGTCGTGGTTACATTTATATCCATGAATTATGAGACGTCAGCCATATCGACAATGACAATGACACAGGCAACGCTTCCGGTCGTTATGATGCAGACCGAAGAAGGCCAGTTGTATAACCGGTTATACGGTTATACACAGAAAGTCGATGCTTCAATGATGGGAGAAACACTGACACCGCTGCCGACAGATAAGAAATTGTCCGTTGTAGTGGATTTGTATGGACAGGAATTAGAGGGTGTTTCGTACAAGGTAAGAGATTTAAGCGATTTATCGCTGATTGAAAATACAAAAGTAGAAGATTATACGCAGGACGAAAGCCGTGCAGATGTTGTGCTTAATATTAAGAATCTGATTGATAACAATAAAGAATATCTGTTAGAGGTTACGATATCGACAAAAAAGCAGGAAGAAATTTATTATTACACGCGGATTATCAGCGGTACGGATTTTCAGGTGCAGGATAAATTGAATTATGTGCTGGAACTCAACAGCTATGCGTATGACCAGACACAGTTGAAAAATCTGACACAGTATCTGGAAACGACATCTTCCGGAGATAATTCCAATTTCGGAAAGGTCAATATTCACAGTAAGCAGTCACAGGTTGGCTGGGGTGAATTAGGACCGTTTATTGAAAGTGACAGAATTCCTTCAATTACACAGATTGGTCAGGAAACGGCAGAAATTACAATAGATTATATGGTGGGTGCAGAAAATGATAATAATTCCTATGATACATATCGTGTAAAAGATTACTATAAAATACGCCAGTCCGGCAGTAAATTGTATCTGCTCGATTATGAGCGTGAGGCAGGGCAGTATTTTGACGGTCAGAATGATTTTCTGTCATCCTCCAAAATTAATCTGGGTATACAGCCGGATACGGATGTGATGGCGCAGGCAAGTGATAATGGGCAGTATACGGCATTTGTCAGCCGGAATACACTCTGGGAACTGGATTCGGACAATTCAGAATTAACAAAGGTCTTTTCATTTGATGCAGAGGATTCGGACAATATCCGGGAACGCGGCAGCCAGCATGAAATCCGCATTATGAGCGTATCGGACGAAGGCAGCCTTTATTTTCTGATCTGCGGCTACATGAGCCGTGGTGCGCACGAAGGGGAAATGGGCATTTCGCTGTGTTCGTATAATTATGGGGAAAATGTGGTGCAGGAAGAACTGTATCTGCCGGTAGATGTTTCCTATGAGAGTATGGAAGAACGCATTGGCGGCATTGCTTATGTGAATGACAACAATTTGTTTTATATTTTAATTGACGATACATTGTATGCCATTAATTTAATCAGCCGTGAAGTCATGACAGAAGTTTCAGGGCTGGCACAGGGAACGTATGCCGTTTCTAAAGGCAGAAATATGATTGCATACAGCGAAAATCATTCGCAATATGATACGGACAGTATCCGCATTTTCAATATGCAGGATGGCACGGATTATACCATTCGTGCAGATGCGGGTGAAAAGCTCAAGGTGCTGGGCTACATTAATTCAGATTTTATTTATGGCATTGCTGATGCAGAGGACATTGTATCCGAAGGCGACGGCAATACTTTTTTCCCGATGTATCAGGTGAATATTATGGCATCGGATTATACGATGCAGAAAGAATATAATGAGCCGGGCATTTATGTGTCTAATGCGATTGTCGATAAGCTGCGTGTGAATCTGTACCGTGTTGTGAAAAATGCAGACGGCAGTTTTTCAGAAACAACGATGGACCAGCTGATTAACCGGGAAGAAAACAGCACCAGTGACGGTCTGGTTATTGATACCATTTCAACGACCAACCGAAAGACCGAGGTGATTCTTGTGTTAAAAAAAGCGGTTTCTAATGTGAATAATATCACGGTGCGTTACTCAGATAAGATGATTTTTAAGAAGGATGAAACATCGGATTTATTAATGAAACACTAATGAGAGGTTTGCATGAAAAAGTTTAAGAAAATCATACGGGCAGTTTTGGTGCTTGCGGTGCTTGCGGGACTCATTTATCTGATTCCAAAAGTGATTACGGTTGTGCGTTTAAAACGTGCGGCGGATTCTTATGTAGCGGCAAGCTCGGTCAGTACCTTTAAAGATTCAAAGACAACGATTATCTATGATACGAATGACCAGGAACTCTGTACAATGAAGAATACAAAGGATATGTATTATGTGTCGTATCAGGAGATTCCGGTGACACTGGTCAATTCCTTTGTCGTCATGGAAGACCGCCAGTTTTATAAACATTCCGGTTATGATATCAAGGCAATTCTGCGTGCCATTGTGATTAATCAGAAAAGCAATGATATTGCGCAGGGGGCAAGTACCATTACCCAGCAGCTTGCAAGAAATATTTTCCTGTCGCAGGAAGTGACATGGCAGCGTAAGGTTGAGGAGATTTTTATTGCGGTCGGTCTGGAAAAGAAGTACAGTAAGAATCAGATTCTGGAATTTTACCTGAACAATATTTATTTCGGAAACGGATATTATGGCGTGGAAGCTGCGGCAAGAGGATATTTTGACAAATCCGTGTCAGAGCTTACGCTTGCGGAACAGACTTTTATCGCGGCGATTCCCAACAATCCGACACGCTATAATCCGCTGACAAATTATGACAATACCGTCCAGCGTAAAAACCTCATTTTACAGCAGCTTTACGAGGCGGATGATATTGGTTCGCTCGACCGCTATATGGCTGAAACAGAAGAGGTTGTCTTAAATCCGCATCAGACAGAGGAGATTAACAATTCGGTTGTAACGTATGCAAGGCACTGTGCAACCGAATCGCTGATGAGTGTATCGGGCTTTACCTTCCGTTATAATTTCAGTTCGGAAGACGATTATAATGCATATGAAGCTACGTATGATACATTTTACAATATGTGTCAGCAGAAGCTTTTAAGCGGTGGCTACAGCATTTACACCTCCATTGATATGAATATACAAAATCAGTTACAGCAGGCAGTAGATAACAATCTGGCGGCATATACGGAAAAGTCTTCGGAAGGTGTATACAGTATGCAGGGAGCGGCAACGTGTGTGGATAACAGCACCGGAAATGTGGTGGCGATTGTCGGTTCGCGCAGTCAGGAAGACATCAAGGGCTATGTTTTAAATCGTGCGTATCAGAGTTACCGCCAGCCGGGCAGTTGTATTAAGCCGTTAAATGTCTACACACCGTATTTGCAGCTTGGCAATACGCCGGATACGAAGGTTACCGATTCGCAGATTGACGGCGGTCCTGCCAATGCCGATGCAAGCTATGCCGGAGAGATGACGTTGACAGATGCCGTAAAATGGTCTAAAAATACGGTTGCATGGAACATTTATCAGCAGATTACGCCAAAGACGGGAAGTTCCTTTTTAATAAAAATGGGATTTCATAAAATCTGGGTGGATAAAGATTACAATGCCGGTGCATTAGGCGGTTTTACGTATGGTGTGACAACGGAAGAAATGGCAGGCGGATATGCAGCACTTGCCAATGACGGTGTATACAGAAAAGCAACCTGTATCCGTCTTATTGTAAATGCTTCCAATAAAACGGTTGTCAATGAAACGAACCGTGACAGCAAGGTTTATGATAAAAGTGCATCGCGCATGATGACACAGATGTTAAGGGAAGTTGTATTAAGCGGTACGGGAACATCAGCAAATGTGGAAAATGCAGTTGTTGCCGGAAAAACGGGAACGACAAATGCCAGCAAAGATGTATGGTTCTGCGGATACAGCAAGTATTACACCACAACGGTATGGGCAGGATACGATTATCCAAAAGAAATGTCCGGTGTCAACAGCCGTGTCAATGCAATCTTTAAAGATTTTATGACGGCGGTGCATACCAATCTGCCTGTAACAGATTTCAGTACGGTTACACAGCAGACAACACAACCGGAGACGACAGCGGCAGTACAGGAGGAAACGCAATCCTTACCGCAGGAAACTACAGCAATTGTGCCGGAAATGGAAACGACAGGTATTGAACAGGTAACACCGCAGCAGGTTCCGGCTACGACAGCACAGGTGCCAACAACAACACCGTATCAGCGCTGGACGACAGCACCGGCACAGCCAAAGACAACGGCACCGATGCAGTATGGCGATATTGACGCCACGACAAGAACCGATCCCGATGCAACGGCACGCGGAGAGTGGTAAATGTGAACAAGCCATAAATCAAAGCTTGTTCACATAACACTTTGTGCCGACAGCGGCACAAAGTCGTCCGTTGATGCGGGTAGATGAGAAATCGAACAAGCCATAAATTAAAGGGATAGGAAAATGTGAATCAACATTTTCCTATCCCTTTTTGCCGGGCAGCGCCCAAAGCCTGCATACATTAATATTACTTGCCGTAATGTGTTTCGTTGTATTCCTTAACACGCTGCTGGATTCTTTCAACAGGGCTTAATAAGTTGCTGATAGAAGAATCGTGGTTTAACGTATCAACTAATAAAGCAATGTATTTGCTCATATCTACATTGATATACCAAGGCTTAGAAAGCAGTTCTTCCGGCTGGTATACAAGGTTCGTTGTAAGAACACGGTCAATAACGCCGTTTTCATAAGCTTCATCAAATTTCTTAAATCCATTTGTGAACAGACCAAAGGTTGTCGCACAGAAGACTCTCTTTGCTTTTCTTCGCTTTAATTCAGCAGCAACATCAATCATGCTTTCGCCGGAAGAAATCATATCGTCGATGATGACAACATCTTTTCCTTCTACGTTAGAGCCTAAGAACTCATGGGCAACAATCGGGTTACGTCCGTTGACAATCTTTGTATAGTCACGTCTTTTATAGAACATACCCATATCCAGACCGAGGACGTTTGCAAAGTAAACAGCACGTCCCATACCGCCTTCATCCGGGCTGATAACCATCATAT
>OGIL01001630.1_pt1 | contig 11718 bp, 13 predicted proteins | sample 1571751 | NCBI WGS metagenome assembly OGIL01 (sample SAMEA2581964, study PRJEB24529) | metagenome | biome: Human gut stool | place: China | collected 2011 | reverse complement strand
ATTCTCATGGGAAAAGATCACCCTGAATCCATGATCCATCTTCTGTCTGTAAAATACCTTTGGATCTTAAGATCATACCATAGCTGTCATCTTTGGATAATTTCTGTAAGATCGTATCCAGTTCTTCCTTATTATATTTCTTAGGTGTTTCTTTTCCCCAGCTTGTAAATACTTCATCTGCATGGTGATGATGGTGATCATGTCCACAGCAGTCATGATCATGATGATGCTCATGCCCAGCTTCTTGCGCAGCTCCTGCATCAGCTCCAGGATCTGTGCCTGGATGGTCACGTCCAGTGCGGTGGTGGGCTCGTCTGCGATCAGCAGCTTGGGCTCACAGGCCAGGGCGATGGCGATCATCACGCGCTGGCGCATACCGCCGGACAGCTCGTGGGGGTACTGCTTCAGGCGCTTTTCGGGCTCGTTGATGCCAACCAGCTCCAGCAGCTCCTTAGCGCGTGCCCATGCCTCCTGCTTGTTCTTATCGGTGTGCAGGCGGATGACCTCCACGATCTGGTTGCCGATGGTGTACACCGGGTTCAGGCTGGTCATGGGGTCCTGGAAGATGATGGAGACTTCGTTGCCGCGGATCTTGCGGAAGTCTTTCTCCTTCATCTTCTCGATCTCGTGGCCGTTGAACCACACGGTGCCGCCCACCAGCTTGCCGGGGTAGGCGGTCAGGCCCATGACCGAGTAAGCGGTAACGGACTTGCCGGAACCGGACTCGCCCACGATGCCCAGCACGTCGCCCTGGTTCATGCTGAAGGACACGCCGTTCAGTGCCTTGACCTCGCCCGCGGGGGTGAAGAAGGACAGGCGTTCGTCCTTGATTTCAAGAATTTTTTCGCTCATGTTGCTCCTCCTTCCCTCTTTAGCTCTTGAGCTTCGGGTCAAACGCATCGCGCAGACCGTCGCCGAACAGGTTGAAAACCAGGATCATGATGCTGATCATCAGCGCGGGGGCGATCAGCAGCACCGGGTAGGTGTTCATGCCCTTGACGGCGTCAGTCGCCAGCGAGCCGAGGGACGGCATGGGAGCTGCAACGCCGAGGCCGAGGAAGCTCAGGTAGCTCTCGGTGAAGATGGAGGACGGGATCTGCAGGGTGGTGGTGACGATCAGGGTGCCCATGCAGTTCGTCAGCAGGTGCTTCTTGATGATGCGCCCGCCGGAGGCACCCAGCGCGCGGGCAGCGGTGACGTACTCGCTCTCCTTCAGGATCAGGATCTGGCTGCGCACGATACGCGCCATGCCCACCCAGTACAGCAGAGCAAAGATGATGAAGATGGAGATCATGTTGGGGCCAAGGGTCTGCATCCACTTGAAGCCGGGCTGGGTGGACAGCGCATCCAAAGGATCCTTCAGAGCCATGCCCAGCAGGATGATCAGCAGAATATCCGGGATGGTGTACAGAATATCCGTGATACGCATCATGATATTGTCCACCCAGCCGCCGGCGAAGGCGGAAACTGCGCCGTAGGTAGCGCCGATGATCAGCACCAGCACAGAGGCGATCAGACCGACAGACAGGCTGACGCGGGTGCCCATCATGATACGCACCGCAAAGTCACGGCCCATACGGTCGGTACCCATAATGTGCGGGAATACCTTTTCGCCGGCGTCGATGCGGGCCTGCTCAGAGGCAGAGTACTCGAACGGTGCCAGATTGTTGCTGCCCTTCACCTGCTCCGAGTAGCTGTAGGGCCACACGGCGGGCAGCAGGTAGGCAAAGATGGCAATGGCAATGATGAACACAAAGCTGACCATGGCGATCTTGTTCTTCTTCAGGCGGCGGATACCGTCCTTCCAGAAGTTGACGCTCTCGCGCATGACCACCAGACTCTGCTTTTCTTCATTGCTGGCGGGCAGAAAATCCTCCGCATTGAGCTGCAGGCTGAGCGGATTCTTTTTAATGTTTTCCATGAAAATCGCTCCTCTCTTACTTCAGCTTGATGCGCGGGTCAATGATCTTATAAAGGATATCCACGATCACGTTTGCAATAATGACCATGCTGGACAGCAGAATGGTGGTGCCCATGATCATGGTGTAGTCACGGTTGGTGATGGCAGACACGAAGTCGCGGCCCAGACCGGGCACGGAGAAGATCTTTTCCACCACGAAGGAACCGGTCATCAGGCCGGCCAGCATGGGGCCAACGTAGGTGATGACAGGCAGGATGGCGTTGCGCAGTGCGTGCTTGAACAGGATCATGAACTGGGAAACGCCCTTTGCGCGGGCAGTGCGCATATAGTCCTGACCCATGACGTCCAGCAGGCTGGAGCGCATCAGACGGGTGATATATGCCGAGGGGTAGATGGCCAGTGCGGTGACCGGCATGATATAGGCGGCTGCGCTGTTCAGGCCAACCGTAGGCAGCACCTTCATGTTCATACCAAACTGGTATAGCAGCAGCACGCTGGAGATAAAGCTGGGGATCGCGATGCCGCAGGTTGCAAACACGATAATAATGTTATCCAGCCACTTGCCGCGGTTATAAGCGGAAATGCAGCCCAGCGGGATGCCCACGCACAGAGCCACCACCACTGCAATGCCTGCCAGACGGCAGGACACCGGCAGTTTGCTGGCGATGATCTGGTTCACGGTACGGCCGCGCTGGCGCAGGCTCAGACCCAGATCGCCGTGCAAAAGGCTCTTCATGTAGTTGACGTACTGCACACCCAGCGGCTTATCCAGGCCATACTTTTCGGCCAGAGCCTGCTGAGCAGCGGCGCTGATGGACTTTTCTGCCACGAACGGGCCACCGGGGACCAGGTTCATGACAAAAAAGGTAACCGTAGCCACAATGAAGATACTGAAGATACCCATTGCGACACGCTTGATGATGTACTTTGCCATCGTTTGATGCCACTCCAATCCTATCAATGAATTACTGTTTTTGCTCTCAGGCCGAGCCACACTTTCCCGCAGTCCGCCAGCCTCACACATAGCGGACGTCTGTCCTTGGCACGCGGACAGAAAAGCGAATAATAAAACGATGGCATCTTGCGGTTGCATAAACACCATCGTCCATACCCGAGAAACACTCTATCTATTATAAAGACAACCTCGATTTTTGTCAATTTACATGAAAAAAATTCACTTCATTACAGCAGAGCATGAGTGAGATCTTATACTTTATACAAATTTTCTGTTTATTTGTAGGTAAAAGTGCTACTTTTTAGTTCTTTCAGGCAACTGTTCCGTTGGCACGTACAATCTGTTCTCCCCTATCAGCACAAAAGGCAGTGTCTCCGCCCCTGAGCCATCCATCCATAAGGGTGCTATTTTTCTCTATATCACAAGCAAAACCACCCGCAGCTCCCCTATCCGGCACGGTCAATGCCCAGAAAAAGGTACTGCGGATGGTCATAGGTCGTTTTGCGGGTCAGGAGTACAATTTTGCGGTCAGCTCGGCGTACATCGCGCTTTTTTGTGCCTTATAGGAAGCCATTGCCTGATCAGCCAAGGCAGTGCTCTGGCCGTTGGCGGTCAGCACAGTGCGCATCTGGCTGACGATGTTCTCCACTTCCTTATCGTAAGATGCCTGCATCGCATACAGTCTGCCGCTTCTCGCCAGTGCAATGGAGATTTTGCGCGCCTGTGTCTGCTGAGACTCCGGCAGCGCCTTGTATTCTGCCTTTGCCCCGGCAATGCAGCTGTTCAGCTCCGACTCAGCGCGCGCCTTGACACTGTACAGCTGCTTCAGCAGCGCCTTGACCTCCGTCTCGTAGGCAGCTTCCTGTTTACCGGAAGAGGACGCCGGTTTTTCTGCGGCAGAAGCAGTGCTGGAGCTGGATGTGCCGGTAGTGTTCTCCTTCTTGCCGGAAGAGGACGCATTGCTGCTCTCCGTCTGGGAGCCAGAGCTCCCCGAGGAAGCGGCAGAACCTGCTTCCTCCTGCGGAGCACTGGCCGCCGCCTCCTGTTCCCCGCCGCTGGATGCAGCAGCTTCGCCGGTCAGCTCCTCCAGCGTGATCTCGCCGCTGAGCAGCTTATCCAGATCATCATCCGTCAGGGTGAACTGTGTGCTGTCCGCCGGGGCATCCGGCAGGGTTTCCGGCAGACTGGCTGCCATGCTGCGAAGATAGAGCAGCACACCAAGGACAGCTGCTGCCAACAATGCCACCAGCGTGCCCAGCACGATCAACACGATTTTCAGGACCTTATTTTTCTTCATATCAAAATCCGCTGCCCGGGCAGAGTATTCCTCCGCCCGGGCAGTTTTCTCCTTACTAATTGGATCAGACCCACATTCCCAAAAACTTTTTGGGCTGATGCAGGGTCGCAGCGTCCAGCTCCTGATCATAGAACAGTTCATCGCCGTTGCGCACGATGCGGGCAGCCGTCTCCTTGCCAAGCAGCTTTTCCAGCTGCTGCACTCCCTGTGCCATACGGGGCGGGCGCTTGTCCGGGGAATGGGTGTCGGTGGAGATGACATGGACCAATCCCCACTGAATGAACTTGCACAGTTTTTTGCACAGCTTGGGCTCCAGCAGTGCCCCTGCATTGATCTGTGCATAAGCACCGGCGGCCACCCAGTCGTACAGCAGAGTGGGGTCCTCCAGCACATAGGGATAGCGCTCGATATGCGCGATCAGCGGCACGATGCCCTGCTGCTGCAGCTGGTACAGCGTCTGCCGGATAAAGTGCGGCTTGTGGGTGGTGGGAAACTCCAGCAGCAGATAGGCGGTGTCTCCCATGCACAGCGCTCGGGTGTCCAGCTCGCACAGACCGGGAGAGAAGAACACCTCTGCACCCAGCTTGAAGTCAAACTGCATGGGCTGTCCCTCCAGTGCGGCGGTCAGCTGCTCAAAGGCAGCCTGCCGCTTTGCTGTAAAGGCTTCCACCGTGGTACGTTCGCTGTTGAAGTGGCTGGTGAAGGCGATGTTGCGCACACCATCCTCATACTCCCTGCGCAGCAGCTCCAGCGAGACTGCCGTATCCTTTGCGCCGTCATCGATACCGGGCAGAATGTGACAATGCAAATCCGTCATAGCAGTGCTTCCTTATTCAGTGGCGTTGGCCTTCTGGTTTTCGTAGGCATAGTTGTAATTGTAGGCATAGCTGTATGCGTAGCTGGAGCCCTTGAGCGCCTTCTTCATGTCGTAGCGGGTCAGCACGCTGCCCAGCACCCGGACACCGGCATCCTGCAGCTTCTTCACCGCGCCGCGCACTGCATCGGCGGGGGCAAAGTCAGAGCGCACAACGAAAACCGCGCCGTCCACATAGCGGCCGATAACCGCTGCATCGGTGACCACAGACACCGGGGGTGCATCAAAGATGACCACATCGAACTTTTCCCGCAGGGCATCCACCATGGCCTGCATCTGCGGCTGACTCAGCATCTCGGAGGGGTTCGGCGGCGGAGTGCCTGCGGGCAGGAAGGTCAGATTTATTTCCTTTAACTCGTGCAGTGCCTCGTCCAGCGTGCACTGGTTGGACAGCACGTTGGAAACACCCTTTACGTTGTGGCCGGCCTTCAGGTAGCGGTGCAGTACCGGCTTGCGCAGGTCGCAGTCTACCAGAGCCACCCTTTTGCCGCTTTCGGCCATCGTCATCGAAAGATTGACTGCCACGTTGCTCTTGGATTCTTCCGGCACGGTACTGGTGATGACCAGTGTGTGCACGTCCATGGAGCCTGCCATAAAGTCCAGATTGGTGCGCAGAGACTTGTAGGCCTCCACATAGCCAAAGGGCATCTTTTTATCGGTGATCAGCTGCAGGGTGCGGTGCTCACCATCAGTTTTATTCTTTTTGTTAAACAGATTCCACATCGTCTTACACCTCCGGGATCAGACCCAGCACGGGCAGGCCGAGTTTCTTCTGAACATCCTCATCGTCCACAACGGTATCGTGCAGCAGGTGTGCCAGCACCAGCACGCCGCACACCAGCACAGCGCCCAGCAGGCCGGCCAGCACAACGTACTTCTTAGTCTGGGGGAACACCTTGTTGGGGTTGATGCTCACATCGCTCACCGTCTTGCAGGAGCCGGCTTCCACCTTTTCCACCAGCACATCGGGCACGATGTCCGCAATGGTCTGGGCGATCTCGCCTGCACGCTCTGCATCGGTATCAGTGACAGTGATCTGCATGATCTGGGTGGAGTCCACGCTGGTCACTTCCACCATCTTATACAGCTTGCCGTAGGTCATATCCAGATCCATCGTGTCGATCACCTCGTTCAGCACGGTGTTGCCCTTGATGATGACCGCATAGGTGCTGATCAGGTTCTTGGCAGAGTTGAAGTTATCACTGGTAAAGGTAGAGGAATTATCCTGCCGGGTGTTCACGATCATATTGATAGAAGCCTGATACTTGGGTGTAAGTGCAAACATACACACCAGCAGGCAGATCAGCGCTGCCGCAACAGCTGCTGCCACGATCTGCACAATATGCGCCCACAGCAGGCGCGCCAGCTCCATCAGATCAATGGTCTCCTCGTCCTCCATGCTTCGGAGCGGCTGTCCCATAGTTGTTTTTTCGTCCATAGTAGAGAAACTCACCTTTCTTGTTGTTCCGCAGTGCAAGAAATGCACACCGGGTTCCTATAGATACACATTCGCTTTTTAATGATAACATATCCCGGCGTATTTTACAAGCAGAAAATGCCATTTTCTGCCGGCAAACAAATGAACAAAATTTGCCATTTCCCGTACAAAAAAGGGCATCCGCAGCACTTTGATGGCTGCGGATGCCCTTTTTATGGATTTTTAGCGAAAGCGTTTAACGGGAGCCCTTGTCGTAGGGAATACCCTCGGCCTTGGGTGCCATGCTGTTCTTAGAAGTGAAGGCCAGAATGACCATGGATGCCACAAAGGGCATCATATTATAGATGTTGCTGGACCAGTGCAGCTGCGCAAGGAAGGTGGAGTCTGCGATGTTGGCAAGGCTCTTGAACACAGCAAAGAACATTGCTGCGCCAAAGATGTGGAAGGGCTTCCACTGGCCAAAGATCATAACTGCCAGTGCCAGAAAGCCTGCACCGGCCACGCCGACTTCAAAGTTCCAGGTCTGCACCGGGGGTACGATATAAGCCAGACCGCCGATCGCGCCCAGCGCACCGGAAAGGATGACACCGGCGTAGCGCATCTTGTAAACGTTGATGCCCACCGAGTCCGCAGCCTGCGGATGCTCGCCGCAGGCACGCAGACGCAGGCCGAAGCGGGTCTTATACAGCACGATGTAGCTGACTACCAGCAAAATCAGCCCCAACGGCACGAACACGCTGAGTTCCAGCCCGCCGATGCTGAACAGGAAGGGTTTGTTGGAGTAATTCAGCTTGGCGCTGCCGCTCTCGCTGAAGTACTTGGAGATGACCACGGCAATGGCGGTAGCCAGCAGGTTCAGTGCCGTGCCGCCGATGGTCTGGTCCGCCTTCAGGTTGATGGAGGCAAAGGCCAGCAGCAGGCTGTAGATCACGCCCGCCAGCGCTGCCACCAGAATAGAGATGAGCACCACAAGGAAGGGCGACAGGCTTGCAGGCAGCATGGTCAGGGTAAGCACACCGGCCACACCGCCGATGACCATGATGCCCTCCAGCGCAATGTTGATGATGCCGGAATGTTCGCTGAACATACCGCCCAGTGCCACCAGCATCAGCACGATGCCGTACAGCAGGGTATATTTGATCAGAAGCAGCATATTACTTGCCCTCCTTTTTGGTCTTTTCTGCGGCAGGCGCAGGCTCTGCGTTCACATTGGTCTTTTCGGCATTTCGGAACAGCAGGCTCTGGATCTTGCCCCGGAACAGCATGGAGAATGCGCACAGATAGATGATGATGCCGCTGATCAGATCCGAGATCTCAGTAGGGTAAAATTTGGTGGACAGGAAGGAGCCGCCGACCGAGATATGGGAGATGAACAGCGCAGAGAACACGGTACCGATAGGGTTGGAACTTGCCAGCAGTGCCACCGAGATACCGTTGAAGCCCATGGCCGGCAGGCTGGTGGAGTTCAGCGGGTTCCACTGGGACACGTTGGACAAATAGAACAGACCTGCGCCGAAGCCTGCCAGCGCACCGGCAATGGCCATGGAGAGGATGATGTTCTTCTTCTCGTTGATACCGGCATAGCGGGCGGCGTTCTTGTTCAAACCAACGGCTTTCAGCTCATAGCCAAAGGTCGTTTTTTCCAGCACGACCCACACCACAATGGCCACGATGATGGCCAGAAAGATGGCGATGGTGGTGTTGCTGGTGTGGAACAGTTCGCTCATCCCGCAGGAAGGGATCTGCGCCTGCGGGGCATTGGTGGCCAGCTTCCAGGTGCGGGTGTTATGCGCATCATACATCACGCCGGAGCCGCGGCCATAGATGATCTCATTGACAAGGTACAGACCGATCCAGTTGAACATGATGGAGGTAATAACTTCGTTGATGTTCAGGTACGCCTTAAAGATGCCGGGAATGGCCCCCCACAGCGCGCCGAACACAGCGGATACCAGCAGGCACACCCACCAGGGCATGCCCAGCACAATGGCAAAGTACAAAGCGCCGAAAGCGCCCAGCGTATACTGCCCTGCTGCGCCAATGTTGAACAGGCCGGTTTTGAAGGCAAAGGCCACGGACAGACCGGTCATGATGAGGGGTGCTGCGTTGGCCAGCTCCTTGCCGACGCCGTAGGGGGCGTCATGGAAGCCGCCCTTAATGATGCGAACAAAGCCGTCGCCCCATGCGTGGGCCGGGTTGATGGCCAGCAGCACGAGGAAGCCCACAGCCATGCCGATGACGATGCACAGCAGCGCGGCCAGCACACTGGTGATGGAGCTGTTGAGGTTGCTGTGGGAAAGTTTTTTCTTGTAGATCTCGCGCACGAAAACGGCATTCGCCGCTTCGAGATCGCGCACCTCTATTCCCAGTGGGGCATGACCTCCGCGCCGAACATCTACGTCCGTGTGGACGGCAGAGAAGAGCATTTGTTCGGCTGGCATACGCCCGCGCAGAGCGAAGCCTATCAGGCATTTTTGAAGCAGCTGCTTCCGGCCATGCTGGATTTTTTGACAGAAAAAGGCGTGCTGGAGGATTCCTTCTTCCACATCTCCGACGAGCCGGGATTGGATCATCTGGAGACCTACCATGCGCTCTGGCGCTTTGTAAAGCCGATGCTGCGCGGACGGCCGATCATGGATGCCATCTCCAACGTTGATTTTTACAAGCACGGACTGATCGACATTCCGGTCAGCGCGACCGATCACATCGAGCCGTTCCTGCGGGAGCCGGTCGAAAACCAGTGGGCCTATTACTGCTGCGGCGAGTACAAAGCCGTCGGCAACCGCTTCCTTGCCTTTCCGGAGTACCGAAACCGCATTCTCGGCGTCCAGCTCTTCAAGTTCGGCATCAAGGGCTTCCTGCAATGGGGCTATAATTTCTACCACGCTGACCGTTCCATGTATGTGATCGATCCTTATCTGACAAGCTCCGGCGACGGTATGGTGCCGTCCGGCGACCCGTTCTCGGTCTACCCCGGAAAGGACGGGCCGGTCGCGTCGCTGCGTGCGCTTAATTTCAAGGACGCGCTTCAGGATGTGGATATCCTGAAAGCGCTGGCGCAGCGCACCTCGCATGAGCATGTTGTGGAATTGATCGAGAAGCTGGCAGGCATGGAGATCCGCTTCGACAAGTATCCCAGAAATTATGAATTCATTCCGGCGCTTATGGGCGCCGTCCGGCAAGAGCTAGAGGCAGGTACCTGCTGATATCGGAATACAACTGCATATGCAAGAGCAGCCCGGGAGGAACCGTATGGATTCTCTCGGGCTGTGATTTATGGACTCTTTTTTCGCGCATTTTCTTCATCCTATCGTCCTGCTAATACTAAAACCTAATTAAACGCTTTAATAATCCAATCGCGTCCGGTAATGCTGAAAATGGTATTAGGGGTAAGCGAGCAAATGGTATCGCAGAGACGATCAACGACTTTCTCCAAGGTTGCAAAAACCTCGTTTCGAAAGCCGCGCCTTCGTATCTCCTTCCAGATCTGCTCTATCGGATTCATCTCTGGTGTGTATGGAGGGATATGGAAAAGTACAATATTCTCAGGCACTTCCAGTGTTCCCGATTTGTGCCATGCAGCTCCATCGCAGCACATCAGAATGGTATCCTGCGGAAATTGTTTGGATAATTCCCGCAGAAACAGATTCATACACGCAGTATTGCAATAGGGCATGACAAGAAAACAGGATTCCCCAGTCAGCGGCTCGACCGCACCATAGGCATACCGGTATTCCCGAATATGGTGACATGGAACGCTGGGTCGGATGCCTTTTTCGCACCAGCAGTACTTGGGATGGTTGATGCGGCCGAAGCCTGCCTCATCCTGGAACATAAGGCGCACTTTTCCACAGCCCCTGTGGAGATTTTTCAGTTCACCGATGGTAGTTTTAATTTTTTTGAGGTCTCAATGACCTCCTCGCTTGCCTTTTTAGGGTGCCTACTGCGGGGCATGACCTTTCTCCAGCCATGTCGGTGCAGAACGTAGTAAATCTGACTGGTGCCAATAGAGTGGCCTACCGCCTGTTGGTATGCCGTCTCAATTTCGCTGGTTTCCACAAGCTCACCTTTCTCGGCCCTGGCCTTAAAAGGGGCAAGTATCGCAGCTTCTTCCTCAAAGCTCATATTACGGTGATTACCGCCATAATGATTCCCGGAGATTGCTTCCAGTCCATGATCCCGATATTTCGCCACCAGTTGGCTCACATAGGCTGCATGGAAGCCCGTTGCCTGCGAAACCTCACTGAGTTCCATACCCTCTGCTCGCAGTTCAAGTGCTTTCAATCTTGCATCCGCACGTTTGTCCTTTGTCTCTCTGCGTGCTGCCTTTATTGCGGCCATTTCCTCATTGCTGAATTTATAGTTCGATGCCATTATTCATCACCCAGATACACTATAGCATATCTGGTAAGACGGCTAAAGTGTTTTACTAGATTTTAGTATGAATACCTCCAACGCCGGTCTGACCGTTCCGGAGTTTGCCGACCGCAGCCAGATCGCCGCGTGGGCAGCCGAGGCCATGAGTTGGGGCTGCACCAGAGGCATTTTGACCGGCAAGAGCGCGAACCGCGTTGACCCGACTGGCACTGCAACCCGCGCAGAAGCAGCGGCCATGATTGTCCGCTTCCGGAATCTCGGTACAGCAGGCGAAAAGCAGTAAATCCACACCATGCAGCAGCGCGAAGCTTCAGCCGCTGCTGCATGGTGGTCTGAAAGAGACAGCGCAAAACGCGCATTGCATGCCATAAAATGAAATGAGGGAGAAAGAACCTGACGGCTCTTTCTCCCTCCGTTTTTGGTTTATGCCGCTGTATAGACCTTTTCCCAGCGGACAGTCGCGTAGAACACGATCGAGAGCGCCGCTGCGATCGTCCAGCCGATGGGCCAGGAAATCCAGATGCCGGTCGTGCCGAGCGCGGTGCGGGAAAGCACCTCCGCCAGCGCCACGCGGAGCACCAGATCGGTGAACGTCGCAATCATGAACTTCTTCATAAGGCCCGCGCCGCGGAGCACACCGTCGGAGACGAGCTTGGCAGACACGATGAAGTAGAACGGCGCGATGATGCGCAGAAATTCCACGCCGGTGTCCATCGCCTGCCCCGTGGGACTGTCGAGGAAGATATGCACGAGCGGCTGCCCGGCGAACACGTAGAGCGCCACCAGCGGCACGCACAGCGCCCAGACGAGTTTGATACGAGCCCGAAAGCCGGACTTGATGCGATCATATTGGCTG
>OGIL01001625.1_pt1 | contig 11739 bp, 7 predicted proteins | sample 1571751 | NCBI WGS metagenome assembly OGIL01 (sample SAMEA2581964, study PRJEB24529) | metagenome | biome: Human gut stool | place: China | collected 2011 | reverse complement strand
TCTTCAGCGGGTTCAGGCTGGTCATCGGGTCCTGCATGACCATGGCGATCTTCTTACCGCGGACGCCAAGCCAGTCCTTTTCGGTGAACTTGGTCATATCGCGGCCTTCGTACAGGATGGAGCCGCCGGTGATGGTACCGTTGGCATCCAGCATACCCACAAAGGTCTTGGTGAACACGGACTTGCCAGAGCCGGACTCGCCGACGATGGCGAGGGTCTCGCCTTCATACAGATCCAGCGAGCACTTGCGGATGGCGTTCAGTTTGCGGCCGCGCAGGCTAAAAGTGATCTCCACGTCTTTGGCAGAGATAATCGGTTTTCTATCCATTTACGTTTCTCTCTCCAATCTATCAAACGTGGTTGCGCGGGTCTGCCGCATCCGACAAGGCGTTGCCCATGATGTAGAACGAGATCGAGATGATGGACACGATGGATGCAGGGAAGACCAGCAGGTACGGGTAATCCAGGAAGAAGCCGCGCACCTTGCTCAGGAGCAGGCCCAGAGACGGGGTGTCGATGCCCAGGCCCAGGCCCAGGTAGGACAGCGTAGACTCCAGGTTGATGGTGCCGGGGATGGAAAGCGCCATGCGCAGGATGATGACAGAGACCAGATACGGCAGGATGTTCTTGGTCAGAACACGCCACAGCGGGGTGCCAAGGCAGCGGGAAGCGAGATTGTACTCGCGGTCACGGAACATGAAGACCATGTTGCGGACACGGCGCGCCATGGACAGCCAGTTGATGGCGATCATCGAAATGGCCATGATCCAGAAGCTCTGACCGACCATCAGGGCGATCAGGGTCATATAGATGATATAGGGCACGTTGTCGATCAGGTTGTATAGCTCCGTGAAGAAGCGGTCCAGGCTGCGGACGTAGCCCCAGATCAGGCCGAAGATGACGCCGACGATGCTCTCGCCAACGGCAACGACCAGAGCCAGACGGATGGAGACCTGGGTGGCGTACCACACCTGGCACCAGTAGTCACGGCCGAGGTTATCGGTGCCGAACCAGTATTCGCTGTTCGGCTTGATGAATGCCTTGCTCGTATCCGAGATCAGGGTGGTGTAATCGTACTTGCCAATGGCCAGTGCGATGAAGGAGAACACGCTCAGTGCCAGGAACAGGATCAGGCAGAAGACAGCGACCTTCTGCTTGAGGAAGTTCTGGATGACGGAACCCCAGTAGGAATAGTTGGAATAGCCGATGCGCTCGGCTTCTTCCGGAGAGTATTCGACGAAGTAGAACAGTTCGTCCTGCTTCTTGCCCTCAAAATCCGATGCCTTAGCCATCAGCGAGCTTCCTCCTTTCCGGTCAGAGTAATACGCGGGTCGACCACCATCATCAGCACGTCGCCCAGGAAAACACCCACGATGCCCAGAACGGCATACAGGATGACCAGCGTCTGCACGACGTTCAGGTCATAACGCTGGATGGCGTCGGTCAGCAGGGGGCCCATGCCGGGGACGGAGAAGAAGCGCTCCATCAGCAGAGAGCCGCCGACCGTCAGCAGGATGGACTGGGGGATATACTGCACCATGGGGACCATGGCGTTGCGCAGCACGTGCTTGAACATGATCTCGCTGGAGCTCAGGCCCTTGACGCGGGCCAGCTTGATATAATCGCGGGTCAGCTCGTCCACCATGTAGCGGCGGGTCCACAGAGCGTAGCCTGCGATAGACGCCAGCGACAAGCAGACGATGGGCAGCACGCTGGACGGGCCGACATTACGGGTGGAGTACAGCGTGGGGAAACCCAGGTATTTGGAGCCGAAGACCAGCACCAGCGAATAGGAGACCAGAGAAGGCACAGCGTTGACGAAAACGGTGTAGGCAGTGCCGATCCAGTCAAAGACCTTGTCCTTGAAGGCGGTCTGCAGGATGCCCAGCATGATGCCCACCAGCAGAGAGATGCCGGCGGAGATCAGGCCGAGGCGCATGGAGACGCCGAACTTTTTGCCGATGACCTTCACGACGGAGGCACCGTTCTGGATGCGGCGGGAAGTGCCGAAGTCCAGATGGAGCAGGTCGTTGTAGAAGTGCAGCAGCTGGGTGCCGATGGGGTCGGTCAGACCGGCGGCTTCCAGCGCGGCGTATTTCTGCTCTTCGGTAAACTTCATGAGCTGTTCTTCCGTGAAGTAGTAGTCCGTAGGCAGGCAGCGCATCAGCAGAAAGACGATGGTTGCGATCAATAAGATCGTGACGAGCGACTGAGCCAGCCGCTTGACGGTGTATTTTAACATGATAACCAAACCTTTATAAAATAATCATCAGGCTTTGGTTGCTGCATTGAAAGCAGCGGAGAAAGCCTCGTACTCCTCGGTGGTGTAGCCGTCGCCCTGACGGGTCTCCCAGTTGACGGCCTTGTAGTTGCAGGGGCCGTACATGGCGTTGATCTTGGTGTACTCGTTGACGTGGGTCAGGCACCAGAACACCTCGTACAGGCAGGGGATGCACAGTGCGTTGTTCAGCATGGAAGCCTCAGCCTTCGCGAATGCGGCATAGCGTGCATCGGTATCGGTGACGATGGCCTTTGCCTCAGTGACCAGATCGGTGAACTCCTGATAATCAGCCAGCAGGTCCTTCTGGTAATCCTGAGGATCCTTCTCAACGGCTGCGATCCAGGAGGTGGTCTGAGCGTAGTAAGCGTTGTCGTCGCTCAGGACTTCCTGACCCAGGAAGTTGACGGGGTCACCGAAGTCAGCGCCCCAGCCGTTCTGCAGGATGGAGTGCAGCTGGACGTTACGGACTTCCTTATAAAGAGAAGAGACATAGGTGCCGATGTCCAGCACGACGAAGTCATCGCCCAGACTGTCGGAGAAGCACTGCTTCAGAACGGTGGCGGTATCCAGAGCAGTGGTATCGCCGCTCTTGATGTAGTGGTGGCAGTGGACGGGGAAGGTGACGCCGATAGCGCTCAGCTCTTCCATGGCCTGCTTCTTCAGGTCAGCGATGTCGCCGCCGTTGGCACGCAGGCGGATCATGGTCTTGCCGTCATAAGACTCCTTGTCGAAGCCCATCTCCTTGGCGACCAGGGTGGTGTACTCCTGGCCCTGGGTGTTGTAGCAGACACCGGGCATGGTGTAGTAGTCGTTCTCGCACTTCAGGGGGTTGATCTTGTTGGTGCGGGCGTAGTAGTTGGTGAAATCGATGCCCTTGTAGAAGCACTGACGGAAAGCGCGGTTGGAAACAGCCTTGTTCCAGTTCTCGTCCAGATTGCCGTTCTCATCCTTGCGCTGGAAGTTCAGGTGCATCTGGAAGCTGAACTTGGTGGGGCGCTTCTCGCACAGGAACTTGTTGTGCTCGTTGTTGGGGTCGGAGGTGATGGTGGTCAGGTTGGACTCGGTCAGGTCGATGTTATCGACTTCGCCGTTCTCGTACAGCTGCAGGCCCATGGACAGGTCGGGGATCATGGTGATGGTGTGATGCTCGAAACGGGTGCAGTCGTTTGCGGCGTAGTAGTTGGGGTTGGGGATGAAGCTCTTGGTGTTCTGCTGGATGTACTCCTCGATGAGGTACGGACCATTGTACCACATGGTGGAGTAGTCGCAGGAGCGGAAGCCATCGATGCCCAGCTCGTTGATGAGGTCCTCAGAGGCGGGGTAGAAGCTGTTGTAGGCAACGACAGTGTCGAAGTAGGGGCAGGGGTTCTTGCAGGTGAAGACCAGAGTGTAGTCGTCCGGTGCCTCGACGCCGACACCGGCAGCCAGCATATCCTCGTAGGTCATGTCAGCAGCAGCGTCGCCCTTGTCCTTGGTCAGGTCGTAGTACTCGGCAGCGCCCACGACGGTCTCAGAAGGCATGGAGGTGTTGAAGGCCTCGTTCTTGAGGGCGTTCAGGACCCACTCAAGACCCACGAGGAAGTCCTTGGAGGTCAGGTGAGACTTGACCTCGCCGTTGACGTCGCACCAATCGACATTGTCGCGCAGGTGGAAGGTCCAGACGGTGGAGTCCTCGTTGTGCTCCCAGCTGGATGCGATGGCGGGCACTGCCTTGCCGTAGCAGTCGAAGCTCAGCAGGCCGTCCCAGCAGTTGGTGGTGACGTTCAGGTCGGAAGCGGACTGGCTGTACAGGAAGTTCCAGGTCTCCAGCTCACGGTTGGCAGTCTCGAAGGAGACGTAATCGGTGATGGCGTCGGCTGCGGGTGCAGCTGCGCCGGAGGCAGCACCGGAGGTGCTGGCAGCAGTGCTGCTGGAAGAACCACCGCAAGCGGCCAGGATGCTTGCAGCGCCCACGACGCCGGAAGCCTTGAGGAAGCTGCGGCGGCTGATGGAATGAGACTCAAAATTTGCGTTCATTGTGTTTTCCTCCCAATTATTCTTTCGTGTCTCGGCTCTATGGCGCAGGGTACCTTGCCCTGCCGATTTCCCACTCCTACGAGATTATCTGCCCCTCTGTATTACCAGAGAATACAAAAGAGCGCAGAAACAGACCCCTCTGTCTGCGCCTGTGCTCCTCCCGTAAAATCCTTAACACGACATATATTGTACCATCGAAATAAATAGTTGTCAATGGAATGTGAAATGCCTTTTCTTTCAAAAGAAAGTTGTACTCTGCATAGAGATGAAATAAATTTACTTTACTGTGGTGAAGAGTGACGAAAATAAGATAAACAGGCCCAAAAACAAAACAACGGGAGCTGTTCTTGGGCTAAGAACAGCTCCCGTGTGTGGATCACGGGCCGGAAGCAGGAACTCCCGGCGGAAAAGATTTAAGAAAAAGTTAAGATTTTGCGGCGTCGAAAGCCTTGGCAAATTCCTCGTACTGAGCGGTGGTGTAGGCGTCCTCGCTGGTCTCCCAGTTGACGTACTTGAAGTTGCAGGGGCCGAACATGGCGTTGATCTTGGTGTACTCGTTGACGTGGGTCAGGCACCAGCGGACATCGTAGTAGCAGGGGACGGCCAGCGAGTTGTTGATCATGTAGGCCTCGGCCTTTGCGAAGGCCTCATAGCGGGCGTCGGTGTCGTCCACGATGGCGTTGGCTGCGTTGACCAGGTCGGTGAACTGTTCGAACTCGTCTACCAGCTCCTTCTGGTAATCGGCGGGATCCTCCGCCACCAGCTGGATGTTGGAGTAGTTGACGGCGTAGTAGGCGTTGGAGTCGTGCAGGATCTCCTGACCCACAAAGTTGACGGGGTCGCCGAAGTCTGCGCCCCAGCCGTTGATGACGAAGCCGTGGAGCTTGGGGATGCGGACTTCCTTTGCAAGGCTGGAAACGTAGGTGCCGAGGTCCAACTGGATGAAGTCGTCGCCGAAGCTGTCGGTGAAGCACTGCTTCAGAACGGTGGCGTTGTCCTGAGCCACGGTGTTGCCGGCCACGAAGAAGAAGGGTACCTTGACCGGGAAGGTGACGCCGACGGCGGAAAGCTCGTCCATGGCCTGCTTCTTGAGGGCGGCGATGGAGTCGGCGGTGGACTTGCGCAGATGGACCATGGTCTCGCCGTCATACTTCTCGCCGTCGATGCCCAGCTCCTTGGCCACAAGGTCAACATAATCGGTGCCTTTGGAGTTGTAGCAGACGCCCTTCATGGTGTAGTAGTTGTTCTCACACTTGAGGGGGTTGATCTTGTTGAAGCGTGCGTAGTAGGGAATGAGGTTCAGGCCCTCCTGGAAGCAGCGGCGGAATGCCCGGTTGGCCACGGCCTTGTTCCAGTTCTCGTTGGGGGTGCCGTCGGAGTTGAGGCAGTTGAAGTTGAAGTGGAAGTCGTAGGCATACTTGGTGGGGCGCTTCTCGCAGAGCTGGTCGTTGTAGGCGTTGGAAGTGTCGGAGGTGATGGTGGTCAGGGTGCTCTCGCTCAGCTCCAGCTCGTCCAGCTCACGGTTCTGATACAGCTGGTAGCCCACGGTCAGGTCGGTGATCATGCTCAGGGACACGCGCTCGAAGCGGCTGCACTCGTCTGCCGCATAATAATGAGGGTTCGGGATGAAGCGCTTGGAGTTGTCGGCCACAAATTCCTCGATGAGGTAGGGGCCGCAGCACCACTGCTGGGTGTAGTCCACGCCGCGGAAGCCCTCGACGCCCAGCTTTTCCACCAGAGCCGGGGGTGCCGGATAGCAGCAGACGTAGGAAGCCACGGTGTCGAAGTAGGGGCAGGGATTTATACAGGTGTAGACGATGGTGTAATCATCCGGTGCGTCGATGCCGACGCCTGCGGCCAGCATATCTTCGTAAGTAAGGGCTTCGCCTGCGGCGTCATCCATTCCGTAAGTCTTGTCGTAGTAATCGGCTGCGCCCACGACGGTGGTGGAGGGCATGGAGGTGTTGGCGGCCTGATTCTTCTTTGCGTTCAGCACCCACTCGAAGCCCACGAGGAAGTCTTTGCTGGTCAGGTGGTCCTGCACCTCGCCGTTCATGTCCACCCAGTCCACGTCGTCACGGAGGTGGAAAGTCCAGACAGTGGAGTCCTCGTTGTGCTCCCAGCTCTTAGCCAGAGCCGGCACAGGCTTGCCGTAGCTGTCGAAGCTGATAAGACCGTCGATGATGTTGGTCGTCACGTTGAAGTCGATGGCCTGCTGGCTGTAGAGCATATTCCAGCTCTCGATCTCGCGGCCAGAAGTCTCGTAAGTAAACAGCTCGCTCAGGCCCTTGCCGGAAGCAGCTGCACCGGAAGAAGCCGACGAAGCACTGGCTGCGGTGCTGGAAGAAGAGCCGCCGCAGGCAGCCAGCAGACCGGCTGCGCCAACAGCGCCGGCACCCTTAAGGAAGCTGCGGCGGGTGATGGTGTGAGACTCAAAATCGTGGTACATATTCTTTCCCTCCTGTAATGATTGGTACGGCTCTGCGTTTCCCAAATCCCTACCCTGTCCATACTGCTTTACCTTCCCACAAGGTCTGGAAGCCGTCTTCATAACCATTGTACGCCGTCTGAACGGTCTTTTTGCTCACATACTGCGTTGCTCTCCCTTGCAATCCGTCAGGATTGCTGCGGAAAATCGCCTTGTCTGTGGGCAAAAATCCTCGCCTATCCGGCGCACTCTGGCCATGAACCCGGCTTCAAAAGGGTACAAAAAGGGCGCAGAGACAGATTTTATTGATCTGTTTCTGCGCCATTGCAGAACCCGTATCGATTGCAGATATTCTATCATCCCACAGGCGGGAAGTCAAGAAAAACCACTCTGGTACGGATTGAATCTTATTGATTCAGCAAGCACATAAAAATGAAAATATTTCATGTGCCGACTGAAATGGAATGGCTGTTCGCGCCGGATCAGCCCTGAGAAGCCTGCTCGAATGCCTTGGCGAACTGCTCGTACTGGACGGTGGTGTAGGCCTCTTCGCTGGTCTCCCAGTTGACGGCCTTGTAGTTGCAGCTGCCGTACATGGCGTTGATCTTGCTGTACTCGTTGGCGTGGGTCAGGGACCATGCGATGTCGTAGTAGGTGGGGCTGACCAGCACATTCTCCAGCATATAGGCCTCAGCCTTGGCGAAGGCCTCGTAGCGGGCGTCGGTGTCATTGACGATGGCGCTGGCGGCATTGACCAGATCGGTGTACTGCTCGAAAGCGTCCATCAGGTCCTTCTGGTAGTCGGCAGGAGCCTCAGCCACCCGGGCGATGTTGGAGTAGTAGTGTGCGTAGTAGGCGTTGTCATCGTGGAGAATCTCCTGACCGAGGAAGTTGACGGGATCGCCGAAGTCGGCGCTCCAGCCGTTGATGACAAAGCTCTGGAGCTGAGGAGTGCGGACCTCCTGGGTCAGGCTGGAAACGTAGGTCTGGACGTCCAGCTTGATGAAGTCATCGCCGAAGCTGTCGGTGAAGCACTGCTTGAGGATGGTGGCGTTGTCCAGTGCGGAGGTGCTGCTGGCGATGATGAAGTAGGTGGCCTTGACGGGGAAGGTGACGCCGATGGCGCTCAGCTCCTCCATGGCCTGCTTCTTCAGGGCGGAGATGTCGCCGCCGTTGGCACGCAGGCGGATCATGGTCTCGCCATCGTACTTCTCAGCGTCGAAGCCCATCTCCTTGGCCACCAGAGCGGTGTACTCAACGCCCTGCGTGTTGTAGCACAGGCCCTTCATGGTGTAGTAGTCGTTCTCGCACTTCAGGGGGTTGATCTTGTTGTAGCGGGAGAACCATGCCTTCAGGTTCAGGCCGCGGTAGAAGCACTGACGGAAAGCGGTGTTGGCGATGGCCTTGTTCCAGTTCACATCGGGGGTGCCGTCGGCGTTGTTCTTCTGGTAGTTGAAGTGCATGGCGTAGGCAGTGGGGCGGGCGCGCTTCTCACAGAGCTGGCTGTTGTACTCGTTGTTGGGGTCGGAGGTGATGGTGGTGATGGTGCTCTCGTTCAGGTCCATCTCGTCCAGCTCGCGGTTCTGGTAGAGCTGGAATGCGATGGCCTGATCGGAGATCATGGTCACGGTCAGACGCTCGAAGCGGCTGACGTTGGCAGCATCGTAGTAGTGGGGGTTGGGGATATAGCTCTTGGTGTTGCCCTGGATATACTCTTCGACGATATAGGGGCCGCAGTACCACATGTTGGTGTTGTCGCAGCCGCGGAAGGTCTCGATGCCCAGCTCGTCGATCAGCACCTGAGAGGCGGGGTAGAAGCTGGTGTAGGAGGCCACGGTATCAAAGTAGGGGCAGGAGTGCTTGCAGGTGAATACCAGAGTGTAGTCGTCGGGAGCCTCGATGCCCACGCCTGCGTCCAGCATATCCTGATAGCGCAGGTCGGCGGCTGCAGCGCCCATATCCTTGGTCTTCTCGTAGTACTCCTCAGCGCCCACGATGTACAGGGTGGGCATGGAGGTGTTGTTGGCCTCGTTCTTGGAGGCGTTCAGCACCCACTCCAGACCGACCAGAAAATCGGTGGCGGTGATGTGCTCCTTCACCTCGCCGTTGCAGTCCACCCAGTCCACATCGTCGCGCAGGTGGAAGGTCCAGACGGTGGAGTCCTCGTTGGCCTCCCAGCTGGTGGCGATGGCGGGCACCAGCTTGCCGTAGCAGTCGAAGCTCATCAGGCCGTCCCACAGGTTGGTGACGACGTTGGCGTCGGTGAGGGTCTGGCTGTACAGCATGTTCCAGCTCTCGATCTCACGGTTGGCAGACTCCCAGGAGATGTACTCCTTGAGGGGGGTGGCACCGGTGGAGTTGGGGGCCTGTGCGCCGGAAGCAGCCGTGCTGCCGGAGTTGTTGGACTTGCTGCCGCCGCAGGCGGACAGCAGGCCGGCGGCACCCACGACGCCGGCGCCCTTCAGGAAGCTGCGGCGGGTGATGTTGCGGGACTCAAAATCGATGTTCATTGAGATACGCTCCTCCGAGATATTGTTTTCCTTTTTTCCTATCCTAAATGCAAAAAACGGTACGCTCCGGGTGCCAAAACGCACAAAGCGCCCGGGGCCGCACCTTTCGTATTCTAACATTGTGGGCAAAAGAAGTCAATGAAATACAGCGCTGAAATAGAAACAAAATAGTAACGGATGCTTTTCTCTGAAAAATGACGGCAAAAAAACGGTAAAGAATGGAAAGAAGTCGCACTTTTACGAGATGACGAATGGATACAACGAAAGTTGGAAAACGCAAAGCGGCTATCTTTTTTCACAAAATCATGCTACAATAAAAAAGAATGTTACTTCTATAAAAGGAGCGTCCTTGGATGAAAAAGCTGGTTTCGATGTATCAAAAATATATGTTCCGCCCCATTCTGTATAAATCTGTCACCCGGGTGTCGGTGGTGGCTGTGCTGATGCTGCTGTGGGACCGCTACGTCAGCGACGGCACTTTTACCATGTGGCAGGCCCCGGCCCTGCTGCTGGGCGTCGTGCTGCTGGCGTGGGCGTGGGTGAACTACCTCCGTCTGGACGGTGTGACCATCCATCATCTGGGCGAAGAGTTTAAGGATATGGGCAAAAAGAAGAAGTTCCACTCCACCAAGTCCATCGTGGACTTTGCCGATGAGCGCATCGTCTCCTTCGAGGAGCTGGAACCCGAAGAGCGCACCTATTGCAGTATGCTCTCGAATCTGCTCCTGGGCGGAGCGCTGCTCATCATCGGACTCATCGCAGGCGCAGTGTGAGGGCAGCGGACATGGCAGAAAAAAGCGAAAAACAGCTGGTGGTGGGCATCCTTGCCCATGTAGACTCCGGCAAGACCACCCTCTCCGAGGCAATGCTCTACCGCGCGGGCAGCATCCGCAAGCTGGGCCGGGTGGATAACAAAGATGCCTTTCTCGACACCGACACGCTGGAAAAGGCGCGTGGGATCACCATCTTTTCCAAGCAGGCCCTGCTGAAAACGGGAAGTACGAATATCACCCTGCTGGACACCCCCGGCCATGTGGACTTTTCCACCGAGACGGAGCGCACTTTGCAGGTGCTCGACTACGCAGTGCTGGTCATCAGCGGCACCGACGGCGTCCAGAGCCATACCGAGACGCTCTGGCGTCTGCTGCGGCGGTATCATATCCCGACCTTCGTGTTCATCAATAAAATGGACCTGCCCGGCCCGGGCAAAGAGGCGCTGCTGAGCCAGCTTTCCCACCGTCTGGGCGAGGGCTTCGTGGATTTCGGCGCAGAGCAGGCCGAACGGGACGAGGCACTGGCCCTCTGCGACGAGCGCCTGATGGAAAAGATGGCACAGGAGATAGACCTGATTCTCCACGGAAGGGCAGCGGGCATGCTTTCTGAGTATGAGGAGGGCGATATAAGCATACTGCGAAATGAGATTGCCAAGATGACAGTAATGCTAAGACAGCAGGCAGAACAGCTTGGCGATGAGAAGCATAAGCTTGCCGATGCGCTTGCAGATATATCACACCAGATAAGGACACCGCTCACCTCACTCAATCTTATGCTTGAGGCACTGAAAAAAGAGGATGACGAGGAAAAGAAAAGGCGCATTATCTTCGATATGAGGAGACAGCTTGAGCGCATTGATGGGTTGGTTGTCTCACTCTTGAAGCTTGCGAAGATGGATGCGGGGACGATAAAGCTTCAAAAATCGCAGGTAAAGCTCGGAGAGCTGGTAAGGGCAGCCCTGCAGCCGGTCGAGATAATGCTGGAGCTTAAGGGAATCACCACGAGGATTGATGTGAGAGGCAGCTTTATCGGAGATAAGGAATGGAGCAGTGAGGCACTTACCAATATACTTAAAAATTGCATGGAGCATACAGCAGATGGTGGGATGATAACTGTATCGGGCTATGAGAATGCTGTCCACACGGAGCTTGTGATAGAGGATTCGGGAAGCGGGATAGCTGCTGATGACATACAGCATATATTTGAGCGTTTTTATAAGGGAAAGAATAATAAGAGTGACAGCTACGGCATAGGACTTGCACTTGCACGCTCTATCATTGCCGGGCAGAACGGCACGGTCAAGGCGGAAAATGTAAAGAATAAGGATGGAAAAGTATGTGGTGCGAGATTTATAATCAGGTTTTATAAAGGGATTATATAGCATGTCATATTATATACAGCTTTGTGACAGATTTGTAATAATGCAGTCACCAAGCTGTAATTTTTTTATTGTATAGTTATAGCTGTTAAAAGCTTTGTATGTTGCAAGGTTAACGCGGTGCAGGCATAATAAGGAACGTCTAGCGAATGTCCGATTTACAAATATCATGATTAAGGAGCAGACTGATGGAGATTTTAAGAGTGGAGAATTTAAGAAAGGAATACGGCAGGGGAGAGGCGCAGGTCAACGCGCTTGACGGCATTTCTTTTTCGGTGGAAAAGGGCGAGTTTGTGGCGATAATAGGACCTTCCGGGTCAGGAAAATCGACACTTCTTCATATTTTAGGAGG
>OGIL01001619.1_pt1 | contig 11794 bp, 8 predicted proteins | sample 1571751 | NCBI WGS metagenome assembly OGIL01 (sample SAMEA2581964, study PRJEB24529) | metagenome | biome: Human gut stool | place: China | collected 2011 | reverse complement strand
CTCCTGCTTCTACTGTAGTGTTGTCTGCGGTGATCTGCAGATTGTATTCGGTGGAATTGTCAGTATCATTATCATCTTCTAAAGCTTTAACCATACTAAAATTATCTAGATCAAACCATCCACTCGCCTGCAAATCAACTCTGATCTGTATAGTTATTTCTGAATCGTTCTCTACTTTTACAGTATCCGTCGTTGTCTTAAAATTATCCCAATCACCATAAAGAAGTTCTTTGGACTGCGTATTGTTTTCTTCCCTAATCTGTATATTTCCAGAAACATTTCCTCCGTCCATATCCACAGATACAATATAACTGCCAGAAGTAACTTGTATTTTTCTAGTAATTGTTACTTGATTTTCAACAGGTGATTTAAACACCCACCATTTGGTAACATTATTCTTTGCCCATTGGTTTGCACTTCTTTCTACTGTAACACCCTCTAAGGTTTTCCATGCAACATCCCAGTTCTCATCAGCATCATTTTCCATATCATCCGAATAAATAACTGAATCCTCCGCAGCCTGCACGCTCTCCTTCCCGACATTCCACACCCCAAGCTGTGTCACTACCATGGCAAGTGCCAGAAGAAAACTGAGCACTCTCCTGTTCCAATGTTTTTTCTCTTTCATACACGATCCTCCCTCTTTGGACACAAACACGATAGTTCTGATATCCTCTCCCTTATCACCAGACCTATCGTGTTGCGCAACCGTTTGTTTTATTGATATGTCCACTATACCACTTGCGCAACCGTTTATTCAATTGACGGGAATTCCAAGTTTTTCTTATGCATTTTATACACTTTTCACATACATTTCCGTTGTATGAAAGAGATTTTGCACAAAACAAAAAAGGTGCAATGTTGTAAATCACTGCGCCTTTTTTGATATTTTATGCAATTATACCTGCATTTTTATTCTTTATTCTGTTTTATGCGTTTTTTTATAAGGTATTTGCTTATAATTCTTTCAACTACCGTAAACACTTTTACCAATGTCTTTGCGATGCTTTATTTTAATTTTTCAATTATGGTTTCTAATTCAGTTGCTTCCAATTCCGTTGCATCCATAATCTGTTCTAACGAGTACCCTTTCTTATGCATATTTAAAATTACTTTTTCAATTTCTCTTTGCTTGCCCTCGACAATTCCAGCTTCTCGCCCCTCGGCAATTCCAGCTTCTCGCCCCTCGGCAATTCCGGCTTCTCGCCCCTCGGCAATTCCGGCTTCTTTAATGCCCTGACTCAAATTACACATAATACTCACTTCCTCCTTAAAACTTTCTTCCATTGGAATATGATATTCCTGTTCCATAATTTTCATTTTTTGCTGTTGTGATAATTCATTAGAAAACATGGCACATAACAGTCTATGCAGCACATATTCATTATGACGCTGTGGAAGCGCATTCGTCAAGCCGATCATCACAATATTTACCAGATTCAAATTTCCTTTCCAATTATGATTTCCGAGTAAATCTTCTTTTGTTAAATGAATATGACACATACTGTTTTCCGGCATGTTCATACAAACCCATATACTATATACTGTCTTTACATCATTATAATTTGATTTTACAAAATCCCGTTCCTTCTGTGAAGAAATCAGTCTGCTTACATAAAAAATAGCGCGGTTTAAAATCTGATAGGAACCGGGTTCATCTTTTTGGGCTTCCACATTGATAATCATCTGTGCCAACCCGTTTCTCATTCGCACATAAAAAATAATATCAAATCGAACCAGTCCTTCATTTCTTTCTCCTGCTTCTGTATTTAGTCCTACAATCCTTTTCCCCTCCACATTCCTGTCCTTGTTGGTCAGTCCGGATGCAACCGGTATTTTGCTGATATATGGATCTCCTTCTATCAGGGAAACTACTTTTTCGATTTCCATCCCTTGAAATTCTTCCACTGTTCTAACTAAAATGTGAGCCAATACATACTTTTGTGCTAACAGACGCTTTGCGCTTTCATCATACTGTGCCTCGCTATCAGCTGCCTGTATGGCATTCTTTATCTCTGTGTTCAAATAAAACCTCCTCTTACATAAAAATCCCCATCAAAAAATCTCCCCAAAAGAACGTATGTGATTTTATTGTAAAAGATATTGATTCTGATAGCAAATTAAATTTTTATAAATCTATTTTTCTCTCTATTTCATTGCTCCCAAAAAATTTTAGGAACCCCACTATACTTTTGAGATCCCCTTCAAAAAATAATAAATTTTTTCTGCAAGTAAAAAAACTGCCCACCCGTTATGGATGGACAGTTTTCACTAAGCACCTATTCAATTATTCTACAGTAAACGTAACCGTATATATCAAATCATCACTTTTTGTAATAAGATCTCCCCACTCATCAGGATTATCTGATTCCTTACTACACTCAAAATTATAACATATTTTAACTGTATATACCTTTCCTGATTCCAGTTGTTCAGGAACAGTAAATGTAACAAGCAAGTTGTTATCTTTATCATAAGAATTCAGCGACCAATAACCATCCCAAAGTAACTTGTTCATTTCATTATCACACCGAAAATCAAAGTCTCCATGTTTAAAACCATCCTTCGGCTTTCCATAACATGCAACCTTCAATCCTTTCAACGGAATAGAAATTCGATCACCTGCCTTAACATTTCCAACATTAACATTCTTTGCGTTCTCATCAGCCTCCGCAAGACAAATAGTTTCTTCCCCGCCTGTTGTAGCTGTTGAACTTCCATAATACTCATCTACACCAATAATTCTCTTATATACAACATACTCTGTATTTTCGTTAAGACCGGACATTTCATAACATCCAAAATCATCCGACTCATTTCCTTGTACCCACTCATCCTCTGTTATAGCGGAAATTGCTGTACCGCTAGTAACACAAGCATATTCATAAGTTGGCTCAACTGCTACCACCAGAGAATGTTTCAAAATATGTTTGATTTCAGGCGCAGATACCTGAATTTCAGATTCTGTACATATAAAAGTCACATAACCGTATATCTCATATCTTTCATCATTCTCTCCATAAATTGTAACCCGCATAGATGCAATCAATTTTGGATCATTTTTCTCTATTGGCTCATTATAAGAAACTTCAAAGGCTATATCTTTAAGTTCCTCATCTTCATTAAATTTTTTCTGAATTTCATCAAACAAAACTTTCTGACAAATCATTGGGTTCTGTAATGCTGATATAGATGCAGGCAATTCATTCTTTTCAATATTTTTTACAACATTCTGTGCCTTATCCATTTTTCCAACAGAAGGAGTCGGAGTTACACTTCCCCCGGAAGAAGAACCTCCCCCTGTTGCGCCACCGCCATTATTATTGGCATCTGTATTGTCTGCTACATCCGTAACTTTTCCTGCATTATCTACTTTTGAAGTGGTATCTTTTGCCACGTCCTTGCTTCCTGCCGGAGTCGTAACCGTTACTGCCTGTGTTGTCTCATTCTTTACGGTTACTTCTGCTTTATCAGATGTGGTCTCTACCTTACTTCCCTCTGCACCTTTGGTCAGGTTCAGTGTGATCGGCGCTGCTGCCTTTACCTCTACCGGTGTACTGGAAGTTACATTTGCACCTGCCGCTTTTTCATTTACGGTAACAGGTACTGCTGCGGTTGTCTTTCCTTCTACAGTCACATTCACCGGAGCATCAATCGTAATGCCGGAAAGGGTTCCATCTACCACCAGTTTTACATTTCCCTTTGATCCGGAAACCATAATTTTTGCAACGGTAGCACCGGTTTCAACAATCACACGTGCATCACCGGTTGCACTGACCGTAATAACATTTCCTTTTGCATTCTCGCGGTAGGTATTCGGCTTGATTGCCTGAATATCAATAGACTTGAATTTTCCATTGTTCACAACATCCGCATTCGGTGCATTGATTACCAGATCCACCTTACTGTAATTGCCCTGCGGTACCGTAAATGTAACAGCTCCCTGTGTCGCAACTGTGATCTTTGTAACATTTTTGTTTTTCAGAGCCTTTTCCAGTTCGCTCTGAGAACCAACGGTCAAGCTGGTAACTTTTGCTGTTTTCTTAACCGCAACCTTGCAAGTGAGTTTGGTTGTCTTGCCATTTTTTGTTGTTACCTTACAGGTAACGACAGCATTTCCGGCTTTTACTGCCTTTACTACTCCCTTTTTGGAAACGGTTGCAATGGATTTCTTATTGCTGGACCACTTCAATTTTGCCTTTTTCCCTGCATTCTTTACTTTCAGGGTCTTTTTCTGTCCCACCTGAAGTGTCATTGTCTTTGCATTTAATCTTGTTTTTTGGGTTGCTGCATATGCCGCTGATGGCTGATAGATCGTGATGATCATCGCAAATGCCAGTACAAATGCAAGCAGTTTTTTCATTTGTTTCATAGTCATCCTCCTGACAATGATTCATATCCTTTGAAATTCAGATATATTATTTTACTGTAAATGAAGCTTCTCCATCCGGAATTCCTTCTGCGGTAACGCTCACCTTATGCTCTCCTGCGGAAAGTCCTGTAGCATCCACCCAGATAACAAATACACCATCTCCATTTAAGAAAGCATCCTTAGGTTTTACTTCTGTACCATCTACTTTAATCACAAAATCTTTTCCATCCAGCTTTGGTGTACAGATAACGTACAGGGTTCCGTCAGATACCCAAGGCTCTTCTCCGTCCGGAAACATTCCATCAACCTTTAATGCTGTAAATTTGAAGGATTTTGTTACTGTCTTATAACCTTTTTTCTGGATAGCAAAGGTATGTTTTCCATCTGTAAGTTTCTTTGTAAGTGTAACATAAGAAACTACACGCTCTCCATCCTTATCTGTCCATGTACTGTAATCCTTTTTCCCGAGTTTCTTTCCATCCAGTACATAAGTTGCGCCCTTGATTTCCTCTCCCGGATAAGAAATAGTTTCTCCACCAGTGAATACACTAATATCCTTTGCTGCAATTCCAAGTGATTTTGCTGCTTTTACGGTAACTTTACATGAATATGCAGCTTTTGTCTTTGTATCCTTTGCTGTAACAGTACAGGTGCCTTTCTTTACGCCTTTTACCAGTCCCTTTTTATCAACAGTGGCAATCTTCTTATTGGAAGTTTTCCAAGTTACGGATTTTACTCCTTTCACAGTCAGTGAAACTGTCTCTGTTTCATAAATAGAAACCGATTTCTTGTTCAGTTTTCCCGCAGCCTGCACCGGTGTTACCATGGCACATGTTAAAACCATTGCCAATGCTAAAACCATTACCACCGCTTTTTTCAGCTTGTTCATAATCATTTCCTCCTTATTTTAAATAATATTTTTTACATATTGATTCTACCCCACCTCAGAAAAGATATGTCAATGTGAAATTCGTTTTTATCCAGAAGCAAATATTATGTATCGTTACGTTCTCTGATATTTTCTGCCCATAATCCCTTCTCTGACTTCTAGAATATGAGTTTCATGAAAAAACAGGACATATAGAGGAAAATTTTTATATTATATCCCCATTTTCTCGTCAGTCAGGACATATACGAAAAAAACTGTTTGTTATGTCCCTTGTAAATGTCATAATAGGACTTTTTTATCACCTTTACGTCTATATGTCCCATTTGACTGTTTCAGAAGGACTTTTTTGTTATCGTTTTGTCTATATGTCCCATACCGCTGCCACAGCAGGACATTTTTGTCACTCTCCTGTCTATATGTCCCACTTTCCTTATTCACTGGGATATTTTTCGACCTTTATCCTTTATATGTCCCGTCTGGTTCTTTCAGCAGGTTTTTATGTAGAACAGAAATGTTTCGAAAAAGGAAATCCGTATATCTGTTGGTTTCAATAACCAAAAATCCGGGAAATACACAACTCAATGTATTACCGCCTCCGTCGTCTTTTGCTTTCTGGCATCATCCGCAATCTGTTTTCCTGTCGCATCCATATGATAATTTTTCTTCATGATCAGCTTCGAGATGGGCACAATCTTGTAACCCTGTTCCTCTAAATTGGTCAGCATGGCATCCAATGCATCCGCTGTATACTTTGCTCCATTGTGACAGAGGATAATGGCCCCCGGTGCAAGTGCTTTATGATTGCAAACCGTCGTGATAATAGAATCCACACCATAATTCTTCCAATCCAGACTATCCACTGACCACTGAATCGGATAATAATGCATGGCGTACGCCGTCTTGATCACATCATTGTCGTAAGCCCCATAAGGCGGCCGAAACAGATACATCTCATAACCGGTCAGTTTTTTTACCTTATCATGCACAGTTTTTAATTCACTGTCTTTTTCCTCCTGGGAAATTGTCGTCATGTCATAATGATGCTCACTGTGGTTTCCCAGATCATGGCCTCTCTTCACCAGTTCTTTCACACAATCAGGGTTATCTTCTACCCAGCCTCCGGTCATAAAAAATGTCACCTTTACTTTATGTTTATCCAAAACATCCATGATACGCGGAAAATCTTCTGCTCCCCATGCAGCATCGAAGCTGAGTGCTACTTTCTTTTCTGTTGTGTCTACACAGTAAATCGGAAGTTCACGATCCCCGACCTTAGCACTTGTAATCACTGCAGATGTCGCCTGATACGAGACAAACATCAGACAGCAAATAAGAGCCATGACAAGAAAACCGTTTCCGATCTTCCTGCATGACTCTTTTTTTAATTCACGATGTATTTTTTTGAACATAATAACTCCATCAAATGTCTTTGTAGAGTATATGTACCATTCCAAAAATTTAGACGCAATTTATGCCTGCAGCTCATCCGCTCTCTGAATGAAATCAATCACCACAAGAATTGACTGCAGTGCTGCTTTCTCTGCAAATGTTGCATAATCCATAGAAGCTCCCTCTCCATCAGAAATGGAACGTAAAATTGCAAACGGAACTTTATTTACATAACAGACATGTCCGATAGATCCGCCTTCCATCTCACAGGCAATCGCATCAAACCTCTCATGAATCTTTGTCTTCTGCTCCGGTGTGCTGACAAACAGATCCCCTGTGGCAATCGTTCCGACATGATAGTGAATTCCTTTTTCTGCCAGGCAGCTGCCCAGCAGTCTGCACATTTTTTCGTCTGTCGGCAGATACACTTCGTTGATACCGGAAAGAAGTCCAACCGGATCTCCCAGAGGTGTCGTATTCATATCGTGCTGCACTACCTTATCTGCCACAGCAACATCCATTACCCCAAGTTCTTTGCAAAGTGTGCCACCCACGCCGATATTGATCACATAATCCACATGAAACTCCAGAATCATTGCTTCCGCACAGATTGCGGCAAACACCTTGCCGATTCCACACACTGCTGCAACCACTTCCTTATCTCCAATGGTTCCGCACACATAGGTAACGCCACTGTATTCCTTCGTGCTGATATCGCTCATGGATGCTTTCAGGTTATCCACCTCAATCTGCATCGCACCAATTACTCCGATTCTCATGTATCTTTTCCTCCTGCAATCTGTTTTATTCTGGATATGTAAAATCCATATTTGTCTGTTCTTCCAGCACAGCAAGATAGGTTGCCGCTTCTGCCTTTGCCGCTGCGAGAGATAAATTTTCATAATGTCCGCACTCAATTGCAGACTTACCGAATACCTCTCCTTTATGATCATAAATCTGTCTCAAAACCTCTTTTGTCATGGCAAACACTTCTTTGGGACTTCTGCTGTTACGAACCAGCAGATAAAATCCGGTCTGACATCCCATCGGTCCAAAATAGACAACTTCATTTCCCATCTCGGAATTGCGAATATAGGTAGCAAACATATGCTCCAGGGAATGCATGGTTGCATTGTCCATATAATCTCCTGCGTTCGGCTTGCGCGTACGCAGATCATAGGTAATCACATCCCCATCTTCACGGGAAATATAAAATCCCGGCATCAGAAGATTGTGATTGATTGTAAAACTCTTAATTCGATTCATTTTGTGCCTCCTGCAAAAAACTACTATTTCTTGATCAGAGTTCCCATACCACCGGTAATCTCTCCTGCTTCTTTATTTAATTTGGTTACAAGAACAGAGCGGATCGCAGACTCTCCAATGAAGTCAATTGCAGCTTCAATCTTAGGTGCCATGGTTCCTTCTCCAAATTCTCCTGCCGCAAGATATTTCTTTGCATCGGCAAGAGAAAGGGTATCCAGCTTTACCTCGTCTTCTTTGCCATAATTCAGGCAAACCTTATCTACACTCGTAAGGATCACCAGCATATCAGCATCCAGAAGTTCTGCAAGCTTTCCGGCTGCAAGATCCTTCTCAATGACAGCACTGGCTCCCTGCAGACGGTTGTTCTGTGCCAGAACCGGGATTCCGCCTCCACCACAGGCAATGACAACCTGATCGGCATCAGACAGTGCGGAAATTGCATCAATTTCCACGATATCCATTGGCTTTGGAGATGCCACAATACGGCGGTATCCGCCTTCCACCTCTGTCACATGATTCCCCTTCTTTTCTTCTTCCTCTGCTTCTTCTTTTGTCATCACACGACCGATCACTTTGGTTGGATGATAAAATGCCTCATCATACGGATCAACGACAACCTGTGTCAGAACCGTAGAAACTGTCTTATAGATTCCGCGGTTTAATAACTCGGTACGAATGGCATTCTGCAGATCATATCCGATATATCCCTGACTCATCGCAGAGCAGACAGATGTCGGAGTTGCTGTATATTCCGGATACAGACGGCAGAATTCGTTCATTGCCGTATGGATCATGCCAACCTGCGGTCCATTGCTGTGTGTAATAACCACCTGATAATCTTCGCGGATAAAATCCGCAACTGCTTTTGCAGTACGCGCAGCTGCCTTCTGCTGTTCCGGCAGTGTACTTCCAAGAGCTTCATGTCCCAATGCGATTACAATTCTTTTCTTTTTCATACATCCTCCTAACTCTCCAACCCCGGCTTATGCTTCCAGGAATCTTTTTCTGGAGATAAAATTATACGTAGTAACTAACATGGTGGAGAATATTTTTGCTACTGCATAAAACATTCCTAAATGTTCTACGGCAAACCACATGATCATCTGGTTCATCACAAGCCCGATCATACTGAGTGCCACAAAAATAACCATCTCCTGTGCCTTCGTCATGTCTTCCTTTCCAGTAAAAACAAAACGCATGCTCAGGATATAATTCACAATAACGGATACGGTAAACGACACGGCACTGGATGCAAAATAATGCATGATATGTGTCTCTGTCAAAAAGATCATCAGTCCATAATCAATGCCAAAGCACAATCCACCGACCGCACCAAACTTACAGAACTGAATGATCAAATCTTTTATCCTATTCATTTTTGTCTGACTCCTGTTTCTAAAACTGCAACTACCCCATGGCATTATCCTGCTGCCACAGGCAGTGTTGCTTTAAAATACAAAATAGATTGCCCGAATTATGTTCGGACAATCTATTATAGCGCATCTTATGCAATTTGTCATTAATTATTTGATCCACCAAATCCATCGAAGAAACCGGAGTTGCCGGAATTATCGGAATTTTCCGAGTTTCTGGAATCGCCGGAGTTACCGGAATCCTGTGAGTTCTGAGAATCATTGGAATTATCGGAACTGCTCTCGGATACAAAATCGGACTGTGCTGCAAGTGTCACGGTAATGGATTTTTCCTTGTAGCCATTTTCCAGCCGTTTCATTGTCATTTTTACTTCATCCCCTGATTTGTGGGATGCGATCAGCTGTTTCAGCTGCGTCATACCTGTAATTGTCTGGCCGTCAAATTCTGTAATAATATCCCCCTGACGAAGTCCTGCTTTTTCTGCCGGTGATCCGGAGACAACCTGATATACATATACCCCCTGCGGCATGTTATAAGCACTGGCAACACTGGAAGAAATATCCTGTCCCTGAATGCCGAGGAACGCAGCCTTGGACTGATCTACCTGTCCTTTTTCAATCAGCTGTTCAACGATCGGCATGGCATCTGACATCGGGATTGCATAACCAAATCCCTCTACACTCGTATCAGAATATTTTGCAGAGTTGATACCAACGACCTCTCCGCTTGCATTCAGCAGCGCACCACCGCTGTTGCCAGGGTTAATTGCTGCATTGGTCTGGATCATGTTGTTATTGACCACGGTCTCTCCGGTCTGTTCATCCTGCACGGTAACGGTTCTTCCTAACGCACTGATAATACCGTTGGTAACGGACTGTCCGTAACCAAGTGCATTGCCGATGGCGATAACGCCCTGACCAACTTCCAGGGTATCGGTATCCTCGTTTACCGTAGCTACCTTGATTTCTTTTAATGTAGAATCCTTAATATCACTCAATGCTACTTTGACTACCGCCAGATCATCCGAAGCATCGGTTCCCTGCACCTTACATTCTACGGTTTCGTTATCCACAAACTGCACTTTCAATGAATCGGCATCTGCAACAACGTGATTGTTTGTCGCAATGTAAAGATATTTGCTGTCCTGTTTGATAATAATACCGGACCCTGCACTCTCACTCTGCTGCTGCTGTGTCCCCCAGAATGTCTGATAGGATACCGTTCCGGTATTTGTAATTGCCACAATGCTCGGCATTGCCTCTTTTGCGATTCCGGAAACATCGGAAAGATCCGCTGCATTGCCGGTACTCGTCTGGCTGACTTTTGCGGAAGAAGAACTCTTTGAACTGCTTACATTCTGTCCGGAAACTCCCAGCGCTTTGGTTCCTACATATCTCACAAATAGAAGCGAACATTACCACGGCAAACAGGCTGATGGATACGGAATAGGTGACCGTAGCCGTTGCGCCGAACCTGATAAAGTTGTAGGTGTATACTAATAAGGAGATAATAGTGGCATTAATTAAAGCTACTACCGATTCCTTGGTAATCTGCTTGAAGGTATTTTTAGCGTCCAGCGAGCTGTTTGCCAAACCCTGTACGATGATTGCCGAAGATTGTGTTCCGACATTTCCTCCTGTACCACCGATCAGCGGGATATAGAGTGCCATTTCGGGATGAGCGGCAAAAGTTGCATCGAAATTTCCCAATATCATCGAGTTGCCGATTCCGCCGATCATGCCGATCAGTAGCCACGGAAGGCGTGCCGTTGTCTGGCGGAGAACATTATCATCCGTTTCTACATCCTGCGAAAGACCGGAAGCCAACTGATAGTCACGTTCCGATTGTTCACGGACTTCGTCCATGACATCGTCAACGGTAATCTGTCCGACAAGCCGGCCGATACTGTCGATCACGGGGATAGCCACCAAGTCATACTTCTCGATCGCTTGCACCACCTCGTCTATCGGCGTATCCACGTGTACTGAAATCGGGTCTTTCTGCATCACGTGTTTTACCTTGGATACGGAAGGAGACGTTATCATCTTTTTGAGCGGGAATATACCTCGCAGGCGTTCATCGTCGTCGATGACATATACATAATAAATCTCGTCCAGTTCTTCCGCCTGTTGGCGCATCTCTTTCAGGCATTCGGGCATACTCCAGTTCTCATTGACAAGCACCATTTCCGTACCCATTAAACCACCGGCCGTATTTTCGTCATATTTCAACAAATCGACGATGTCTCCGGCTTGTTCGATGTCCTCGATGTGCGAAAGAATCTCTTCCTGTTTGTCCTCGTCCAGTTCACGCATCAGGTCTACGGCGTCGTCCGTATCCATGTAGTCCACAAACCGTTTGGCGATTGTTTCGGAAGGAAGCATATCGAGAAGTTCCTTACGGGCGTCCTCATCCATTTCGACGAGTACGTCGGCGGCGGTTTCGTTATTGAGTAGTCGATAGACGAACTTGGCTTCTTCCGGATTCAAGATCGGAAGAGCGTC